>Ga0172380_10001992_pt1 | contig 33390 bp, 30 predicted proteins | sample Leawe162metaG_FD_119747 | JGI IMG/M metagenome (GOLD analysis project Ga0172380, IMG submission 119747) | Leachate microbial communities from a municipal landfill in Southern Ontario, Canada - Leachate well 162 metaG | ecosystem: Engineered > Solid waste > Landfill > Unclassified | place... | reverse complement strand
ACTCCTGTATGTATCCTGTGAGGAATTTATACCTCTTCATCTTCCATCTTATCCCATCGTATTTAAGATAAACTTAATGGAAAACGTTCTATTTCAAATGGATAACATACCTTTGGGGGGGGAGCCGCAAGATTTTTTGGTTATGGTAAATTATTTTTCCTGAAACTCCAAAAACAGGACAACCCCCGTCTAAAATGTTGCCTGTACCTGAAACCGCACTTGCCAGTCGTCCCGTCCAGCACGGATGGGGGTTTCAATTGCCCGCGTAAGCGGCTTGGCTAGAAAAATATTACCGTGAATCCCGTAAAGGGCATCGACATAGAGGCCCATACCTGCCGAACTGGCCGATATATTCGTCTCTTGCCCCGTGTTCTTATTCCAGACTTTACCCGCATCATAAAACACATAAGGAGTGAAGGTTGCCGTTTCCTTCAGAGGCGGTACCCCTTGATAGCGCAGTTCCAAAAGTCCCGCTACACCATGATCGCCGGAAATTTCGGAGCTGTCATACGCCCGCCCAAAGGTCATGCCGCCGAAACCAAATTCCTCGGATGAAGGCAGTGAGCGCGAGGCCACCTGCCCTGTTGCTGCGGCTTGTAACATCCATTCCTGCCCGAGAAGTTGCAGCCGTGATACTGTAGCCTCGACCTTGGTAAAATCACCGCCCGAATTTTCACGCGATGTGTTGATGGCCGTTTTTTCACTCGCACCCAGAACACCCAGCCCACGCGTAACGTGCATATCTGCCGAAGAAACCCCCAGCCATGAATCTTGCATGGAGGCCTTCACACCTCCCGTAAGGTACCTCACTCTATCTTTACTGAGTTCCAACCCCAGAACTTTGGAATCCGAACGGCGCAGGCCCGCCTCCACATCACCCTCAATGACTTGCTGGCGCAGCCGCAGAAAACTGTGTGTCCATTTTCCCGAGAATTCCTGTGTGCGGCTCTCTAATTCATTCTCGCGCAGCGCATCACCCGGAAAAGTTGAACTGTAACTCATCGCCAGATCCACACGATCACGCAAACTCACATTCCAGCCATACCCCATATTGACTTGACTCATTTCTTCAAATGGTAGTGACTTTGAAATTCCCAGAGAGATTTCCTGATAGGGCACAATTTTTCCGCTGAACCCTGCATCCATGATGCCGGGGCCGGTATATTTCGATCCGGAATTGCTGACGCTCACATGGTACGTTGGCCCCAGATTATCCTCAATGACATTGAGTTTAATCGCGCCGCGCCGCGCCTGAGGATCAGGCTCCAGAACGCCGCGGAACTGGGCACGCGGTAAGTTGTTGAGCAGCATGAGGAATTCTTCAATTTCTTCAACGCGTATGGGCTGCTGCGCCTTGAGCTCTTCGACCGCAGCCATGAGATAATCCGGCATGGATTCATTGCGTTTATCAATCGCAACTTCTGAAATATAACCTTCCACAACATCAATTTGCGGAATGTTGTTTGCAAGCTCCTGCGGCGGTATGGCCGCGCGCGCCAGAAAGTAACCATCCTCGTGGTATTTCTGCGTGATGCGGTTGGCCACTTCCCACAAAACCGACAAAGGAACATCTTTTCCCTGAAATTCGGCATAGAGCGCCTGAATTTCATCATCCCCGTAAACTGTGATGCCGTTGACCTTAAAACCCTCTATTCTGACGGCTATTTTGTCGGCCCCTTCCGGCGCCGCGATACTGCCGCTTTCTCCAGTTTCAAGAAGTGGGGCTCCGCCAGCTTCCCCGCGCAGTATTTCCTGTCTCTTTTTATCTTCCCCAAGCTTGGCCGAATTTGCCGACCCGGGAATCGTGTCGGCGGCCCCTCCGTCCGCAGAAAATCCCAGCAAAAAACTTCCCGTTAACAGCAACAGGCCGCATCTCTTATAAAAGAGAGAGGAATGAGAGTTCTTTTTACTGATTCTGTGAATGATTAACAATTGAAGATATGCCTTGGATTGCCGTATGGTTAATTATGGCTAAGGTCGATTATAGACCATTTCGGGTTTATAATTAAGCCTCTTTATTAAGTTATTGTTAAGAAACTCACTCAATGGTCTTTTCTGGCACGCCAGCTTATGCCATAAGTTTGCCATGAAATTTCTCGGCCGCATGATTTTATTCCTGATCTCTCTGGGTTTTATCGGAGCGATTGCCGGAGTTATTGTTTTAGGCGCTGTCATTTATAAGTATGGCCAGAATCTCCCCGACTTCCAGAATCTTAAAGATTACCAGCCTTCTGTTGTCACCCGCGTTTATGCCGCCGATGGGCGCTTTCTCGCTGAATTTGCACAAGAGCGCCGTATTTTTGTCCCTGTTTCGGAAATTCCTGACCGTGTCAAACAGGCCTTCACCTCTGCCGAAGACCAAAATTTTTATCGGCATAAAGGGGTTGATCTGTTCGCTGTGGCCCGTGCGATTGTTACCAACCTACGCAATCATGGCAGCCGTATGGTGGGGGCATCCACCATTACCCAGCAGGTCGCCAAAAACTTTCTGCTGACCAACGAGCGTTCTTTTGAGCGCAAGATTCGTGAAGCGATTATCTCCTACCGCATGGAACAGATTTTCACCAAAGATCATATTCTTGAGCTTTATCTTAACCAGATTTTTTTGGGTTCGCGCTCGTATGGCGTTGCTGCTGCTTCACTCAACTATTTTAACAAACCCTTAAGCCAGCTCACTGTCGCCGAAGCCGCCTATCTTGCGGCACTGCCCAAAGCCCCCAATAATTATAATCCAGCAACGCATTATGATGAGGCTATCGGACGACGCAACTGGGTGATTGACCGAATGTTGGATGATGGCCACATCACTCAGGCCGAAGCTGACATCGCCAAGGCATCCCCCCTTCAAACAGTTGAGCGTGAAAACAACGAAGTGGTTGACGCCCCCTATTTCGCCGAGGAAGTACGCCGCGAACTTATCAAACGTTTTGGAGAGGAAACCAACACCGGCGGGTTTGCTGTGCGCACCAGCATCGATCCAAAACTTCAAGCCTTTGCCGAGATTGCCTTGCAAAACGGCATCATCGCTTATGATCGCCGCACGGGGTGGCGTGGACCGCTTGAAAGCCTTCACGACACCAGCGAGTGGATGCTTAAACTCAAGGACTATAAAACCCCGCCAGAGATGATTGCCCGCTGGAATCTTGCGATGGTTCTCTCCGCCAAAAAAACTGAGGTCGAGATTGGCCTGCGTGATGGCCGCCGCGTGCAGCTTCCTGCTTCCGAAATTGAGTGGGCAAAATCGAAACCCTTGAGCGCGGGCGATGTCATCATGGTGGAGGAAACCACCGAAACAACAGAAAAAGATGGCGGGAAAGACGGAACAAAAACAGAAACTGCGGTCATTAAGCTCCGCCAGATTCCCAAAGTTCAGGGCGCTTTAGTTGCTCTTGATCCGCATACGGGCCGTGTGCTTGCCATGCAAGGCGGGTGGAAAGCCACAGGTAACGAATTCAACCGCGCCACGCAGGCAATGCGCCAGCCCGGATCAGCTTTCAAACCGTTTGTGTATCTGGCGGCGCTTGATAAGGGCTACACTCCCTCTTCTATTATTCTCGATTCGCCCATAACCTTTACCGACACCGCGGGAAATGTCTGGCAGCCTGAAAACTATTCCGGTGAATTTTATGGCCCCACCCCCTTGCGTGTCGGCGTTGAAAAATCACGAAACCTGATGACCATTCGCCTCGCCCAGCAAATCGGCATCCAGAATGTCGTGGACTATGCCAAACGTTTCGGGATTTCCGACACGATGCAGCCTCACCTCTCTAACGCGCTTGGCTCGCAAGAAACAACTGTTCTTAAACTCACGGCGGCTTATGGTATGATTGTGAATGGCGGCACAAAAATTACCCCGAGTTTTATTGACCGTATTCAAGACCGGAATGGCAAAACCATTTTTACCGCCGGAAGCAGCGCGTGCGCAGGTTGCGGCCCCTTGATCCGCTGGGAAGGTCAAAGCGTCCCCGAAATTACCGAGCAAAGCGAGCAAATCGCCGACCCGCGCACGGCGTATCAGATGGTCTCTATTCTGGAAGGCGTGGTGCAACGCGGCACCGGAAAATCACTTATGGAGCTTGATATCCCGATTGCCGGAAAAACGGGAACCACCAACGATTCAAAAGATGCGTGGTTTGTCGGGTTTACCCCTGACCTTGCGGCAGGCGTCTATATCGGCTTTGATGACCCCAAATCCTTGGGCAAAAAAGAAACGGGTGCATCGGCCGCCCTTCCTGTTTTCAAAGAATTCATGAAAAATGCGCTCAAAGATGTTCCTCCAACACCATTCCGTATTCCCAAAGATGTGCGTATGGTCTTGGTGAATGCCGCGAACGGACGTCCGACATCAGCAGATGACCCCAACGCCATTTGGGAGCCTTTCTTGGCAGGAACCGAGCCGGATGCCTCAGGCAGCTATACGCCGCCTTCCAGCGATTCTGCCTATTCCGCAGGATCGGAGCATATTGACAGTGTTGTCGATCAATCTGTCACCAATGATATTTTGCAGCCCAATCCCGATGACCAACAACCCTCGCTTCAAGGGACGGGTGGACTCTATTAGCGCATGATGATGAAAAACTATTTTACGCACCGGAATTTTGTGATAGAACTTGTGCCTAGTTCTACCTCATTAGGGTTTCTAGCCCGATAAAAATTAAAAAATATGCAAGAAATCAGGTGTCAAAGCCTGATTTCTTTTTGTCAAAGGTGAAACTATGCAATTTATTTCCACCCGCGGCCATGCCGCCCCCGCCAGCTTTACCGATGTCGTGATGCAAGGCCTTGCCCCCGATGGCGGCCTGTATGTTCCCCAAACATGGCCAAAACCCGTGGCCTTATCCCCTGCGGTCTCCTACACCGAGATGGCGCTGCGGGTAATTGCTCCCTTTACCGAAGGCTCCCTCTCTCCTGCCTCACTTGAAAAAATTATCACCGACACTTATACCCCTGACATTTTTCACAGCGCAGCCATTACACCGCTACGCCAGATTTCAGATAGACTTCATATTCTTGAGCTGTTTCATGGCCCGACCCTCGCCTTCAAAGATGTGGCACTACAATTTTTGGGGCGGCTGTTTGATGCGCTGCTTGAACAATCAGGGCAGAAAATTACAATTGTAGGGGCCACGTCCGGCGATACGGGATCCGCCGCAATTGAAGCCTGCAAAGGACGCAAGAATATCTCGATCACCATCCTCCACCCTTACGGGCGAACATCCGAGATCCAGCGCCGCCAGATGACCAGCGTGCTGGAAGGTAACGTTCATAATATCGCGATTGAAGGCACGTTTGATGATTGCCAGAACCTTGTGAAGCAAGCATTTGGCGATATGAAACTCCGTCATGAAAAAAATCTCTCTGCCATCAATTCGATCAACTGGGCGCGTATCATTGCCCAGAGTGTTTATTACGCAATGAGTGCCCAAACACTTGGCAAGGCCCCTGCCTTTGCCGTCCCCACCGGAAACTTCGGTAATGTTTATGCGGCGTGGGTCGCCGCGCAAATCGGTGTCCCGATTGAACATCTGGTGATCGGATCAAACCGCAATGACATTCTCACGCGGTTCTTTGAAACAGGCGCCATGACTCTCGATCAAGTCATCCCGAGCCACAGCCCGAGCATGGACATTCAAATCTCGAGCAATTTTGAACGGTATCTGTTTGAACTTTTCGGGAGGGACAGTGCAAAACTTTCCTCCAAAATGTCGGCCTTTAAAACAGCAGGGACATTCAGTGTGGAGCCGTCCGAGCTGGAGGCCGCACGCCGCACCTTCACCGCGCGCCGTTGTTCGGACGAAGACACGCTTGCCACCATTGCCCGCGTGTACAAGGAAACCGGTTATATTCTTGATCCGCATACGGCGGTGGGGGTTCATGCCTTGGACAATGCGCGGCTTACAACGGATGCGCCACGTGTGGCACTCGCCTGCGCGCATCCTGCCAAATTCCCCGATGTAGTCGAGCGCGCCATTGGTGTTCGCCCTGCCCTGCCGGAGCACCTGAGCGATCTTCTCACGCGGCAGGAGCGCTATACCATTATGCCCAATGATTTTGCGGCTTTACGCAGTCATTTGATGGGCGTGTAGGTTCGAAAATCAGGTGCACAAATCAGGCAAATTTTTATAAAGATCAAGCGCCTCAGGATTGGCCAGCGCCTCGACGTTTTTCACAGGGCGGTTATGGATCACTTCCTTGACCGCTAGCTCTACAATCTTGTTGCTCTTGGTGCGCGGAATATCCGCCACCTGTACAATCTTGGCTGGAACATGGCGTGGAGACGCCCCGCTACGGATTTTGGCACGAATGCGGTTCATAATATCATCCGAGAGTTTAATGCCCTCTTTGAGCCTTACAAACAGAATGACCCGTTCGTCATTATCCCACAATTGACCTACCGCAATGCTTTCCAGCACTTCGGGAATCTGTTCGACCTGACGATAGATTTCAGCCGTTCCGATCCGTACGCCGCCTGGGTTAAGCGTGGCGTCGGAGCGCCCCGTAATGATAAATCCATGATGATTTGTTTTCTCGATCCAGTCGCCATGGCACCATACATTCGGGAAACGGTCAAAATAGGCTTTGTGATAGCGTTCACCGCTTTCATCACTCCAGAACGCCACAGGCATGGAAGGAAAAGGCTTGGCGCAGACCAGTTCGCCCGCACCGCCGCCTTCAGGCAAAGGCTTGCCATTATCGTCATAGGATTGAATATCATAGCCAAGGCCTGCTCCTTGAATCTCGCCACGGTAAACAGGTGAGATGGGATTACCAATTACAAAGCACGAGACAATATCTGTCCCGCCTGAAATGGAGGCGAGATGCACGTCTGATTTGATCGTCTGATAGACATAGTCGAAACTTTCATGCACCAAAGGCGACCCCGTGGAGGTAATGACTTTGAGCGCCCCCAAGTCATATTTGTCTTTGACGACACAGCCATTCGCCTTAAGCGCATCAATATATTTTGCTCCTGTACCAAAGAGCATGCAGTCATGTTTGCTGGTGTAGTCCCACAGTGCATACGGGTCGGGATAGAAAGGTGAGCCGTCATAAAGCATCAGCGTTGCGCCGGTGGCAAGGCACGTGATCTGCCAGTTCCACATCATCCAGCCGCAGGTGGTGAAGTAGAAAACTTTGTCGTCTTCGTGAATGTCACATTGAAGCTGATGCTCTTTCATATGCTGCAAAAGTGTGCCTCCATGTCCGTGAACAATGCATTTCGGAATGCCCGTCGTGCCGGAGGAAAACATAATGAAGAGCGGGTGATTGAACGGCACACGTTCAAACGTGGGCGCAGCGCCATCATAACCAGCCGTAAAATCGGCAAGGGTTACAGCATGAAGGACTTTTGCAATATCGGGCGTTTCATTGGCAAAGGGTACAATGACGCAGTGTTTAATGGATGAAATTTGCGGCAGGACATCCACCAATTTGCCCATCACATCCACGGTTTTGCCGTTATAATAATAACCATCCACCGTAATCATCACTTTCGGCTCAATTTGGCCGAAGCGATCCACCACACCCTGCACACCAAAGTCCGGTGAGGCAGATGACCAGATGGCGCCGAGTGATGCAGTCGCCACTGCCGCGATCAAGGTTTCGGGCAGGTTGGGCATAAAGCCTGCGACACGGTCACCTTTGGTCACGCCTGCTTTTTTGAGGGCTTGCTGAAGCGCCGCTACTTTGCTTGCTACATCTGCCCGTGTCAGATGGCGCTCGCGCCCCAGTTCATCGCGGAAGATAATCGCTACCTTGTCATCGCGGAAACGGAGCATGTTCTCCGCCCAGTTAAGGTTGCCTTGCGGGAAAAACCGCGCATGTTCCATATCAGATTCATTTTCAATCGGGGAGGCCCCCTTATCACCGATCACACCCGCATAATCCCAAAAGGCTGACCAAAACTTACCCACATCGCCGAGCGACCAGTTATGGAGCTCCTGATAGTTTACATCGCCCATAAACCCGTTTTTGCGGGCAAATTTCATCAGATGGGAGTTTGCAATTTTCTCTGCGGAGGGAGTCCATAACACAGCAGCATTATCACTTGGCATAATTAACCCTGTAACCTTTTCACGTCTAATTACGAATATAAAACGGATTTTATGGTAGAACGCCGTATCCCGCAAGGATAGACAAATTAGCTTTTCCAGTTATCCTTTGAAAAAATTGATCGGATTCGTTTATGAAACACACCCTTCTTGCCTTCCTTATTCTCGCCTTTGTGGGTTTGGGCACCCCTGTTTATGCCGCCAATTCCACTCCCAAAGACGGTATCCCGCGCCACGCCAAGGTTACTTTGATCCCCGAATATATGGCCGTACGCCCCGGTGAGAGCCTGTATGTCGTTATTGACCAAGATATTGAGCAGGGATGGCATACTTACTGGAAAAATCCTGGTGATTCCGGTGAAACCACGAGTGTGGCATGGGAAGGACTGGATGGTCTGGTGGTGAATGACCCTGAATTTCCTGCGCCGCACAAAATTGATACTGGCCCCTTGTCCAATTTCGGTTTTTCGGGTCATGTCCGCTTTCTTCAGCGCCTTGATATTCCAAGTAGCTTGACAGGCGACAAAATTACCCTCAAAGCCCGCGCCATGTGGCTGGTATGTGAAGAAATTTGTATCCCCGAAGAAATGGAGCAAAGCATTACGCTCAACGTCATTGGCACGGATGCTCTCTCCCCCCCACCAGTGAATGATGATCTTTTTAAACAGGCACGCGCCGCCATCCCCAAACTCGTGCCTTGGCAAGGCATGATCGAGGAGCTCGAACAAACCATTATCTTGTCGCTGCGCACGGACGCCGAAACTGTCAAAAAATTTGAAAGGGCAAAAGATATTTTCTTCTATCCCGAAGAATGGGGCATTATTCTTAACCCACCGCCACAAACGCTCGTGATTGATGGCGAGATGATCCAGATCAAGATGCAGCGTGACACGCGGCCCCTGTCTGACATACCCAGCCTTAAAGGTGTGTTGACCTATGTCACCGAAAATGGCACGCATGAAACTGTGGCCCTTGATGTCCCACTGGCCTCCGAGCCGTCGGTTGCCGCTGCTGTTCCTGCGCCGATGACAACGCCGGAACCAGATGATAATCTGCCTCTCCCTGAGGATGAGGTTACCATCAGCCAAGCCCTGATACTCGCAATTTTAGGGGGGCTCATCCTCAATCTGATGCCATGCGTTTTTCCAGTGCTCTCGCTTAAAGCCTTAAGCCTTGTTAAAATGTCGGCCAAAGAAAAAAAGCATGCCGCGCTTCATGGCGCCGTTTATACATCGGGCGTTCTTTTGTGTTTTGGCGCGATTGCCGGAACCTTGATTGCGCTTAAGGCTGCTGGCGAGGAAATCGGCTGGGGATTTCAGATGCAAGACCCAACCGTTGTTTTGCTGCTCGCCTATCTTCTCTTTATCATGGCGGCCAATATGTCAGGGTTTTTCGAATTTAAAAGTGGAATGCTCAGCAATGTTGGTCAAAACCTCACTGCGCATCACGGTTATCTGGGCACATTTTTTACAGGGATTCTGGCTGTTCTCGTGGCCACTCCTTGCACCGCGCCCTTTATGGGGACAGCGCTTGGTTTTGCGCTCACACAGCCGTCATTTGTTGCAGTTATGATTTTTCTGGCGCTTGGATTTGGCCTTGCCCTTCCTTATTTGTTTCTATGCCTTGTTCCACCGGCGCGCAAACTCCTTCCAAAACCCGGTGTATGGATGGAAACTTTCCGCGAGCTGATGGCCTTTCCGCTTTATGCTTCGGTTGCGTGGTTGGTCTGGGTTTATGCCCAGCAAGTTTCAGGGATGTATGGCGTCTTTTCAGGTCTAATTGGCCTTGTGCTGATTGCCTTTACTATCTGGATCATCCGCAAGTCCGCGCGTAACGCTGCCGTCAAACTCCTTAAATACGGCATGATGATGTTTGCCGTTTTCTTTGCGCTCTCCATTGCGGTGCTGAGCAACATGAAAGAGTTCACTGATAAAAACTTTTCTCCGCAAACAGCTGATTATGAGGGGCTTGAGGCCACGCCCTACTCACCGGAAAATCTCACCCAGCTTCTCGAACAGAATGAACCCGTATTTATCGATATGACTGCCGCATGGTGCATTACCTGCAAGGTCAATGAACAGGTCGCGCTCGAAACTGATGAAACCCACGCGCTGTTCGCCGATCATCAGGTGCGTTATGTGGTGGGTGATTGGACAAACCGCGATCCTTCCATCACAAAATTTTTGCGCGAGTATGGACGCAGCGGCGTTCCGCTCTATGTGTATTACGGCCCCAAGGATCCTGTAACCCAGAAACGTCCTGAAGCCGTGGTTCTTCCCCAGCTGCTTACGTCAGGCCTCGTCGCCGATGTGGTCGAAGGGCGAGCTACCGAATAATCACAGCCACCCCTTTGAAAGAGGAAAAAATGAAACTGAAATATACCCTTCTGGCTCTTGCTGCCACCGCCCTTCTGGCTCCGTCCGTATCACACGCGATGGACGATATGCCGATGAAAGCTGAAGTCGGCAAACCGGCTCCTGATTTCACCGCGCTTGACACCAATGGCAAATCGGTAACACTCTCGGGGCTTAAAGGTCATCCGGTTGTGCTGGAATGGACCAACCATCAGTGTCCGTTTGTCGTGAAACAATATGGATCAGGCAATATGCAGGCCCTTCAGAAAGAGGCCACTGCTGATGGCGTCACATGGATTTCAATTGTTTCTTCTGCCGAAGGAAAAGAAGGCTCCACCAGCGCCGAAGAGGCCAACAAGATCGTTGCCGATCAAAAGGCCTCCCCTACCCATAAAATTCTTGATAGCAAAGGGGAGATTGGTCACCTGTACGGCGCCAAAACTACGCCGCATATGTTTGTCGTTGATAAAGACGGGGTGCTTGCCTATGCCGGAGCGATTGATGACAATGACAGCTTCGATCCTGCCACAGTAAAGGACGCAAAAAACTACGTGCGCGCCGCTCTTGCCGACCTCAAAGACGGGAAAGCCGTTGAAACGGCCTCGACCAATCCTTATGGATGCGGCGTAAAATATTAATTTTCAGGGTTTAACCCCACCAAACCCCCGTAGCGATTACGGGGGTTTGTCTTTTTTGAACAAAAAATTCTATCGAAAGGAACTTTTTATATGTATATTTGAAAGACGTGATTCGTAACGGATTTTCAAGCACATGACGACCAGCACCCTGCCCCGCAAGACCGCCAAGTCTCCTAGCAAGTCTCCTAGCAAAGCAGCCCGCACCGCGCAGCGCGTTGCCAGCAGTTCCGGCACCCGCCGCAGCACAACCAAAGCCCGTAAATCGGGTCAGGCTGATTTATCGCCATTGCGTTTTGTGGTGTCCCATGAAGGGATCGTTATCCATACATGCGGCGATGTTGAAAAATTGCTGGGCCTCAAAGCTGGCTCAATGATGGGGGTAAAAATCCGCGATGTGATCGATTTTGTATCGCCTGAAGATGCTTTGCGCGATCGTCCCCAGACTTCCTTGTGGAATGATGATGAGCCAAGTGATTCCGATACAAGCGATCCGTGGGTCGCTTCTATTTCATCCGGTACGCACGAGATTGTCCCCGTATCCACCTCCGGCAAAACGTCGAAATCCCGTTTTGTGCAATTCGATCATGTCAGCATTCCGGGGAAAACCACTTATCTGGTCGCCTCTATTCTTCCGAATGGAGTCACCGAAGCCGAGGATGACCTTAAGAATTTTGTTCTCAATCTTCATGCTCCTGAGCCCGCTCCTGCTCCATCTGCCGCCACAGCCGTTCCAGCGCAGGCCGATTATGCGCAGTTTTTGGGCGTCTTTGCCGAAATGGGCCATGATTTTCTGCTGCTGCTTTCCGCGCGGGGAAAACTTGTATCGGCTAATTCTGCCTTTTATGAGTCGCTGGGCCTTGCCGCGACGGAAAGCGTGGGCCTGTCCTTTCTTGACCTTATTCACCCTGAAGACCGTCCCTATATCCAGCCCGTCTTTAAAAACATTATCCATGAAAACGGCCCTGACGCTGTGCAGTTGGTTGCTTTTGAATGCCGTATTATCGGTAAAGATGAGAGCGTCCGCTGGCTCGAGTGCCGGATCAAGTCACATGACAACCACCTGATGGTGATTTGCCGCGATCAAACAGGGATCAAACGCAACGAAGCCGATCTCTTGCGTCACCAGCAGCAGCTCTCCGAAGCGCAGTCCATCGGCCATATGGGGCATTGGACATGGCGCATCGGTGATGATGTACTGGAGTTTTCTTCCGAAATTTATCGTATTTTCGGTGTTGCTCCCGAAAGTTTCATACCCACACTTGATAACGTTAATGGCATGATGCATCGGCGTGACCGCGGGCGGATGTCACAAGCGTTCCAGCGCGCGATGATCGAACGCAAAACCTACGAGATGGAATTCCGCGTGATCCGCCCCTCGGGAGAGGCCCGCTTTATCTTGCTCCAAGGCCGCTGCGAGATGGATCAAGAGGGCGATGTCACCGCCCTGTTTGGCATCATGCAAGATATTACCGAACGCACCCAGCATGAGCGTGAACTGCGTGAAGCGGTCGAAGCCGCCGAGCGCGCCTATGCTGCTAAATCACAGTTTCTTGCCAATATGAGTCACGAGCTGCGCACACCGCTTAACGCGATTATCGGCTTTTCCGAGATGATCGGACGCCAGATGCTCGGGCCCATCGGCACCGAGAAATATCTTGATTATATTACAGGAATTCGCGAAAGCGGCGAGCATCTGCTTGATCTCATCACCGATATTCTGGATATGTCGAAAATCGAGGCTGGAAAATATACGCTCGATGTTGAAGACTTTAATCTCTCCAAAGTGCTGCGCCTTGCCATTCATATGATCGAAGGCCGTGCCCTTGATGCACAGGTCAAGGTCAGCTCGACCATTCCCGATGAGGAAGACCTGCACATGACGGGGGATCGCCGCGCCATCATGCAGATGATCCTCAATATCCTCTCCAACTCGGTGAAATTCACTGAACCCGGTGGAAGCGTGACGGTTGCCTGCGAAACAAAAGATACAAACGTTGTGGTTACCGTGACCGACACAGGGATCGGTATTCCATCCAGCAAGCTTCCTTATGTGATGAAACCGTTCGAGCAAGCTGCCAACCACTTCACCCGCAATCACGAGGGATCAGGTCTTGGCCTTGCCATTACCAAGGAACTCGCCGAACTTCACGGTGGAAGCGTTGCCATCACCTCGAAAGTCGGCGTCGGTACCCGCGTGGTGATTACGCTTCCGATTAAGCAGAAGTCCTAAAATATTTTACCCAAATCAACCCCGAAGCAACGCTGATAATATTCGGCCAAGATCGGGCGTTCCATTTCATCGCTTTTGTTCATAAAGCTCAGGCGGAACGCGAGTTCGCGGTCGCCGAAGATCAGGGTGTTTTCGGCCCAGCTAATCACCGTGCGCGGGGACATGAGCGTCGAGAGATCGCCGTTACGGAACCCTTCGCGCGTGAGATCAGCCATGGTGACCATTTTACTGACATCTTCCGCGCTGGCCTTTGGCACCTTGGCGCGGACAATTCCCACTTCATCATCGTGAGCGAGGTAGTTCAGTACCGTCACAATGTTCCAGCGGTCAAGCTGGCCTTGGTTAAGCTGGTGCGTGCCGTGATAAAGGCCAGTAGCATCCCCAAGGCCAATGGTGTTGGCGGTGGCAAACAGGCGGAAGGCCGGATGTGGACGGATGACCATGTTTTGATCAAGGAGCGTCAAGCGCCCTTCGGCTTCGAGGATACGCTGGATCACGAACATCACATCGGGGCGCCCTGCATCATATTCATCAAACACCAGCGCAACAGGGTTCTGAATCGCCCATGGCAGAAGGCCCTCTTTCCATTCGGTAATTTGTTTGCCCTCTTTGAGGACGATCATGTCTTTGCCGAGCAGGTCAATGCGGCTCACATGGCTATCAAGGTTGATGCGCACACACGGCCAGTTGAGGCGCGCGGCGACTTGTTCGATGTGGGTGGATTTTCCGGTGCCATGAAAGCCTTGGATCATCACGCGGCGGTTAAAAGTAAAACCTGCGAGCAGAGCCAGCGTCGTGTCATGATCGAACTGGTAAACTTCATCCCTGACCGGAACGTTGGGCATGTCGTGCGAGAAGCCTGGGACATCCCAATCGCAATCGAGGCCGAATGTTTCGCGGACACTGAACATCTTGTCGGGGATGGTGGTGTAGCGCGGGGTGTTGGGTGTCAGCGAGGTGACATCAAAGGCCATAGCCATTGGTTCGTTGGTCATTTTTTCACTATAGGGCTAATTTGTACCCTACCATTATGGCTTAACCCGAGGTCTTTTCAACCCTATTCCTCTAAAACTTCATATTTCTGATAGGCCATTTTAAGGATGGTGTAGGCCATATTGATCTTTTTAAGGAGCTCTTCGGCTTCAGGGTCTTCGCGATTATGGTCGGGATGGTATTTTTTAGCCAAAATCTTGTAGCGTGTTTTAATGTCATCGAGCGTAATGGGTGCTTCCAGCCCCAACAGGGCCAAGGCCTCGAATTCGGGGGTCTGGCGGGAGGATGGCGGCACTGCGCGCGCCTTGGGCGGTTCCTCATCCATGAAATGGTAAGTTTGCTGAGCCTTGCGCAAGAGTTCGTCAGATTTTCCGGCGGCGTCGTAACGGCGGGTGGGTCTGTCCCAAACGGAGGCCGTATTAATGTAGTCTTCGACCTCGGCCATGCTCATACCAGCAAAATAGTTCCATGCCTTGTTATAATCCTGCACATGTTCATAGCAAAACCAGTAATAATGAGAGAGCGAACGATCCTTGGGGGCACGGAATTCGCCTGCTGCAGCGCACTCTGGCATATCACAGCAGCGCGACAGCGGTTTGCGTCCGATTCCTTTGTCGGAATCGGCAAATTCAGGCGAATTCGGTTTTAAATCTATCTTCGGCATCACTTATTATGATAAAATAAATTATAAGCAGGATCAAAAACTATGTTGATACGGGAACGCATTACCAGAATTTTACAAGAAGAGCTAACCCCAATTTATCTCAATGTTGAGGATTTCAGCGAGAAACATGTGGGGCACGCCGGATATCGTGATGGCGGGCAAACCCATTTCTCGGTAGTTGTGGTTTCGAGTGCCTTGGAGGGCAAATCACGGGTTGACCGCCACCGGATGATTTATAATTTGCTCGACTCCCTGATTGCCCAAGGGATACACGCGCTTAAACTTACAACCTTGACGCCAGAAGAAGCGGCGATGCGTAAGACATTTGCCTAACGCTCTTCTTTCTCCACCATAAGAATGTCTTTTTTGAGTTTGAACAAACATCCGCCCAATGTGGCTCCCTTGAAATTTTGATTATTTTTAAGGCGTGCATAAAGACGCTCAATGTCTTCGCTGCGGGCCGGATAATCTTTTTTAGTAGATACCTCTCCTATCATGCGTGTCAGAAGACGAAGGCCAATTTCATCAGGTAATGCCAGCAAAGCCATCCGGCTGACGTTGAGGCCACTCATTTTATCGCCCTCAACAATGTTTTTATAATAGTCATCAGTGAGTTGGTTTAAAGTTTTCGCGGCGCGCTCCAACTTCCGGCTAACATGCGCCATACGCGCGGGGGTCAACCCTTCCTCACTTAACGTACCAAGAATGGCGCGCATTCGAACCCGCGCATAATGGTCGTTCTGGTTGGAGGGATCCTCGATCCAGCTTGATTCATTTTCTTCACATGTTGCAATAAGATCCTGATGCGTCACAGATAAAAGTGGCCGGATAATATTCACGCCGCCGCCTAATTCCTGCACCGGACGCATCCCCACCAGTCCATCCAGCCCCGACCCCTTGCACAGGCGGAAGATCACGGTTTCAATTTGGTCTTCGCCGTGATGCGCCGTAAAAAGCGCCACAATGCCATGTGTGGCGCAGTAATTTTGCATCAGATGGTAGCGTGCTGCGCGGGCTTCCTCTTGAAGGGATGATTTTGGCTTAATTCCTTCCCACTTTAAAATACAATGGGTTAGCCCGCGCTTTTCAAAATTTTGATGAACAAATTCAGCTTCACGCGCCGCCTCGGGCCGCAGCCCGTGATCAACGGTGAGGCCCGTCAGGGGAATACCGTGCACACGACACCATGTTTCAAGCAAGAAGGAAAGCGCCATACTGTCTCCCCCACCCGAGACAGCTAGCGCTACGCCAGACTCCAGCAGAGATGGGGGGAGAGCAAGCGATTCCATCATCGCTGCAAAATCAGTATCAGAGATGGGTTTAGGCGTCACAGCCAAGGCGGGTCATTTCCTGATCGGCGCGGCGCAGTGTCACGCCTTCCCCTGCTGGAAATTCCTTTTTAAGCTGTTTAAGAGCTACACAGGCTTCTTTCTTTTTGCCGCCCGAGCCAAGCGACATACCGAGTTTCAAAAGAGAGTCTGCAACTTTAGGCCCTTTAGGAAATTTTTTGTAGCTTTCGGCAAAAATACGCGCGGCTTTGTCAAAATCATTCTGCGCATAATAGCTTTCACCCAGCCAATAGGTTGCATTGGCTGCGAGTGGATGATTGGGATAGGTTCTGAGGAACTCTTCAAAGCCATTGCGGGCGGCCATGGCGTTACCGCCTTTGAGGAGCGAGAATGCCATTTCATACTGCCCTGCCGGATCATCGCCAGCCTGAGGCGGGATGACAGCGCCTCCTGGTGCTTCATTCATACTGCCCAAAACACCTGCGGAGGGCGCGTTGGCCGGAGCCGGCGCATTCGGGTCGGGCATCGCCACATTACCGCCCAGATCATCGGGTTTTAATGTTCCGGTTTGAGCACCCTCAGGGGTTAATTGCACTGGTTTTTCATCACCCATCTCTGTGCTCCCCGCTCCGGTCGGCGATGATGGAACCGCTGCGGACTGCATCTGCAAACGCTGGAGTTGTTCCTTGATCTGGGAGAGTTCAAAATTCTGTTGCTCGACCTTACCGGTCAAATCCCGCACTTGATTTTCAAGTCCCGAGATACGCACTTCGACAGCCGCCTGATATTCGGACGATGTTGATGCAGGCGCTGCAAAATTGGCAGGAACCTGACCTTTAAAAACAGCGCGGCTGAGCGTATCGATTTCGCCTTCGAGGCGGTTGATGCGCGTGAGCGTATCATCTTGCTGCGCCGCTGCGCCGCCTACACCAAATGCGAGCGGCACAAGAAGCGCACAGGCCGCAACGGCGGCCTGTAACATAACGCGTGAGGGAAAGCGTTTCGAGAATGTCATATAGCTATCCCCACGACCTGATTAGTTGACGACCGTGACGCCGCGACGGTTTTGTGCCCAGCCCGAAGGTGAAGCCTCAGGAACTGCCGGACGCTCTTTACCGTAGCTGATGGTGTTCACACGGCCTGATTCAATGCCTTGTGACATCAGGTAGCTGCGTACCGATGACGCACGGCGCTCACCCAAAGCCAAGTTGTATTCGCGTGTTCCGCGTTCGTCAGCGTGACCTTCAATCGTGATCGATACGCTCGGGTATTGTTTGAGCCAAGCGGCTTGACGATCAAGCGTTGCGCGCGCTTCAGGAGCAAGATCGGATTGATCGTAACCAAAGAATACGCGGTCACCGATATTGACCACGAGGTCTTGCTGGCTGCCTGGAACAACGCCATTTACAGGAGCGGTACCGCCCATGTCGGAGCCCGAAAGTTGACCACCTTGCATCCCCGTAGCAGAGGTATCCATCGCCTCAGGTTCAGGGTCACAGGCGGTAAGAGTGACGAGAGCGACTGACATCAGCAGCAAATTACGAATGGCCATGAATATCTCCTGTGGCGGTTAATTTTTTTTGAAACATCGAGCCAAGGGCGATTCGCCAAGGCATGATGGGAATACCTCCCTAAATAGCCCGTAACCCTCTGGTTCGCAAGGGGGCGCAGAAGTTTTTTTTATGCCTTTATTTTACGTTCTGGAAATTAACGGTCAGAGGATTGTTCGAGCGAGAGCAAAAAGCTCTCGGCCTCGGCGCGGTAGCGCATGTCCGGCACTTTGTGGATATAGCCTCTGACCGATTCAATGGCCTCGCTCACACGCCCGAGACGGGCCTTGACCACCCCGTCATCGAGCAGCAGACGGTATTCATCCGGAGCGATCAGGCGCATATTCTCAATCGTCGCCAATGCGCTTTGATATTCCTCGTCTTCGATCTGGCGGAATTTGATATTATTTTGCAAGCGCAACAGAATATCGCGGTTACTGGCCTCGACGTAATAGGTGCTTGAAAGTTCCGCTTTCTCGCCAAAAACTTTTTTGAGCAAGGCTCGCAAATCAGGAGCCTGCAAAATTTTAAGTTTATCAAATGGGTCACACATCAGGCGTACCCCATCCCCGTCCATACGCACGAGAAAATGCCCGGGGAAACTGATCCCCTGCACGCCCCAACCTTGAGCGCGCCCCAGTTCAATCGCCAGAAGTGCAAGTGCAATCGGCATACCCTTGCGGCGGTCGATCACTTCCATCATGTCGGCATTGCGCAAGTCGTTATAATTGTCGCTGTCGCCGCTATAGGATTCATCGTCAAACATCACACTGCGCAGACTTTTCACGCGCTCTTCCGGTGTATCGTCTGCACCTGCCGCACAGGCATCTTGATGTTTCTTTTCAAGTTTTTGTACGAGGTTTTTAAGATGAGTACGGTACGGATCAAGTCCGCGTCCCGGATGCCCCAGTGCGGCAAACCAAAGCGCCGTTTCGAACAAGGGGATGGCGTTCTGGTCAAGATTTCCTAATTTGGCAAGTTCGGCACGCATGTTCATGGTCGGGCATCACTTTGCCTAAGGAGGCAATATTTCAGACTGGATGGAAGATGGTGATTGCATTTGCGTGTTTTGCATGTCTTGCGGGTAGTCATTTGTCAGTGGCACAGGCTCGGACTGGACAGGGGGCACCTGCGCACCGTTTTGCATTGTGTTGGGGACGGGCTGCGTCGTCAACATCGTGGCATCAGCACTGCTGGTGACAGGATCTCCGGCAAATTTGGTATAACTCACAACCTCTTTAACACCTTTGATTTTGCGGGCGATTGAAATCACGGTGTCCAGCTCACGCTGGCTCTGGGCAACGCCCATCAGGTACACGGTGCCTTGCACGGTTTCAATCGAGTAGTTGATTGATTGGACGTTTTTGTCAAACGTCAACCGCGTGCGCAGCTGACCTGAAATCCACATATCTTGTGCGTAAGAACCAAATGTTTCCGATTTGCCAACGCGAATTTCATTGATGACTTGTTTGACGCCGCTCGGCTGCCATGCAAGGCGAATAGCCTCGACGCGGTCTTCGGGTTTTTGCACGACCCCTGTCACGAGCACGCGGCCTTGATTGACATTGAGGTTGAGTTTGCCAAACATATTCACATCACGCTTGAACCACAGATCGCTGATTTTGAGGCGGATAGATTCGTCGGTTACAGATGCACCCAATCCGCCTTCCTTGGCGGCTCCAATACCCACCGCGGCGCCAGCACCAGCGGCAAGACCTACCGCGCCGCAGCCGGACAAAAGAAGTGATGATGCCATCAACAGCATGACAGCCTGTCTGGATGAAAATTGTTCTCTCATAAAATCACCTGCATGTTGAAGAGATACTCGCGGGCCGCGAATACGAATCATAATGGCTATTATGTAGGCGTAACCCACGTGTTGTCCAGATGCCTGATGCGCAAACCCGCGACGGCAACAACGTCAAAACGGATATTTTCCCAATGTTTTCGCGGTGTTCCTGCCAAAAAATGCTGGGCAGCGCGGCTGATTCGGCCTTGCATATGGGGCGATACTGCGCCCGAAGCCTTATCCAAATCCCCCCTTTGCTTGACCTCGGCAAAAACCAGTGTTTGACCGCGCGAGGCTATAATATCGATTTCACCCACTGGCGTTTTATAGCGCCACGCCCTGATGCGGTAGCCTTTGAACAGTAAATAGGCCATCGCCCATATTTCAGCCAAAAGCCCACGCGTGTAGGATGAGTCAATTTTCATCTTTGAGTTCCAGTGCGCGGGCATAGACCTGTTTCTTGGGCACTCCAGTCTGCCCCGCAACCAGCGCCGCCGCCTCTTTGACCGAGAGTTTTTCAAGCGCCTTTTTCAAAAGATCATCAAGATCAATTTCATCGGGCGTTTCGTCACGCCCGATAACAAGAACGATTTCGCCTTTGGGTTCGCCTTCCGCCTCAAGTTTGGCTAGAATTTCCGCAGCGCTTAACGGCCAGATGTCTTCGAATTTTTTGGTGAGTTCGCGCAGCACAGTCATTTTGCGGTTTCCCAGTACCTGCAAAATATCGCGGCAGCTTTTTTCCAAACGGGGGGCCGTTTCAAACATTACAAGTGTGGCAGGGACGTTTTTCCAAGCGCGCAGCATCTCTTGCCGTGCCCCTTGCTTAGAAGGAAGAAAGCCGAGAAAAGCAAACTGGTCACTGGGCAGGCCCGAAAGCTGGAGCGCCGTCAGAGGGGCATTGGCCCCCGGCAAGCTGGTCACATAAAGTCCTGCGGCAAGGCAATCACGCACCAATTTATAGCCCGGGTCAGAGATAAGAGGCATCCCCGCATCACTAATCAGGGCGATGGATTGCCCTTCCCTGATCCGCGCCATGATTTCAGGCCGCATCTGGTCGGCGTTGTGATCATGGTAGGGAACGAGCTTTTTACTCAAGCCCATCAGGTGAAATAATTTGCCGCTGACCCGTGTGTCCTCGCAGGCCACAATGTCCGCGGCCATCAAGGTATCAATGGCCCTGAGTGTCATGTCCCGCATATTGCCAATAGGCGTTGCCACAAGGTAGAGACCTGATTGCAATACCAGCTTCTTGCTTTCTGTAAAATAGGAGATGGGGTCTGGCATATGGTCCTTATTTTGTGTAGTGTCTGAGCACTTCATTTTATCCGCGCTTATAATTTACGGGAGCTTTCCATGCGACGCAACCAGCAATCTGACCATCGCCGCACCATGATCCGTCTTAAGGCCTGTTTGATGGCCGTTTGCCTGTTGTTGGGACTAACCAGTTGCAACATGACCGATGGGGTGAATAGTCCATGGCTTCCTTCGGATACTCCTGCAACAAACATACCGACAGCCCCTGTTCCGCCCGCCCCTGCTGTTCCGGCGCCTGATGCCCAAACCATGATTCCGGCTACGCCGCAAAAAGTTGCCCTCCTTCTCCCTTTAAGTGGCCGCGGGGCTGACACTGGACAAGCCATGCTCAATGCCGCGCAGCTTGCCATGTTTGATTTACAAGCCAGCACCTATTTTGAACTTCTGCCAATTGATACCAATGGTGGCGCGGCCCCTGCCATCAAGCAGGCAGTTGATAATCAAACCAGTCTTGTTCTCGGGCCTCTGTTTGCCGATAATGCCAAGGCCATTGCGCCAGTTGCAGTTCAGCATGGCCTTAACGTTGTTTCATTTTCAACCGATACCAGCGCGGCTTCCGGTTCAACCTTCCTGATGGGATTCACCCCGCAGGGGCAGATTGAACAAATTATAGACTATGCTGCGGCCAAGGGGATGCACCGCATTGCCTTGATTGCGCCACGCAGTGCCTATGGCGATGCCGCTGCCAATACTTTTGTAGCCCGTATGCAGCAGCGCGGTTTGACCAATGGCGGGATCGCCCGTTATGCCGCAGGCCAGAAACCCAGTAATGATGATTTGTGGCCGGTTGCTTCGAGCTCGGCGCCCGCGATTGGACGGATGGGCATTGATGCCGTTTTGATCGCCGCGCCTTCTGCGGAAGCTGCTATCGTCTCTGATGCTCTTGCCAATGGTCATGGCATGCCCGTCAATCTTGTCAAACGTCTTGGCACCGGACTATGGGACACCCCCGAAACCAACGCTCTGCCTTCCTTGCGCGGGGCGTGGTACGCTGCATCATCGCCGCGCCTACGTGAGCGTTTTGAGCAGCGTTATGCTGAAACATATGGCGCAAAACCCCCGCGCCTTGCCTCGCTCGCTTATGACGGGGCGGCGCTGGCTGTTGTTCTGGCCAAATCCGGCAAAGGCTATAGCCGTGCAGCCCTTACCAGCCCCAGTGGATTTTTCGGGATTGATGGTGTGTTCCGTTTTGGCAATAACGGCATCGCCGAGCGCGGACTTGCTATACTTGAGGTGAATCCATCAGGGGCACGCGTTATTCAGGAAGCGCCTTCGCGGTTTTAGTCAGGTTATTATATCCGCATGATGATGTTGACGTGATGACGCCTTTCCGGCGGATAAACCGCGGGATCATAGTAGAGCGGATAGGCTGATGGCGGAGCGTCAGATTTGACCAACTGCGGAATGTGGCGCGCAATTTCGTCAATTACACTGTGCGGATTTTCCATCGGCACAAAAGATCGGTAACAATCTGGTGTCTGAATGGCTAGCAGGTTCTTTTCGGGATTGGCAAACATATCGGTAATCATGGAGCGGCGGAAGGCGTAATGTCCGCTGGCACCACGAAAAGCTCCTGCACAATCTGGCGCAAAGTCGATCCAGTCTCCTTTGGGCGTGTGTTTTTTGATGGCGTGTTTTGCATCGGCCCGTTCATCTTCGCTCAGATAGAAAGGTATGCCTCCAATCGCCAAGGCTGGCCCTCTTTTTTCTGGGAACATCACAATATCATCCTCGAAATACTCAATCGTCTCGGGACGGTAGAAAAACTGGTAATCTGTCTTACGTTCTGTTGCAGGGTCGGTGCCCCCACGCATACGCAGTAGCTTAATACCCAGTTCCTGCTGGAGCCGTTTCAAAATAAAATCAGCATGTTCGCCGAGTGTGTCCGGTGTAAATTGCAGGCTTCCCACGCAGCCCTCATCGCGGCTATTCCAGAAATTCATATGGCCGCCTCCTTCCCAAAGAGCAAAATACGCAAACCTGTCCGGATCAAGCCGGACAACGCCACCAAACTCATCTGTGAGGGATATTTTATGTTTACGCATTTTTTAGGTCGCCCGTACCATTTCCGCGTGCACTCTAAAACAGGCTTCACTCCCTGTATAGTTTAAATAAATTTATAATTTTCAATAGGTTGCAAAATATACATCACTAACCTTGAATATATACTCCCCTTCTTACGGTTTTTCTTGCATCCCTACGCAAAGTAGGGCTATGTATCGCCTTCGAGTTTTAGAGGTAAAATATGACATACGGGTGTGGTGTATGAGGAATCAATCAGGCGCAGCAGAGGTTTTGCAGGACAACGCCAATCCCAGCGTTTCTGATCCTTTGGAGGTTTCGGAAGTCAGTAGTGAGGCGCGTGCCAATGGCCGCCCCCGTTCCGAAAAATCCATGCAGGCGATTCTCGATTCGACCAATAAACTTCTGCTCCATTCCAGCGTGCGCGATATTTCCATTGAATCGGTTGCCAAAAAAGCAGGCGTCGGCAAGACGACTATTTACCGCTGGTGGCCGAACAAAGTCGCGCTGGTTCTTGATGCGATTACCGGCCCGCTTTCGGTTCTTCCTGAACCTGAAGACACACGCGATCCGGCGGATGCCCTTGTCCGTCAAATCGAGCGTTTTGCCCGTCTGTGCCGCGGCCGCGGCGGAAAAATTATCGCCGAGGTTTATGCCGAAACGCAGGGTGACAGCGACTTGCAGCGTATCTTTTTTGAAAAATTCATGCTCTCGCACGAAGAAGTTCTCGTGCGCACATTAGAGCGCGGCATGGCAAACGGTGTGTTTCGCAAAGACCTTCATATTCCGTTGTGCGTGGATATGATTTATGGCGCGTTCTTTTATCACCTGATGAGCAGCCCTTCGCAGCTTGATCAAGAGTTTGTGAATAACCTCGTGATTAATATGCTGAGGTTTCTGAGGTAGTCATGCAGGCTTTCGCGACGGAGATACTTGTGGACGATGAAACTCACCAAGCGCCTGAATGCGGCCTGTATATCATCCTCCATGACACGGATGACCACGGCAAACAATGCTTCCAGCTCGGTCAGGCGCTTCACGCCGCCAACCGTTTTTCCAGCTATGACCTGAACCGCCATGTCGTGGAATACCGCCCATCGGACGTGAGTGCCGATAACCGTATTCACGCCAAGGCTTATTGTGAAACCGCACAGAAAAACGGTTTTATTTTCCTCGTGTTTGATGCCCCCGAACTCGCACGCGACGTCGGAGCCGATGGCGTGCTCTGTTCTTCGATCAAAAAATGCTCGGACGCCCGTAAAATTCTGCCTGATACGGCAATTATCGGCTTGCGCTGCACAACCCGTGCCGCCGCGCAGTCGGCTTTGTCGCTGGAACTTGATTTTGTCTCGTTCTACAGCAGCAAGACAGGTGATTCCCTGCTTGATCTGGTCAATTGGTGGACAGGCTCCACCGACAAACCCAGCGCGGTTGAAGGCCCGTATGATCCTGAAAATTGCGCCTTGTTTGTAAAAGCGGGCGCGACTTTTATCGATTCAACGACCCACATCTGGACACATCCCTCGGGCAATATCATGCAAGGCGTTGTGAATATGCTCGACGCGTTCGAGCGCCACATGCCCGCCCCACAAACGGCCCACTAACAGATAATTTCGATCGCATTCGGGATAACCTTGACCTCGGCGGATCCCTCGCCTGCAAAGTCGCCATCACACTCGAACAAATGGTGGTCCGTAAGGCGGCATGAGGTGATTTTGTCCACCCGCACCGCCGGATGTTTTTTCCCCTGCCCCAGCAGGTAGGCCATGACATCCGCAGGGTTGGGCCGCATAACCGAAATCATGTCAAGGTAACCATCCTGCATGGAGGCAGCGGGTGCCATCAGATATTTTCCTGCGTAAAAACGCCCGTTCTGGATAAAAATAAAATACGGGCTGAATTTCTCGCCCGTGGGTAACTCAACGGTAATTGGTTTGAGACGGTAGCTGCATAATCCAGCCACGGTCTGTATCACGTAAGAGAGTGCTCCCCATTGTTCCTTGAGCGTAGAGGTCACGCTGCGCACCACATAGGCATCGAGGCCAACGCCAGCCATCACAACAAAATTTTTCCCGCCGATTTCGCCCATATCGCAGCGGCGCGTTTGTCCCTTGCGGATCACGTCGCAGGCCTCTTTGATGGCGCAGGGTATGCCCATTTCCATGGCCAGCAAATTGGCGGTGCCAAATGGGATGATGCCCAGCGCCACATCTGTTCCTTTAAGGCCAGTGGCGACCTCATTGATCGTCCCATCCCCGCCCACAGCGATAACGGCCTTATAGCCTTGCTCTACCGCTTGCCTCGCCAGTTCCGTGCCATGTCCCGAAGAGGCTGTTTCGGCGATCTGGCAATCAAAGGCATGGGCGCAAAGCTCTTCTTTGAGGCGCGCGAGCAATTCGGCATGCGTCATATCTTCGCGGTCACTCAACCCCAGTATTTTGCGCACAAAGCGCGAGGTGCCCGAGCCTAATCCGGCCTTGGCATTGACAATAACATAAATTTTATCTTGATTTGTCCAGCGCACGATCGTCCTTTGCCGGAGTATGCCATAAAAAAAGAGCCCCTGAAACGGGGCTCTTTAAAAATCTTTTTTGTAAGACTTACGCCGCCTGAGCCAGCGCTGGGGACATTACCTTGAGCGTTTCCATGGCCGTTGCAGCGGCATTGACTGTCGCAGCAATGCGCAGGGCGCACTGGATCTGGGCGCTTGAGAGTCCGGCACTGCGTAGCTGGGCTTCATGTGCATCAAGGCACATGCCGCAGCCACTCATTGCCGAAACGGCCAATGACCAGAGTTCAAAATCCACCTTGTCCACACCCGGATTGGCAATGATATTCATGCGCAATTTGGCAGGCAGAGTCTGGTATGATTTTTCGTTCATCAAGTGAACTGCGCGGTAATAGACGTTGTTCATCGACATGATCGTTGCTGCTGCTGCCGCTGCACCTTTGGCCTCGGCCGAGAGCTGCGTGGACGCATCCGCGACGATTGCCTGCATCACATCCGCCTGACGGCTTGCCAGAGCGCAGGCCATAAAGCATCCCCAGAGTTGCTGCGGGGTGAGGGTATCCTCACCTGCAAGCGTTCCGAGGTTGAGCTTGATGTCCTTGGCGTATTCCGGCAGAGCCTCACGCAACTGAGCTATGGATTGCATCATTACGCGGCTTTCTTCAGGTCGATGTTATCGCCGCCAACCGGACGGTTGCACGGGCAGAGTTCATCGGTTTGCAGCGCATCAAGAATACGCAAGATTTCTTTAGGATTGCGGCCAACATTGAGGTTATTCACCGATACGTGCTGGATAACGCCATGTGGATCGGCAATGTAGGTAGCGCGGTAAGCCACACCGGAATCCTCACGGATACCAAGGCCATCAACGAGTGAGCCATTGGTGTCGGCAAACATCCACTGGTTCAGTTCATGGAGGTCTTTGTGGTCGCGGCGCCATGCCAGTTTGCAGAATTCGTTATCAACACTACCGCCCATGACGATAGCATCACGGTCACGGAACTCGCTTTCGAGGCTTGCAAATTCAGCGATTTCGGTTGGGCAAACGAAGGTGAAATCTTTGGGATAGAAATAGAATATTTTCCATTTACCTTCGAAACTTTTTTCCGTGATAGTCTCAAACGCGGACTCACCGTTTTCTTCATGGCGCATAAATTTTGGTTTTACGCCGACTACTTCGAATTCAGGCAGTAAATCACCGACTCCAAGCATCTTTTTTCTCCTTTATAAAATATGATAACGATTGTTAAGAATGGCTATCATGTAGCACCGCAATGCAAAAATATCAAGGTTTTAAGGGAATTAATTTCACCCCCTCTTTTGTTAATAAAAACGCCCTGCCCCCTTTCTCCCCCCTTTACTTCTGCACCGCAACTACTATGTTGAACGGAGATTTACGATCCCAATGGAAATGTGTGAGGGGCTTTTCTTTTGTGTGGTTCGTTACGAGAGAACCTTGTGTCCATCCCTTACGCCCGCTTGCGGAGAACATATATATGAAAAAAATTCTGGCCCTTTCGACCCTGTCTATCCTCCTTTCCTCCTGCTCCCTTATTCCTTCGTTCGAGACACCGCATATGGATGTCCCAGCCCGCTGGACGAGCGCCACCAAGGCGCCGGACGGCCAAGAGATTCCCCACGCATGGTGGCAGGCTTATGGCGATCCCCATCTTGACAAGCTGGTCGATACGGCCTTGACGCGCAACCTTGATCTGGAAGCGGGCCTCGCCGCCATTGAAGAGGCGCGCGCCGATCTTAAAATTGCGGGCGCTGATCTTCTCCCTTCTGCCGACGCCTCCCTCGGTGCAGGGCGGACGCGCACCAATCCAGCCCAAGGATCAACGACAACAGCAACTTCTCTCTCTGGATCATTGGGTATTTCCTATGACCTCGACCTGTTCGGCGCCAATGCTGCCGGACGTGATGCTGCCCGCGCCATGTTTGAAGAGAGTGTTTATTCACAAGAGGCCCTGCGCCTTGTGACCGCTGCCGATGTGGCCGAGACTTATTTCAATCTGATCCTGACCAATGAGCGCGTGCGCATCGCCGAGAGCAACCTCAAAAACGCCCGCGATGTTCTGCATATCATTCAGGTGCGGGTGGATAACGGCCTTGATTCCGAGCTTGAGCTTTCGCAGCAACGGGTCAGTGTCGCAACCAACGAAGCCAGTCTTGCCAACCTTAAAAAACTGGCCAGCACCTACCACAACGCTCTCGCCGTTTTACTTGGGCAGGCGCCGCAATCCCTTGTCATGACGCAGGAGACCACAGGACAGCTGCTCAGTCTCAAAGCACCTGATTTCCCTGTATCCCAGCCTTCTGTTTTGCTGGAGCGCCGTCCTGACATTGCCAGTGTCGAAGCCTCGCTTGTGGCGGCTAACGCCAATATCGGCGCGGCGCGCGCCGCCTTCTTCCCTTCAGTGACACTCGGCCTAACTGGCTCATTAAGCGGCACCGGATTGAACGATCCGCTTGGCACTGCACTCGGCGTAACATCAGCCTTGGCGGCTCCTATTTTCGCAGGCGGACGGCTTGAAGGCGGGGTTGAGAAAACCACGGCCGCGCGCGCCCAGTTGATCCAGACCTACAAAAAGACCGTGCTGACCTCGTTCAAAGAAGTTGAAGATGCGTTGGCCTCCGTCTCTGCTGCGCAGTCACGCGAAACCTCGCTTAAAGTTGCGATGGAATCCGCCCGCAAAGCCTATGATATTTCGCGCAAACGTTATGAAGTCGGCACGATTGACTTTGAAACCTTGCTCGATACGCAGGCCAGTTTGCTTCTGGCGGAGGATACGTATGCGCAGGCCCTTAAAGACAAACTTTCGGCCTCGCTTGACCTCGCCAAAGCTTTGGGCGGCGGATGGAAATCCCCGAAATCTGAAGCCCCTGCCCCTGTGTCAGGCCAGCCGTTATAGCCGTTATCCCAGATTTTGCCCAGATTTTGGTTGACGGCACGCCCCAAACTTCCCTAAATACGGGGCATGACGTACCGAATTTGTGCCCTTTACCGTTTTGTTTCTGTTTCCGATCTGGATATGCATCAGGCCACCCTTAAAGCCTTTGGTGAGCGCTATGATCTGTGCGGTACACTGCTTATCGCCCCCGAGGGCATTAATGGCACCATTGGCAGCTCGGACGAAGGTGTTGATGTGGTGCTTGATTACCTTGAACATCATTTCGGCATTCATCACGGCGAGGTTAAATTTTCGGAGTCGGCGTCTATTCCTTTCCTGCGCTATAAAGTGCGGATCAAAAAAGAAATCGTCACGCTGCGGCAACCTCAGGCCGACCCTAGTAAAATTGTCGGCACCTATGTCGAGCCTGAAAACTGGAATGCCTTGGTGAATGACCCTGATGTTATTTTGCTTGATACGCGCAATGATTACGAAACACGTATCGGCATTTTTCAGGGGGCTATTGACCCCAATATCAAAACCTTCACCGAATTTGTCGATTATGTCCGCACGCATCTTGATCCGCAGCGGCATAAAAAAATAGCGATGTTTTGCACGGGCGGCATACGCTGCGAGAAAGCATCAAGCTTTATGCTCGCTGAAGGTTTTAACGAGGTTTATCACCTCAAAGGCGGTATTCTCAAATACCTTGAAACTGTGCCACCCGAGCAAAGCAAGTGGGATGGTGAATGTTTCGTTTTTGATCGCCGTGTTGGTGTGGGGCATGGACTTAGCGAAGGCACAGCGAGTATTTGCTATTCCTGCCGCGCCACCCTCACGCCGGAAGATCGCCAATCACCACAGTTTGAACACGGCGTATCGTGCCCACAATGTCACGATAGCTTGAGCGATGATCTGCGCGCCGCCAAACGGATGCGTCATACACAAATGAGCCGGATTAATTAGATTATTCGCCGAGTTTGCCTTTGCCTTCAAAGTAAACACAGTTGCGTCCGCCATGCTTGGCAGCATAGAGCTGTTCATCGGCGCGGCGCAGGAGATCAGCTACGGTAACCTCCTCGGTACTATCACCTGGGATAACCACCCCACCAAAGGATGAGGTAATTTCAAGCTGGCCGCTTTCAACGCTGCACGAGAATGGGAGAACCGCAACTGCTTTACGCAAACGTTCGGCGACCATATGCGCGACTTCTTCGGTTGTATCGGGCATCACAGCCACAAACTCTTCGCCCCCCAGACGCGCGACAAGATCGAATGAGCGCAAACCATCTTTGATCCGGCGCGAGAATCCTTTGAGGATTTCGTCGCCCACCTGATGCCCGTAATTGTCGTTGACCTTTTTGAAGAAGTCGATGTCCATATACAAAAGCCCAATGGGTTTTCGGTTTTCACGCGCCGACTGCACCATTTTCTGGAGGTGAACCTCCAGATAGCGGCGGTTATAAAGACCGGTGAGAGAATCAGTGAGCGCAAGGGAGAGCGACATCTCATAGTTGGCGCGTAGTTTATCCTGAAAGCGTTTACGGCGAATTTGGGTGCGGCAGCGGGCGAGCAGTTCGTTTTTATCAAGGGGACGCAAAAGATAATCATGCGCGCCGATTTCAAGACCATGGGCCACACGCGGCATATCATGCTCTTCGGCAAGCATCACAATCGGGGTTGATCGGCTACGTTCATTCGAGCGCAAATGCGAGCAAAAGCGCAAACCGTCTTCCCGTTTAAGATTGAGTGAGACGATAATTAATTCATAGTCTTTCTGATTAATTTCCTGTAGCGCCTGCATCCCTGTTTCAACCACAGTGATTTCGTGACGGTCACGGGCCAGCGATTCCTTGATGCGCGTACTTTCAAGAGCCAAATCTTCAAGGAGTAAAATTGCGGCGCTATCAACGGGTTCATTCATGACATTGGCAGCGTCTTCACTCACCCCGAGTTGAGACGCCGTATTTTCACGCGCACGCCATTCATCCACCGTCATTTTGAGACGCACCAGCGAGCGCACACGCGCCATCAGGGCCACGTCATTGACGGGCTTGGAGAGAAAATCGTCAGCGCCGCTCTCAAGGCCTTTGACACGGTCCTCGGCATCAGTGAGCGCCGTGACCATCACTACTGGAATATGGGATGATTTCGGGTTTTGCTTGATGCGGCGACAGACCTCGAAGCCATCCATTCCCGGCATCATGACATCCAGCAGAACCACATCAGGACTCAGCTCATCAACTTTCTTGAGCGCTTCGGGGCCATTGAGCGCCGTCACAACTTCGTAATATTCCGCCCGCAATTTTGCTTCCAGCAATTTTACGTTCGGCATAATGTCGTCAACTACCAGAATGCGTGCCGTCATAGTGTACTCTTAACTACTTTCACTTGCGTCAAGGTTTCCGTTTATGGTGCTTCAGGCGGCATCCGCCGGAGCAATATATTTTTGAACCGTCTCAATAAATTTGACCACGGAAATGGGTTTTGAAATGTAATCCTCGCACCCACCTTCACGAATTTTTTGTTCATCACCCTTCATGGCAAAAGCTGTCACGGCAATCACCGGTATTGATTTAAGTTCGTCATCTTCTTTGAGCCACTTTGTCACATCGAGACCCGATACTTCAGGCAATTGAATATCCATCAGGATAAGGTCAGGCTTATGTTGACGTGCTAAGGCTAAAACATTCTTACCATCACGTGCCTGAATGGTCTCTAACCCGTGCGCTTCAAGCAAATCGTGAAACAATTTCATGTTGAGTTCATTATCCTCAACGATCAGGACTTTTTTTCCCAAGCCTGCAAACCTACTCATTCGTACTTACTCCACATTCTTCCTGCTTTATATCTTCCAAAGCTACCAAGTTCTGTTCAATCGAAAAGTCATGATAGTTTACTCTCATATCTTTAACAATTCCATTCCGCAGGAGCGTCATCTGTAATTCATATTCGGCGGCATTGGTTTCGGGATCATCTCGGAAAGAGGCCAGTTCAACATGCCAAGACGGCTGGATCATCAGCGATTTGTCAACATGTGCGCCGAGTACATCGTCTTTAACCGGATCAAAACGTTTACCGATAATTGCATTCAGCTCGGCAACGCCCTTGTCATCGCTCCCGTCAAACACTTGCGCGTTGAATATCTTTTGTCCGGCTTCTGCGGCCGCTATCAATTTCCGCGAATGCTCGACAGGAAAGAGTGTTCCTACCGTCAACGGGTAAACAAGACCTTCCGGTGAGGTGTAAACGGCGCTGTTTGCTGCCTCCGTCTGACCACTATGGGCGCTGCCGCGCAGTGATTGTTCAAGCTCACCATTGCTGTAACGCTCTGATGAGAATTGCATGTTATGGCCATCCAGACTCTCGAAGCTGGTGAATTTTGTCCATATTTTCAAGGGAGAATTCTCACTGTACGTATATGAGAGATCGAAACTATGATTGGAAATCCAGCCATCGCAGGATTTTTCGAGCGAATACATCATCTTGCCGTCAATGCCAAGGAGAGGAGAGCCCGCCCGCGATGATACCATTTTAATCGTGTAAATCGCTCGATGCGGCTGTATGACGACGCCCGAAATTACTGGCGCAGCCCACGCCGTCATCCCATCTATAAAGAGGAGAGACGCACACAAAACTGGCAAAACAAGGTTAAACCTTTGAAAAGGAGGGTGAAAATTCCCCGACATGAATACTCCGAATGACTAATTCGATCATCCTACAGGAAGCGCCTTCCCCTGAAAAGGCAAACTCGTTAAAAACCTGCGGGCTGTCGGCAAATTTTTCCGGCTTCTTCACCCGCTCGGGCAGATCTCGGGCAGATATTGTCCACCCGCCCTCCGAATTTACGGATTATTTTTGCCGATGCGCTCGCTTTTTCTCCATATCCATTATTTAAAATTTATAAAATACATTATATTTCAATAACTTAATAAACTTGGCCCAGTTTTCGCATAGTGAATAGACAGGAAGTAACTGAGTTGTGGAGGACTATATGACAAGTTTTCAAAATGCCCCGTTCGATGCACCCAACGATCTTTACGCCAAGAGCGCACCCAAGTCCGTAGGCCCTACCCTCGCTAGTTCCTACGATGAACTTGATGCCGAACCCTTCCAATCTCTTTTGGCCATGCTCCACCAGACGCGCCGTGAACTTGACGCGTCACAAGACCTTGTCGCCGACCTGACTGCCCGCCTCAAACGCATGGAAGAACTCGCCACCACCGATTTTTTGACTGGCCTCCATAACCGTGCCGGTTTTGATGCCGCTTTTGCCAAAGAAATCGACCGTACAAGCCGCGGTCTCTCCAAAGGCGGCCTCTTGGTTATCATCGACCTTGATAACTTTAAAATGATTAATGATATGTACGGTCACCAAGCCGGTGATGCCTGTTTGAAACTGGTTGCCCAAACTTTGGCTCATGAAATTCGTACCATGGATACGGCGGCACGCCTTGGCGGAGATGAGTTTATTCTCCTGCTTTCCGATGCTGATCCTGTGAAAGCAACCACCCGTGTTCAGAATATGGCATGGCGCCTCAATAACCTCTCCCTGATCTGGCATGGCGCCGAAATCCACATTCAGGGCAGTGTCGGCATGAAACCGTATGGTAAAGGTGAAACAGCCCACGACATTTTTGCCGCCGCAGACAAAAGCATGTACACCCACAAGGAATCCCGCAAAAAAGAGGTGGCCTGCGCCGAATAAGTTATACCCCGAATACTGTCGCCGCTTCCTGACCCCTTACCCCATCCCCGCGGCGTCAGATCTGGCCCTGATTGTGACCTCCACCACAGTCAGGGCTTTTTCTTTTTTCTCTGTCATCCCGTCACTGCGCAGCACGAAGTGACGAAGCAATCCCCCCTTCAGGGCGCGTAATTTCTGTGTCACTCCCCTCATCCCTCACTTGTCATTCCCCGAATGGGCAACTCCAATTCTAGGGGAATCCATCGCGTTTTTCTTGCCAAATTAGGAACAAATTCCTTTACATTCTGTTCTGTGTCTGATAGGGTCGTCCCTGATACGTATCCTGCGGCTGGAAAAGTGCCGCGCAAGATCAGCGCCTGCGGGCGCCCGCGCCTGTTTTTGTTTT
>Ga0172380_10001991_pt1 | contig 33393 bp, 27 predicted proteins | sample Leawe162metaG_FD_119747 | JGI IMG/M metagenome (GOLD analysis project Ga0172380, IMG submission 119747) | Leachate microbial communities from a municipal landfill in Southern Ontario, Canada - Leachate well 162 metaG | ecosystem: Engineered > Solid waste > Landfill > Unclassified | place... | reverse complement strand
TATGGAATATAAAGAAATAATAGGATCAGCAATTCAAGCCTTAAGAAACAACTTATTAAGAACTTCTCTTACTATGCTAGGCATTGTGATCGGAATAACATCTGTTATCCTAATTTATTCTATAGGTCAGGGCGCAGTTGCTTTCGTAACGGAAGAATTGTCATCTTTTGGAACGGATTATTTTCAAATAAATCCAGGAACTAGCCAATTTAGCACCATTGCTGGATCAGACACACTAACATTTAACGACGTAGATGCTATAAGAAATGATAAATCTCTTACAAATATCCGGTACGTCGTGCCGATTTCTATGGCATCTGTTCAGGTTTCGGCAAATGGAGAGGACAAAGAGGTTCTTGCTTATGGATCAACCCATGAAATATTTGAGATACTACGTCCCGACCTAATAGAAGGCGAGTATTTCACTGAGGAACAAATACAGTCTGCTGACAAAATTGTGGTTCTGGGAACTGACGTCGTTGAAGAATTATTTGGCGAAAATTCATCTGCTCTAAATGAGACTGTAAGAATTAATAACAGAACATTTAGGGTAACAGGAGTAATTGAATCATCGAGTGCTCTGGCTGGGGGATTTATAAACAATTCGATAATGCTTCCCATCGATGTGGTAACGCGTGAGATACTCGGCGAAGAAAAACTTCAGGAAATAGACGTGGGAGTTTATGATCAAAACTCCATCAACCAAACCATAGAAGACGTTGAAGCACTCCTTCGTGATCGGCATGATCTCGACGAAGACGACGAAAATGACTTCCAGATAGCAAGCGCTCAGGATATCTTATCAACTGTTGAAACGATCACGGGACTTCTGACTGTTATGATAGCTGGCATCTCTGGTATTTCACTAGTTGTCGGCGGAGTTGGCGTTATGAATATCATGCTTGTGTCTGTTACTGAAAGGACTCGTGAAATCGGACTGCTTAAAGCAATTGGAGCGAAAGAGAAAGACATTTTAACTCAATTTTTAGTCGAATCGGTTGTTATGAGTCTTATAGGTGGAATTATCGGTATTACGCTTGGCATCTCAGGAGCTTTTCTAATCTCTCTTGTCGCAAATATTCCATTTGTATTAAGTATTCCTGCAGTTCTTCTTGCGGTTGGGGTTTCAACTCTGGTAGGAATTGTATTTGGAATTTATCCTGCCCGAAAAGCCTCCCGAATGTCGCCTATCGACGCACTACGTTATGAATAGTGCAAAGATCCCGAGAATACCGAAGGATCGACGCTCTTAGATATGAATAATTTACGATGCCAAATCCAAATTTGACTCTTTTCCCTCCTCGAGACCAATCATAAAATCATCTTCATAAGGTGGATATTCTCCCGAATTTAATCTTGATAGATTAGTAAGGGCTCTATGTTCATTCATCCATAGAGTACTAACAGTCTTATTAAATCTATTTGACATAGTATAAAATCCTATTCTAGCCTCATAATGGTTTAATAAAACGTCTCTCTGGTCTTTTGACAAAGCGTTAAAAGCTCCGGATTTTATACCCTCTTCATATTCAGCTGGTACATCTTTTATCTCACCACTTATTTGATTATAAATTGCATCAACTTGTCGCATGTAATTAGTATATCAAACTATCACACGCCATGCCAATTATTGACTTTATAGATCGTTATAATTAAACTTGAAAGCGATATGAATTTTAAGAAAAACGCGCTACAAGTAGTAGAAAACAAACATCTTCATCTGACAGCAGGAATACTCGTTCTAGTTATAGTAGCGCTCTGGATCGTAAACGTCCTAAATATTTCATATCCTGTTGACGTTACAACCAGACAAGCATCAGGTGAGCTTGCGGTCGTCGGCGAGGGGAAGGTTGACGTCATTCCTGATACAGCATCCGTTGATCTGGGAATAGTAGTAAATGATGCAGATACTGTTGAGTCTGCACAGCAGCAAATTAATACAGTAAATAACGCGATAGTCGCAGCAGTAACCGCACTGGGAGTCGAAAAAGAAAATATAAAAACTTCTAATTATTCTATAAATCCTAACTATAACTATGAGAGCAACCCAAATGGCACTATCTCCGGATATAACGGGAATGCGACTATAACTGTAAAAGTAAAAGATACGACTCTTCTCCCACAGGTGATGACAGCCGCAACTTCAGCCGGAGCAAATCAAGTTATAGGCACTAACTATTCTGTAGATAATCCAGAAGTGTACCGCGAAAAAGCACGCGATGAAGCAATAGCAAACGCGAAGGAGCAGGCGAAAAAATTAGCAGGAGAATTAGGAATAAAACTGGGGAAAGTAGTAAATATGGTTGAAGCTACAAATAATACTGGTCCTTTTCCTATGTATGAAAGAGCCTATGACGTAGGCCTAGGAGGAAGTAACGCTGTAACACCAGACCTCCAGCCGGGATCTCAAACCATCACCTCCACAGTGACTCTATACTTCGACAAAAGATAAAAATTATCTGTTAAAATAACCTCGTGTCAGATATAAAGAACCTAACAAAGAAAGTAGTCAAATTTCGTGATGATAGGGACTGGAAACAATTTCATGATCCTAGAAATTCCTCTATGGCGCTCGTTTCTGAAGCCGTTGAGGTAATGGACGAAATAAAATTTAAAAGCGATAAGCAGATTGAGGATTATTTAAAAACTAAAAAATCAAAAATAGGAGACGAATTGTCTGATGTACTTTTCTGGGTATTACTTATAGCTCATGACTTGAATATAGACATAGTAAAGCAATTTAAATCAAAAATGAAAGAAAACAAACAGAAATATCCAGTTGAAAAATCCCGCGGAAAAAATACTAAATATACTGAACTAAAATAACTTTCTGCTAAAATACACCTCATGATTGATTTTAAGATTGAATTTAAATCGAAAAAAAGCAACGCAAGAATTGGAATTCTTAAGACTCCTCATGGAGAATTTGAAACACCCAGCTTTGTTGGTGTTGCAACTCAGGCAGTTGTAAAAACGTTAACGAGTGACGAAGTCGAAAAAACCAACACGAATATTTTAATCTCGAACACATTCCATCTACACCTGAAACCTGGAGAAAAGTATCTTAAAAAAGCGGGCGGAATTCACAAATTTATGAATTGGGATAGACCCCTTATGACTGATTCAGGAGGATTTCAAGTTTTTTCACTAGGATTTGGGATAGACCACGGAGTCGGGAAAATACTTAAAGAAAAATCTGAACTTTCAATAGAAGTCGGACAGCAGCCTAAGGGCATAAAAATAACTGAAGACGGCGTATTTTTTAGAAGCCCCGTTGATGGTAAAAAGATTTTTATCGGACCTAAAGAGTCTATAAAAATTCAGGAGCAAATCGGCGCTGATATTATCTTTGCATTTGATGAATGCACCAGCCCGGTTGCCGACTATGAATACACTAAAAAGTCCCTTTTAAAAACGCACAAGTGGGCACAAATTTGTCTGGATTCTAAAAAAAGTAAACAAGCTCTTTATGGAATAGTGCAGGGAGGAAAATTTGAAGATCTTAGATCTGAGAGCGCAAAATTTATAGGGTCACTTCCTTTTCACGGATTTGGCATAGGTGGCGAATTTGGCGATGATAAACGCACTATGCAGAAAATGCTAAGACTTACTAACTCATTTTTGCCTGAAAATAAACCACGGCACCTTCTAGGAATTGGTCATCCGGATGATTTCGCACCTATTATGTCTGAGGGTGTCGAAACTTTTGACTGCATAACTCCTACTCATTATGCCCGTCACGGCGTCGCTTTTACTCCTAAAGGCAAACTTTCTATGAAAAAGCGGTCGTTTCTTACTGATAATAATCCTCTAGATAAAAATTGCGAGTGTCTCGCGTGTACTAAATACTCAAAGGCTTATATTTGTCATTTACTACGAGGCAACGAAATAAGCGGGCTAAAACTTCTCACCATCCACAACCTAACTTATTTTAATAAACTGGTAGAAAATTTAAGAAATGATATAAAGAATGGAAAGCTTTAACTTGACATGCGTAGTTAGTACTCATTAGTATATAAGTAATGCAAATAAATACGTGCCGTGTAGTTAAGGCATTTACTGCTTCTTTTGCGATGCTTCTTCTCGTCGTAAATTTTGGCTATGCTCAGGAAACTACCCCCACCCGCACCACGCCTGTGAGATCAAATTCTGTTCGATCTAATATTGTTGAAAGAGTTGAGCAGAAAATGACTGAGGCGAAAGAAAAGAACGCGGCTGCACGCGAAGAATTTAAAGAAAAAGTTGCAGAAATAAAAGACGAGAATAAAAAAGCAGCAGTTGAAAGAATTAATACTGCACTTCAGACCATTAACACTAATAAAACCACAAGATGGGCAAATGCGCTTGAAAAATTAAATGAAATACTTAGCAGAATTAAAACAAAAGCAGGAGAACTCGAAACAGCGGGCGCCGATGTCTCAACACTAAATGCATTAATTAACGAAGCGCAAATTAATATAGATGATGCTTCTGAAGCAGTTGAAAATCAGGCAGCAAAAGAATACATAATAGAAATTGTTGATGAACAGACTCTGCGCGAAGCAGTACAGCCTATCGTTCAGCAATTTAAAGAAGACCTTAGAGCTACTCTAGGGATAGTTACTGTTGCAAAGGATAGCGTAAAAGAGGCAGCAGCAGGCCTTTCTACAGTTCAGATTCCTTCTTCAAATCCGCAGCAAGTACTGGAAATGGAACCTGGATCGGGAGATGATATTCTTCAATAAATATGGACAATAATAATCAAAATAATACAAATCTAAATCCCGAGAACAACCAAGCTGGCACACCTACTCCACCTATGCCGTCTCCTGCACCTGTCGCTCAGCCTGCTCCTACTCCCGCACCGACACCTCAACCCGCACCTCAAATGACTACACCGACACCTCCTATAAAAGACGGTGAAGGCAGGGGAGGCGCTTTAATAGTTGGAGGAATACTTTTCATATTTATCGTAATTGTCGTCGCTCTTTATTTTCTAATTATTAGACAATCGTCTCCAACTGATAGCCAAATAGCACCCCAGCCTGTTCAAAACACCCAATCAGAGGCAACTCCAACTCCAGCAGGAGCCAGCGAGCAGGAGGAAGTTATTAATGTCGAAGTAGAGGAAAGTCTCGACGGTGATTTTCAATCAATAGACGAAGATCTAAAACAGCTGTAAATTTATTTACTTAAACTCCCCAAAAAAGTAGAAACCAGAGATACTACCACGCTAAAAAGAAGCGCCCATAAAAATCCGTCAACATAAAACCCGGGCACTACCATGCTTACTAAAAGAACTAGAAAGGCATTTATTACAAAAATAAATAATCCCAGTGTAATAATCGTAATAGGCAGCGTAAGAAGTATTAATATTGGCTTTAAAAAAGCATTTACGATACCAAGAACGATAGCAACAATTAGCATCGTCAAAAAAGAATCTATTTCTACTCCAGGGAGAATATATGCAGCAATTAATACTGCTATTGTCTGAATGAAAATTCTAACTATTAAATTCATATTCTCAGAATAACAAACAAATTAAAATGAATCAATTCTAAAGCTAATAAATTCTTTTAGTATTATACTCAAGAAGGTCCAGGTAAACCTTCTTATATTCAGAAGTTAAATCAAGACTCGCGATTATTTTTTCAGATTCTTTATATAGATCATTAATTTTAACTTTTATGTCCTCCCTCGTGCCTGACTCGATTAATAAATTTCTAATTATTTCAATTTCACCTTCTGTAATATTTTGTTTTCCAAATATTTCTTCAACGAGATCCTTTTTCTCATCATCAATTTTATTTATAAGAAGCGATCGCATTAAAGTTTTTTTATTTTCTTTTATGTCAGATCCTATTGGCTTGCCAATCTCTTCTTCATCCCCAAAAATTCCTATATCATCATCCACTAACTGAAAAATTAAACCTATTGTCTCGCCGAGTTTTTCTATTTTTTTTATAAAGTCGTCATTTTTTCCTGCTGCAATAGCACCCATGGCAAGTGGTAATGAGAACGTGTATCTCGCACTTTTATATATATACATTCTCTCTATTTCATAAGCGCTTACTTCTCTTTCCTCTGCTCCATATCTAAAATCCAACATCTGCCCAATTCCGACAAATCTTAATTCTTGAGTATAAAATTCAAGAACTTTTTTTAAATTCGCCTTTTCATAATTTGAGACCAGCTCTTCGGCCATAAATAACGCAATGTCCCCTGTTACTATTCCCATAGAAAGTCCATAGTGTTCGGGATTTTTTATATTGCGATCTATCGCGATCTCTTTATATTTTGTAAAAATAGTTTTTTCTCCACGGCGCAGCTCATCATTATCCATAATGTCATCATGAATTAATAATGCAGAATGCATTAACTCGAGCGAACACGCAATACTTAGAAGCGAGTCGTCTATCTTATAACCATTACTCTCGCAAGAAAGCAAAAAAAGTGATCCGCGAATCATCTTTCCTGATACCGTAAAGTTTTTAAAAATTGTAAAAAATTCATCATTTTCTCCAAATCTTTTCTCGTAATCGGCTTTTTTTAAATCGATTGTCTCGAGGAGTTTCTCTTTTATAGTTTTTTTGTAATTTGCGAATAACTCTTTAAATTCCATAATTTGAAACTATACCATGAAACTAAAAAAAATCATAACTCTACTCGACAGTGTTTACAGCAGACCCTGAGATAAATGAAGCGATATTATCATGCGTTGTCTCAAGAATTTTATTTAACGCTTCATAACTGTTAAATGCATTATGAGGTGTTATAACAACTTTAGGGTGATTACAAAGCATATGATCCTGTAATACAGACTGGAGTTTTTCTCTTTCAAATTTGTTTGAAAGAAGCTGTTTTTCTTCGTGAAGAACTGGCTCCTCTTCTAAAACGTCTAGACCTGCTGCATAGACTTTTCCTGAATCGAGAGCTTTTAAAAGCGCTGTATTATGAATTAATCCTCCACGCGCCGTATTTATAATTACTACATTATTTTTCATCTGTGAAAACTGTTCGTCAGAGAGAAAATGGTGAGTCTCTTTTGTATATGGGATGTGAAGAGAAATAACATCACTGCTTCTATAAAGAACAGGGAGATCGACGTGTTTGAATTTAAGCTTTTGTTCCATTACTAGATCCGGATGTCTAGCGTATGCCAAAACATTCATCCCAAATCCATTTGCAATTTCGATTACGTGCTTGCCGATAGCGCCTACTCCGATTATACCTAAAGTTTTTCCTTTTAGTTCAAATCCTGTTAACCCTTCTGGGCTAAAATGGCCCCTTCGAGCCCTCTCAAAAGAATCCTCCAGCCTGCGAGATACAGAAAGAAGCAGCGCAAAAGTATGCTCCGCAACTACATTTTCAGCATAAATTGGTACATTTGAAACCAAAATGCCGCGGTTTTTTGATGCACTTAAATCTATATGGTCATATCCTGTCGACATGGTAGTTATAAATTTTAAGTTTGGAAGAAGATCAATTATTTCCTTTGTGACTTTTGAATAGACAAATACGACAAGAACCTCTACGTCTTTTATCAAAGAGACATTATCCATAGATAATTCATCGTTGATAAAAATTAACTCGTGGTCTGCTAAGACACTTTTAAAATAGTTTTGCTCAATTTTATCTGCTTCAAATATTGCTATTTTCATTTTTTTTCTACATCAAAATTTCCGCTGTTATTAACAATTATAAGAAAATCTTCACCTTTTTTAATCTTTTCCTCGAGTATAAAGCGCGAAACTAAATTTTCTATATTTTCCTCAATATATCTTCTCACATTTCTTGCACCAAAATCAGGATTAAACGAGTCTTTTGATATTTTATCAATTGCCTGATCAGAAAAGCTAATATTAATAAACTGCTTGGAAAGCTTATCCTTAAGCTCAGTTAAAAACATTTTTGTAATTTTTAACATGTGAATATTTGTTAATGGATGAAAAACAACTACGTCGTCAAATCTGTTAATAAGCTCTGGCCTAAAAATTCCTTTAGTTAAAATATATTCAACTAGCTCGTCTTTTATAGATTCATTTCCAGTTACAATTTTCTCTCTAATAAATTCGCTGCCGGCATTTGACGTTGCAATAATAATAGAATTTGAAAATGAAATCTTTTTACCTTTATTATTTGTTACAAATCCCTCATCAAGAATTTGTAGAAATAAATCGAGTAATTTAGGGTGTGCCTTCTCAAATTCATCCAGTAGAACTAAAGAAAAAGGGTTATTTGAAATTTTATCAATTAGGCTATCTGTAAAACTTTCCTCTCCAGGCATTTCACCCAGAAGCTTTGCGATAGATTCTTGTGTTTGAAATTCGCTCATATCCACTCTAATAAATCTTTCCTCACTCCCAAAAAACTCCTTCGCAAGTATTTTTGCTGTCGTAGTCTTACCAACGCCAGTCGGACCCAAAAATAGAAATGACGCTACGGGTCCCTGAGTCTTCTTCAGTCCGCTTCGAAGACGCCTTACAGCGTTTGATACAGATGCTACTGCTTCATCTTGCCCCACTATACTTTTATGCATCGTGTCCTCCATATTTAACAGTGAAGTTTTTTCCTCCGCTGTTGGTGTAGATAGATTTATCCCTGTCTTTTCATTTATAAATTCCTTAACGTCACTGGCTTTTACTATTTCTTTTCCTAAATGGAAATTACTGACCATAACGTCCTCTAGCAAATTTACTGCAGATCCCGGAAGAGATAGCTCTGACATATATAAATTAGCGGATGATAATATTTCTTTAAGAGCACTGTAAGTAACTGTAACTTTAGAAAGTTTTTCTCTTATATCGATCTCTGAAATTAACATATGCAGTGCGCTATTCACATCCGGCTCCTCCATTCTAATATCTGCAAATAATGGAGCGACTGTTGGCTTGGAACTTATAAAGTCTTTATACGCTCTGGGAGTAGTAGTTCCGATAATTTGCACTCTTGAACTCTCCAGATACGAAACTATCGATCCTGAAACATCAAAATCAAATCCTCCTCCTCCAAATATATTTTCAATGTTTTCAATAAAAACTATAATGTTGCCGGCGTGTGCTACTTCTGTAAATACTGAGGAAAGTCTACGCTCAATCTCTCCTTTGTTCTGCGCACCTGATAGTAGTCGGTCTATAAACAAAAAATAGACTCTTTTATTTTTTAAACTTTTTGTTAAAAGTCCTCTATACGAAGCGTAGGCAAAATTCATAACTAAAGTAGTTTTACCAACTCCAGGGTCACCAATAATCATAACGTTGCTTGAATTATTACCAGAAAGAGTTTCAACCATTTCCTTAAATTCAGAATCTCTTCCTATGGCCTTTGGTGCATATCCGAGTCTTTGGACCTCCATGGTGAAATCAGAAGTATAATTGTTTGTTTCAGGCGTCCACCCAAAAACCAAAGAATCAAATACCCCATTTCCATGAAAAAGAAATTGTTTTGGCTTTTCTTCTTCAATATGAAATTTTTTTCTCGTCCAGTAAAGAATTATCTGAATATCTTTTTTCACTAATTCCTCTTTCTCGAGAGTCTTTAAAGTCTCATCCTGTAGGGTAAAGTATGCGGCCAGTAAATCTACATTAAAAATATATTTGCCATTTATTGATTTAACGATTACTGCTGCTTCTTTTAGTAACTCTTCCTTTTCTATATTCGAATCCACTAATTTAAAATCCGGATTTATTTTTTCTATGAAAAACTTTCCTTGTGAGCAAGCGGCTATTTTAGAAACTATTTCAAAAACAGTTTCTTTTGATTCGAGTGTTGATCTAATATCAAAACTGACTGATTTGTATAAATTATCAGAATTATTTACAGTCATTTCAGGATTTAGTGTCCTAAGTTTTTTATTTATAAACAACTCTTGGAGAAATAGAAAGAAAAATATAGGCAAAATTCTAACTAACCAATTCGGATCATTAATTAATAAAAGAAAAGACAGCGTCACCAGAACAAAAAGCAATATTCTCAAAAATATTGCCTCTTTCGAGTTGAGTATCTTATATAATTTGAAATATTGATGATCCTGCATAGAGTATATAGATTGATAAAAATGGTAGTAAAAATAGAAATGCTACTAAGAATAGCTCTATAAAAATAAAAAACGCTATAAGTGAGAGCGAAAACGACACAAGAAAAGTTTTTACTATAATCCCAAATACGATAGAAAATAGAACGAGCCCTTTTCTATACTCATTTTTAAGGGGTTTAAAAAAAGTTTTTATAAGAATCGGCGTCGAAAGAACTTTTAAGAAATATGAATTAAATCTTATAAAAAAATCTATGCTCGTAAGACAAACATCGTGATACCAAAATATTATCAGGTCAAAAGGATATATAAGGGCAGTTTTCATCCTAGTATTAGTTTAGGGATAAATAAGCCTCAAAGCAAGCGATTTTAAACTAGAACCATCCTTTTTTTGTACTCTCCTCTTCAAACTCCTCGATAAGTTTTTTTTGTTTAGAATTAATCTTTTTCGGAATCTCAACTCTTACCCTCACAAAGTGACTTCCGTAAGACGCGCTATTTACATGCTTAATCCCTTTATCTTTAATTCTTATCAGAGTATCAGACTGTGTTCCTTCCGGAATCTTAAGCTTTACTGTACCTTTTAGCGATCTAATCTCGCGTACTCCCCCGAGAATCGCCAATGTAAGCGGTATGGTCTCTTCCGAAAAGATATCGGCACCGCGTCTTTCAAAAAAATCGTGCGGCCTTATCTCAACTAAAATATCAAAGTTATCGAATCTAATTCTTTGCCCTGAATTAATGCCTTCAGGTATTTTTATATCCCTTTTCTTACCGTCTAGTGTAAGTTTTTTTGTAACACCATTCACCGCATCCATAAAGTCAATTGTTAAAGCGTAAGTAGGCTTTGCTCTCCCAAAGGGTGACCCACCGCCGAAGAATTGCTCAAAAATATCGAAGGGATCGCCACCGCCGAAATCAAATCCTTGAGATGCTCCGTTCGTTGAATAGTAGTATTTAAATGGTCCTTGCCCGCCGCCCTGTGCATTACCAAAAGGACCACCCTGCGGCCCAGCTGCACCAAATTGGTCGTATCCCTGTCTCTTCTGCGGATTTGATAAAACTTCGTAAGCTTCACTTATCTCCTTAAACTTTTCCTCAGCATCTTTTGACTTATTTTTATCAGGATGAAACTCAACAGCAAGCTTTCTGTAGGCCTTTTTTATATCGTCCTGACTCGCTGATTTTGATACACCAAGTACTTCGTAATAATCCTTAGCCATAATATTTGTTATTTTAGCAAAAAGAGGTATAGATTGCTAGAATTTAAGCTAAAATGGTAATTTAATAACTACTTTTTTTCTTTTTAAAGTAGAAAAACAGAGCGCTTCCTATAATAACCGCAAATCCGATCACAACTATAATAATTAGCAGAGCTGGACTTGACGAGGTAGTAGATCTTTCCGGCGTGAGGGTTAATTCTGTAGCTGTTTTTACCCTCAAAGGAGGAGGCGAGATAATGTCTGAAAAAGGAACGTCAAAAAATTTACCCGATTCTCCCTCATGAGTAAAAGTCTGTCCTGGAACAAGCTTTAAGAGCGTATAGTGACTCGATATTACAAATGGCTCTCCGTAAGGCGTAAGCGTTGAAGCCTGATCGGGTCTGGGGTTATAAAGCAAAACATATCTTGAAATATCGGTATTTTCATCAAGTATTTCGGGATCAAAGCCTTTTTTTATATAAAGCTCTTTTTGATTTGATGTTATAAGTGACAAAAATAGCGGACGGTCTACATCAACTCCCTCAAGATATTCAAGCACTTGTGTACTATTTTCGAAAAGAAAATCTATATCATCCCTGGATTCGTACTCAGTTACAGCAAGCATTAGATTAGAGCTTTGAGCAAACAGCATATTAGGATTTAAAAATAAAACGGCAAAAAATATTAGTGAAAGAATTAATTTATTTTTCATATTATTTAGTTGCAAGATCAGCTATAGCAGCCGAAACAGCTTTTGCTGTATTTGCAATTTGAGTAACATTTATAAACTCCATTTTGTCATTTACACTGTGATATACATCCCAATTATTAACACATTCGTGAACAAAAATTGCAGGTATTCCTATATCCCAAAAGGGCTTGTGATCACTCTGACCGTTTGAGCTTGCCTGCGATACCCCGCCTAAATCGATGCTGTATGATCTTATCATCTCAACTGCTTTATTTGATAATATATCACCGCCATTGTAATTTTTATAATTAAAGTTGACACATGATGCACCGCCTCTATTTCCAATCATATCTAAGTTTATTACTCCTTTAATATTTTTACCGGAAGTAATATTTCTAGCATAATAGTAACTTCCGTAAAGCCCCTGCTCCTCACCCGAAAAAAGAACAAATTCTACCGAAGTCTTAAGACTACCCTGTATACTTTTAAGTACACGCGCTGCCTCCATAACAGCAACTGTTCCGGAACCATTATCATCAGCTCCAGGCGCAGGATCCTTTGTTCCTGAATTAGTTTGTGCAGTTGAATCCATGTGCGCTGTAATTAAATAAACGTCATTTGGATTTGCGCCATTAATCTTTGCAATTATATTGCGCGTCGTAGCGCTTCCTACATTAAAGTTTTGGGTTGATACAGTTAGCCCATATTCAGAAAGTTTTCCCTGAATATAATTGCTTTCAGTTGTATTTCCGGAAAGACCCGTATAGCGCGTCTGGACTTGATCCTGACCGGGAATATCATCGTCGTCGATAATACTCAGCAGATTATTCTCAATATTAGCACTGCTTACCATATCGACAACTTGCTTTACGGGATTTGTTGAGCTGCTTGTGGGTATAGGCGCAGTCGTTGCAGTTACACCTGTTCCTGGTGCAGTTGGAACTGGAGTATTTGTGACTGTCTGTTCAGGCGATCCGGGAGAATTTACAATTAAAGTCGGCGTAGGAGTTAAAGGTGCATTCCCGCCAATATTTTTCTCTCGACAAATAAGCGGGCAAAGCTGGATTATGTCTTGACCGGATTTACAATTTGGGTCGTACTCACATGTATAAATAGTCGGAGGTGTAGGTGTTGGCACTCTGGTAGCAGATGCAGTAGGCGGTGGTGCAGACGTAGGAGTAGAAGGCACCGAAGGTCCTCCAATTATTATAGTGGGTGTTGGATTAAGGGGATCCTTCGTAACAATTATATTAACTGTTACAGCGGGGACCTGAGACGTAAGAACGATTCCGCTTCTCGTATCGATACCGTAAGAAACATTAAAAGTACCTGCGAACAGGTCGGGGAAAAGAAATGTTCCATCGGTTAGTGTTGTTGCAGTATCAGAAATACTTCCAGACAGTGTTAGATTCTGCCCCGAAAGCCCTAGGTCTCCGGTATTATAGACTCCATCACCGTTATTGTCTTGAAAGACTCTTCCGGAAATAGAAAAATTAGACGGTGCACCAGTAGAAGGCGCGGGGGCATTAGTCGGCGATGACAATGTAGGAATAGGTCCTCCAGATGCTCCGGAACAATCCGGCGCCTTTCCTGCCTGTCCGGAACAAGTTGGCCCTGCCTGTACACCTACCGGCTGCTGGTCGATTTCAGTTGCTCTAGACGCGATATCTACTTGTGTACATACTCCAGGATCACTACCGTATAAATCGTTACACGACTGAATAAGTGCTTCATATAAATTTCTATAATTAGAATATGGCGTTAGGTATCTAGACAATGCCCTATAAAAAATCGAGAGAGCCCTAGTGCTTCCAATAGAGCTAATACTGCACGTATTAAATGACCCGCCATTTACTAAAAGATAAAACGTTTTATTTAATATTCCACTATTAATGTGTACTCCATAATTATCAGCCGCACTGCACCAATAATTTGATGCAAAAAGCCTATCTGGCTGCGACTGACGTCCGCTCGGCGGGTTACTAAGAGATCGTATAACGCCAAGCGCTGAATCTTCCCCCATCGTCCAATCCCCCTGGTCTACAGCCCATCCAAAAACATCTGACATTCCTTCATTTATCGCACCCGACTGTGATTTATAAACAAGCCCTGCTGTTGAATCTGTAACCGCGTGAGTTAACTCGTGACCGGTTACATCATTTACAGCCATTCCGGGAGAGTACATCATTCTCCTATTTGTAGAATCCCATGCAGCATTAGGCTGACTAAAATAAAATCTTACGTAACCGTTTAGTGGAGAGCCGCTATTGTCATAACTATTCCTGTTGAAATTATTAAGATAAAAATTATAAGTATCTCCGAAATAATCATAAGCAGAATCAACGTCGACTACACCTGCTGGGGCAGCCCCCTCAGTACGGGCAGAAGTACAAGACGACTGGGTATTATTACAGTTAAAAATCCTACGATCTAAAGCGTTATATATAAGCGTTAATTCATCGATTTTTTTACCATCGATAAGCGAGATAAAATATACTTTTCCAAAAACCACCGCTTCGTCTCCCGACAAAACAGTAACTTTAATAGCAGGTATATTTCTATTATCGTCATTTTTACCGATTAGTTTTCCGTTATAAATTATTTTTTCTGCTGTCGGATTTTCAAATCCCACCGCGTCCCCAATTTCACTTCGCGCTTCCTCTAAAGCAGTCTTAACTGCTTGTTCCAGTGTGATATTATCTTTCTCAACCGTAGTCCCTGTTAATACTTTCCCATTAGCGTAGTAAATTTCGTTATTATTTCTAACATGAACTCCCAGTAAAGATCCTTCTATGGGTAACCCATTTAGATACTGCTGAAAAAAATAATGACCCGTGGGAAGTGAGGCGTCATACTCGTTTCCAGCTTCTTTTTCTAAGTCGTTAATCTCGCGAACTACTTTAGAATTTTCCAAATAGTTGTCCGGGACAATACCACTATCTTTTAGGTATTCAAAGGCAGCATCTTTGCCTGTCGAATTTGTCTTATAAACTTTATTAGAATAAGCAGCTGATATATTTTGAATAACGCTATCTCCGACGACGGATACATTTGAATCGTTACCGCCTCTTTTTAAAATTAAAAAAAGAATAGCTGCTGCAACCAGAATCAGGCAAATTCCACCTATTAGTATAGGAGATGGGAGATTTTTTATTCTCATTCTACTCAGGAAATACTTTAATTAATAACGAATCAGACTTTAATTCCTGTGCTTCTATAGTGTAGCCTGATTGCTTGAATTGGTAATTACACGCGCCTGAAAACCCTCCGCATGAATAATCCCAAATCTGTATATTTCCGTTTTCTCTTACTTCAACAATTGTTGATGAAATACAATCAATACACCCCTCTACCTGCCCGCCGGCAACAGACATGAGCTCTATTTCCAAATTCGTTCCTGGAACTATTACAGGGGCGCCTATTTTAAGATCAAAATCATAAACGATATCGTTACTGCCGGTTGGCCCTACCTGATCCATCGGCGTTGGTAGTGTGTCCGAGCTTTTTCCGGAATTTGAGATGGAAGAAACAAAAAAAAGTACAATTGGAATTAGGATTGAAATTACCCCAATTATAATTATTAGACTTTTATACTTTATTAAAAAATTTCCTATCATTGAGCTTGCTGTGTTCCATTTACTGACATAGTCATTGCCTCACCAGTCGCAGGATTTACGGGTGGAGGAGGAGGCGTTGGGTCCTGAGTAATCGGAGCAGCAGGATCGACAATTAGCCCTGTATTTTGCGGCATAACAGGCATCTGATTAGTCATATTAGGCGCTTGCTGCGGGTAAAAACCGTTGCCATTCATCCCATTCTGAACTGGAATAGCTGCTTGTCCATTTTGAGCTGGCGCACCATTGCCCGCCGCCTGCTGAGAGCCTGGCTGCTGGGATGCTGTTTGACTAGGAGAGTTTGGCGATTTTTTAAATGTGAATTTTTTAGTTACTTCATCGTAATCGACAACTATAATATCTCCCTGCACGAATTTTTTACTAATCAAATCTATGCTAATCGGATTTTCTATAACTGACTGGATAAGACGTCTTAAAGGACGCGCTCCATATACCGGATCAAATCCGTCGGTTGCTAAAACTTCAATTGCTTTATCAGTAGTCTCCAGTCCAAATCCTTGTTCTTTAAGAAGTTTTTGAGTACTTTTTATACCAAGCCTTGCAATTGCATTCATATACTTTGCAGTCAAAGGCTTAAATACCGCAACTCCATCGAAGCGGTTAATAAGTTCCGGCCTGAAGAATTTAATAAGCTCGTCCATAAGCTGCTTTGAAAGCTCCTTAAACACCTTCTCGTCAATTTTTTCCTCGTCAGTCATCTTACTCTTTAACTTATCAGAGGAGGCACTGTCAGGCTGACTGGCAGTTGGCACTGCCGGTTGCACGGGCTGATTTTGACTAGGCACTGCACCGTCTTCTTTATTTTCTGAATTTGCTGCAGATAATGCTTTTACTTCTTTTTGAGTCGTAAGCGTTTCCTGAATAAGCTTGCTTCCTATATTTGAAGTCGCGATAACTATAGTATTTTTAAATGAAATCGTGTTGCCTTTATTATCAGTTAGTCTTCCATCCTCAAGAAGCTGGAGTAAGATATTAAAAACGTCAGGATGAGCTTTTTCAACCTCATCAAGAAGAACAATCGAATATGGCTTAGCTCTAACTGCTTCTGTTAACTGACCGCCCTCTTCGTATCCCACATATCCGGGAGGCGCACCGATAAGCTTTGCCACTTCGTGCTTTTCCATATATTCTGACATATCGAGTCTCACCATAGCGTCATCACGTCCAAAAAGAATTTCAGCTAGCGTCTTGGCGAGCTCTGTTTTACCAACTCCAGTTGGTCCTAAGAATATAAACGACGCGATAGGGCGGTTTGCGGAAGAAAGTCCTATTCGACCACGTCTAACCGCTTCAGCAACAGACTTTACTGCTTCTTCCTGATCAATAAGTCTTTTATGAATTAGATTTTCAAGATCAAGCAGCTTTTTGCTCTCATCCTCTGTAAGTTTTGTTATAGGAATTCCAGTCCAAGCGCTTACTACCTTTTCTATATCTGTACGCACCACCGAAGTGTCTTTCCTTTTTCCTTCGGCAGCAAGGAGCTTTACCTCTGCTGCTGCTTCGTCAATTAAATCGATTGACTTGTCCGGCAGATATCTTTCTCCAATATATTTTTTAGAAAGCTTTACTGAATTCTCGATTGCATCTGGTGTAATTGTAACGTTATGGAATTTCTCGTATTTAGGCTGTAATACCTTCATCATCTCGATTGCAATCTCAATAGACGGTTCGTCTACGATTACTGCCTGAAATCTTCTTTGAAATGCCTTATCTTTTTCAAAATATTTTCTGTATTCTGCAGTAGTTGTCGTTCCAATAAGCTGGAGTTGTCCACGTGCAAGATACGGCTTTATGATGTTTGACGCATCCATTGCGCCCTCTGTTGTACCAGCACCAATTAACGTGTGTATCTCGTCTATAAATAAGAGTATTTTACCTTCAGAAAGCATTACCTCTTTAATTACGTTTTTCAACCTTTCCTCAAATTCACCTCTGTGAGACGCGCCCGCTATAAGTGAAGTTAAATCGAGCTGAATAATTTTCTTATCCTTCAACTCTTTTGGTACCTCTCCTTTTACGATAAGCTGTGCGAGTGCTTCAACGATCGCCGTCTTTCCGACTCCTGCTTCCCCGATAAGAATCGGATTGTTTTTCGTTCTTCTTAAAAGTATATGCACAACACGCTCAAGCTCCTTCTCACGTCCAACTACAGGGTCGAGCTTGCCGCTTTTTGCAGATTCTGTTAGATCGATTCCAAACTCCTCAATTACACTTTTTTTACCTGTCTTAAATTTAGTATCCTTTTCCATTACTTCCTCTATCGCCTTCTTCTCAAGTCCTTTAGAAGCTAGAAGTGCAGCTGTAGACTCTGAAGAAAAAACAGAAAGGAGTAAATCTTCTGGAGAGATAAAGCTGGACCCTCTTTTTTGCGAAAACTTATACGCTTCGTCAAATATTCTTTGCGTGCTTTCGCTAAGAATAGGAGGGGTAGTAGACGTACCTGTTTCCTGTTTTTGCTCTATTTCCTGAGCAAGAGAGGCAACATCAACCTGATGTTTTTGCAAAAGCTTATAAACCTCGCGGTCATAAGTTAGCGCGAGCAGTAACAGATCCGGCTCAATCGCCGTCTTTTGGAATTTTTTTGCATCGTTTTGCGCCTGCTGCAGAATCTGGTTTGAACGCGAATCCAAATGTGATAGTGCGTTAACATTTTGCCTCATGGCAGGATCCATAGTGCTTCCGGCAATTCCCTGCATAGGAGCACCAACTGCAGGCATTTGAGGACTCATCTGCTGAGGCTGCATCATTTGACCTTGAGGATTTTGCATTACCATTTGCTGCGGATACTGTGTCGCTCCATTAGGAGCAAAAGGCCCCTGAGGGCTCTGCGGCTGCGGCGCCCTCTCGTCAAATTGTTTTTTCTTAAATAGATCTCCAAACATATTTTTATTATAGACAAATTTCTAACAACTCACCAAATTATTGTGCACTTCCCCCTCCTGATGATTCTCCATTTTCGTTTTTAACTGCATCACTATCCTCTGGTATTTCTCTTTGCATATGCATTTGAGACTGTGCTTCTCCTTCTTTTGTTTTATTTTCAAGAAGCGTGTCCTCTTCATTTTTACCCTGGGCTACAATTCCCAATACCTGCTTCCCAGCCTCCATCTTTGCTTTAAGATACGCAATAACTTCTGCTTTAGAAAATCCTCCGATTAGAAGGAATGGCAAAACGTCTGAAACCATTTCCATACCTTTTTGAACTTGCGTTTGATCCGGAGAACTTAGCAGGTTAACAGTTTCTGTAATTTTATCGATATCTTTATTTATCCACTCCTCCTTGGTAAGAGTCTTTCCATCCAGAGGAGCCGGCGGCTCCATATTTGTATAATTTTCCTTCCAGATATTCTTAACCTCTTCATATTCGTCAAGACTTACTTGCTGTACCCTGTTAACTGTAGGTAGGGAAACCTGCGCTATTGCGCTTGCGGCTTGCGGAATAACTTTATCAGCAAGTTTATTTCCTTTTTCTTTTTCAGTAAATAATTTCTCTTTAATCTTTTCAATTAGTGAGATTTTCTCCTGCTCATTGATCTTTGAGTCATTAACCTTTTCACTCATATCAAGAATATAAGTTGCGAGAGGATTTCCCTGCTGCTGTGCAGACAAAAGCTCTGCTCTTATTTCCTGAATCTTTTGCCGCTCCTGGGGAGTTATCGCAGTCGTAGGACTTGCTATATGCTGCAAAGTAATAGCTAATTTATTTTTTATCATCTCACCTGCTGCGGCGCTGCTTGCTCCTATCTGTCCACCGAGTCTTGAGGCAGTAAGTATAGAATTTGCAACTGGATCACCTTTTTGCTGCATCTGAACAAGCCTTTCTTTTATATTTGTGTATTTCTCACGCTCGACCACAGAGGAGCTGGCTGGGCTTGATATTTGTGAAAGTTTATTTGTAACTTCTGATTTTTGCTGCTGGATAATTTGATTATTCGTAATAGACGACGTTTCAAATTTTGCGATATCACGCATCTTAGGAATCGACAGATTTGCAAGCTTCATGACTTCGCTCGTTTCATTTGTTATAGCTGATACCCTTTGACGTGATGAAATATCATTTGAAGTATCAGCGCTCGTTACGCGTTTAACAGGTATTTGCATTGATCTTTTATTCATAAATGGAAGAGACCTCGCCATTCCGGCAGCGGCTGGGCCTTTTGGAGGGACACCCGGAGGGGTTTCTGAACCAAGACCTCTACCTATAAAAGGAATGTTTTTAGAAACTATATTCTGGTAGAAAGGGTTTTCTGTAAGTGAAAGATTATTAATATAATCAAGAAATATCTGCAAAAGAAGCCAAGGAAGTAGTATTACGACCCAAAGCATAAGAAGAGAAACAACATACAGCGCGAAAGTGTCAGAAAGATTAACAGAATTATATAACCCGATTTGCTGTCCGGGACCGCCCAGTAAAATATTTATCGATGTCGGATAAACTTCTGTTCCTAACAGTGAAAAATCAAATGCGAGCGGGATTCTACTCCTCCATACTCCAACTAATCCGTGTAAAAATATAGCAAATAGCGGTGCGTATAAAAGCCATCTAAAAAATTCCCCGACCCAAATCTTTGCTGTATTTCTAAGCGGCCTGAAGAATAGAAGTAAAGGAAAAACTGGTGAAATAATTATGAAAAACCATAGAATTATTTTTCTTATAAGCAGAATTCCTGTCATAACGTAATAAGTTACAGCAGTGATTTTTACGAGAAGAAGAGATATGTATGCCGATTCGTCAAATTGAATTCCAATCCTCCGGTAACCTATAAAATTAGTGTAATCAAATGCAATATATAAAAGATCCTGCGGGCCGATTAGCCTGTCCGGTCCTCCAGCAGGATCAGTTACCAGAAGAAAGAATCCCTGGATAACATCAAAAAACTGATATAAAAATCTAACAATCGCAAATGAAAATACTATAAGAAGAATAATTATTATAAAACGCGGGATAAACCGCATTATCGTAATGTTTTGGCCGCGGGTAATAATTATTACAAAAGCTGCAGCAAGAACAAATAGAACAAGAAGCACTAGTACTATTCTTAGTATCTCGCTCCAAAATTCTCCCAATGGGTTATCAGGATTTTCAGGAGTTATATTTATCCATTCGTAATTCTGGAGTGTCCATTGTAAGAATTCGTTTGCACGGGCAGCAGTTTTACCTATAAAAGTAACCTCCTGATCCTGCTTCCAGTCACCAGTTGGCTGAGCAGGCGTTGGGCTCCCTCCTATTACAATCGGCCCTGCAGGAGTAGGGGTTTGCGCGCTAGAATTTGGAACAAAGAAAATAAATCCTATGGCTAGAAAGACAATTGCAAAAATTATGGGCAGAATTTTTTTCATAACTAACTAAATCCGGGAATACGCAAGATGTCATTTGTGATTACCTGAATAAATACAAAGCCAAATATCGCAAGCAAGACTCCTACTATCGAATAAGTGATGTATGATTTGCCCTTTTCAAGCTTAGCAGGATCACCCTGAGAAGTCATAATATAATAACCTCCAACTATAATAAAAATAATTGCCACCATTCCTATAAATCCGAGCCCAATTCCGTAGAATTTTTCAACAAATCCCACAGGGTCATTTGGTATACACCCGAAGTCTGTTTTTATCTCATTTGGAGCACAAGGTTGCATACTACAATAGTACCATGCATGGGGATATCAACACAACGATAAAAGGGGTTAATTCTTGCTGTCGTCTACAACTTCGCCTTCTTCTGCTTCTTTCTGATCAGGCTCAGTCTCTTTAGATTCATCTTCCGGTTTCTTATCTTCACCATCGGACGATCCCGTTTGGCCATACATTTTTTCACCAATCTTTGATAGAGCTTCTGAAAGATTCTTTGTTTTTTGCTCAATTTCGTCTTTGCTGTCTCCTTCAAGACTTTTTTTGAGTTCTTCTATTAAGGTCTCTATTCCTTTTTTATCGTCATCAGCTATATCTTTTACGTCCTTTAGACTCTTTTCAGCTGTAATAATTAATGCCTCTGCACTATTTTTTGTATCTATTAACTCTTTCTTTTTCATGTCCTCATCTGCATGCATCTCTGCCTCTTTCGTCATTTTCTCAACTTCTTCATCCGACAGTCCTGTAGATCCGGTAATTTTAATACTTTGCTCCTTACCGGTTGCCTTATCTTTTGCAGTGACTGATAAAATACCCGACGCGTCAATATCAAATGTAACTTCGATTTGCGGCACTCCGCGTGGTGCAGGTGGAATTCCATCCAGAATAAAACGTCCTAGGTCTTTATTATCAACTGCCATAGGTCTTTCTCCCTGCAGAATATGAATATCAACTTGCGTCTGGTTATCAGCTGCAGTAGAAAATGTTTGAGACTTTTTCGTAGGAATCGTTGCATTTTTCTCTATTAATGGAGTTGCAACGCCTCCAAGAGTTTCTATGCTTAGTGTTAAAGGAGTAACATCGAGAAGCAATACGTCTTTAACGTCTCCCCCTAAAACTCCTGCCTGAATAGCAGCACCTACAGCCACAACTTCGTCCGGATTGACACTTTTACTAGGCTCTTTTCCAAAAAACGCCGATACTTCTTCAGAAATTTTAGGCATTCGGGTCATTCCTCCAACCAGAATTACCTCATCTATCTTTGACGCTTCAACGCCTGCGTCTTTTAGCGCCATTTTTACAGGATCAAATGTTCTTTTAATTAAACTATCAACTAATGACTCGTATTTTGATCTCGTTAATTTAGTTGTCAAATGCAGTGGACCGCTTGCTGACATAGTAATAAACGGTTGATTAATATCAACTTCTTTCGAGGATGAGAGTTCAACTTTTGCTTTTTCAGCTGCCTCTTTTAGCCTTTGCAGCGCTTGCTTATCCGCTTTAAGATCGACACCGTGCTCTTTTTTGAATTCATCCGCAAGATAATCAATGATTGCCTGATCGAAGTCATCTCCTCCTAAATGAGTGTCTCCATTTGTAGCCTTTACTTCATAAACACCTTCACCAAGCTCTAAAATTGAAATATCAAAAGTTCCTCCTCCAAGATCATAAACTGCAATCGTATGAGCGTGCTTCTTATCCATTCCATAGGCAAGTGCCGCTGCCGTTGGCTCATTAATAATTCTTAGAACTTCAAGTCCAGCAATTTCACCAGCCTGCTTCGTTGCTTGCCTTTGAGCATCATCAAAGTACGCAGGAACTGTAATAACAGCCTGCTCTACCTTATCTCCTAAATAGTCTTCTGCGTCCTTTTTTAACTTTTGTAATACTTTTGCTGAAATTTCCTGAGGAGTATATGCCTTACCATCTACCTCAACTGATGCCATGCCGTTTTTACCCTCAACTATTTTATAAGGCAGAAATTCTGAAGCCTTTACTACTTCCTTATCTTTAAATCGTCTACCCATCAGTCGTTTTACCGAATAAATGATCTGCTCAGGCTTTAATACCATTTGCCTTTTTGCAACTTCACCTACAACTCCATCAACTGGATCTACAACGGAAGGTGTCGTATTTTTCCCTTCAGAGTTAAAAATCACTTTAGGACTTCCGCCTTCCATGACGGCCATACACGAATTTGTTGTTCCTAAATCTATACCTATTATCTTGCTCATAATGTTTATTTATTTAAAAAATATTATTTATTTTATAACTTGCTCTATTTTAAATTCAAGAATTATGAATAAGGAATCATGAATTACGATTTATACTTACTCATAATTCTTAATTCATACTTCTTAATTCTATCTCCCTTTTCCAACTCTAACTTGAGCTGGACGGATCACTTTATCAAATAGCACGAATCCCGGTCTTAATTCCTCAACTACCATATCTTTTTCTCCATCGCTAACGTCTACTGCCTCCATTTTATTCGGATCAAATTTTCCATCTACTGCGATTCTTTTTACACCTACTTGCTCAAGGCTTTCAGTTAATTTCTGAACAGTTAGCTTTATTCCTTCATCCTGCAGATATTTTTCCGCCAGATATAGGTTATCAAATGACGGTAGTAGCTGTTTTAAAAGCTGCTCATTTGCATACTTTATAGAATGCCCCCTTTCCTCAAGAACTCTTCGTTCTAAATTTTGATAGTCCGCAAGAGCTCTTTTCAACTGATCCTCTAGACTTGCTATTTGATTTTCAAGGTCCTTATTTTCATTAATCTTTTTTTTGCCTGATTTGTCGTTCTCATTTTTTATAGTTTTATTCATCTTTACCAATTTGCAACGTCATCAACTAGCGCTCCATAATATCTTACTATCGGTAGAATTGATTCGTATCTCATCCTCGACGGACCGATAACTCCAATTGATCCGCTGTGATTTTGTCTCGTATGAAACTTTGAGAAAATAAAACTGTATGGCCTGAATAATTCCTCTTCAAATTCATCTCCAAGCATTACAGTGCACTTCTCAGTTATTCTTCCATAAATTGTATCAAAATAAGAATCATTATCAAGGATCGATAATAAATTTCTGGTAACGTCGATGTCGTAAAACTCAGGCATGCTTAAAATATTTGAATAGCCTGCAAAAAATATATCTCCAAAGTCTGTATTTGCAACAGCCAGAGACTTTGTTTTTTCGGCGAGTTTTTTAGTAGCGGCTCTTAAGAATTGCGCTTCTTTTTCTCTTAAATCCCAAACATTCTCTTTTGCTTCTACCTCATCAGCTACAGATAGCTCCTTCTCTTTCATGAGCTCATTTATATAAAGCTTTATTGCTTTTGTTGACGGGATATTTCCTGAGGATGAATGCGATTTAATCAAATACCCCTTTTTAACCATGCTAGCCGTTTCATTTCGAATTGTTGCCGGGCTTACACCCAAATCATACTTTTTCTCGAGAGTTTCGGAGCCCACGGGGAGCGCTGTGTCCGTATATTCCTTAACTATGTGCTTAAGAATTTCTATTTGCCTTTGTGTTAAGTCGTACATAATATCTTTTTATATCCAATCTCTGTTAAAATTGGTTTATTAGCACTAATATATCATGACTGCTAAATGTTGTCAACCCCGATTTATAAAAGCGCTTACCATATTTATCTATTTCTGATAACCTATTTATATGTTTAAAAAGAAAAAATATCCTCTCGTACTCATAAGTTCAATAGTATTAATAATTTTTACCTTACTTTATGTTATTTTTTTATCGCCTAATCAAAAATTTATGCTTTTAGAACTAAGCGTATCAAGTATAATTATTTTTTTTGCTTTAATATTCTCGTCTATTTCACTTCTTATGACTTTTATTTTCAGAAATTATAAAAGAGGGCTTCTTGCCGGAGGGTTTATCGTGGTAGTACTTTTACTTAGACTCATTGGATTTACCAGCCTAATCTATCCTATACTTTTACTGGCGTTTATAATTTTGGTTGACAGATTATTAAGAAATTAACTTGAGTTAGCCTATATTAGTTGATAAAATCACTCATCATGAATAAATTTTATATAACAACAGCAATCCCATACGTAAACGGAAAGCCTCATATAGGACATGCTTTGGAATATTTTCAAGCAGATACTATAAGAAATTATGAACGGCTGGTTGGAAAAGATACACTTCTTCTATCAGGTGCCGATGAGAATGCTTTGAAAAACGTACAGGCTGCAGAGAGTGAAGGCATAGAAACAAAGGAATTTTTAGATCGTAATTCTAAAGTTTTTATGGACTCATATGCAAAACTGGGAGTCAAATTAGATATTTTCCAAAGAGGATCTGATGAAAAGAAGCACTGGCCTGGCGTACAGGAGCTTTGGAAGAGATGCTTTGATAACGGAGACATATATAAAAAATCGTACACCGGACTTTACTGTGTAGGATGTGAAAGTTTTAAGACAGAAAAGGAGTTAGTTGATAAAAAATGTCCTGACCATCAGAAAGAACCTGAAAAAGTAACTGAGAAAAATTATTTTTTTAAACTCAAAAACTACCAGGAAAAACTTCTCGAACTTATTAAATCAGATACTATAAAAATAATTCCCGAAGGTAAGAAAAATGAAATTACATCGTTTATCTCAATGGGGCTTGAGGATTTTAGTATATCAAGAAGCAGGGATCGTGCTCGCGGCGTTGGAGTACCAGTACCAAACGACGATACTCAGGTTATGTACGTGTGGTTTGACGCTCTTGCAATTTATATAACCGGGATTGGATTTGGAACGGACAGCGCAATGTTTGAAAAATGGTGGCCAGCTGACGTTCATGTTATAGGTAAAGATATAAACCGATTCCATACAGTCTACTGGCCCGCTATGCTTCTTTCAGCTAAAGTCGACCTGCCAAAAACCGTTCTGGTTCATGGATTTATTACCTCGGGCGGACAAAAGATGTCAAAGACGCTAGGCAACGTTATCGATCCATTTGAAATTGCAGATAAATACGGCCTTGAGTCATTTAGATACTTCCTGCTTTCTCAAATTCCAATTGATGACGATGGTGATTTTACAGAAGAAAGATTTAAAGAGGTATGCAATGCCGACCTGGCAAACGGCCTGGGAAATTTAGTATCCAGAGTCGCAAAGCTTTGTGAAAGAGTAGATCTGCCTGGCGGAAACGTACCTGTATCATTTGACCCAAAACTAACAACTCTACTTGATAAATATGAATTTAATAAGGCACTTGAACATTTATGGAGTGAAATAAAAGAAGCAGACGTAGCCATAAATGAACAAAAACCCTGGGAAAAAGATAATAGTAACCTAAAAGTTATATTGCCAAATCTTGTAGAAAGAATCCTGCATATAGGATTTAATCTTCAGCCTTTTCTGCCAGTCACGTCTGACAAAATCCTTCAGCACTTTAGCGCGAAGCAAATTACAGCAATAGAACCTCTTTTTCCGAGAATCAACTAAACGCTTGTTTTGCTATAATGATTTCATGGCAAGAAAGCTTCTATTTTTACTCGCTGTTGTACTAATAACTGCAGGACTTTTTCTTTTTGCAAAGGTTCTTGATTCATTTAAAAATCCCGGGAAAGGCGCACTTCAAATAACTACAAATGTTAAGAGTAAAGTTTTTTTAAACGGAATTGATATTGGAACAGCACCTTTTTGTAAATGTACAGAAAGTGAGACAATAAAGGCTGGAATTTACGACTTAAGAATAGAGCCGGAAAACACAGCGCTTGCTGCATTTAGTACAAAGGTCTCTATAAATGGTGGAGTTCTAACGGCTGTAGAAAGAACATTTCTCCCCGGCGCATACGCTAGCGCATCAATACTCACACTTGAGAAAATAACGACAGAAAAACCAGAGCTCGTAATTACTTCACTTCCCGATCAGGCAATTGTTACAGTAGACAGTGCTGCAAAAGGGATAACACCATTCCAGGCAAATGATCTTTCAGACTCAGAGCACGAATTAAAAATTACAAAAGACGGTTTTCAGGAAAAAACTCTTCAAATACAGCTGAGAAATAATCATAGACTAATTGTCGAACTTTATCTGGGAACTCAGGCAAGTGATGAAGAGCTTAAAAAGGAAGTGACGGAAGAAGAGCCTAAAGAAACAACAGAGGGAGAAGTAATTAATGAAGTCACTCAAAAAATTACAATCCTTGATACTCCAAATGGCTTTTTAAGAGTTAGAAGTGGAGCCGGAACTAATTTTCCTGAAATAACCAGAGTTAATACCGGAGAAGAGTTTGATCTTTTATCTGAGGATTCTGGATGGGTTGAAATACAAGTCGACGAGAATACAACGGGATGGATTAGCAGCGAATTTACGCAGAAGAATTAACCACCGAACACGTAAATAATAAATATAACTAAAAATACCCAAGCGATTACAGCCCCCAGTAGCGCCTTATCAGTAAGTAGTACTTTATCCGGGCTCTCACCTTCTCTTTTCTCGTAAATATCCTGAAGATATCTCATAATTCCATAAATTACAGGAATTATAGTTATCATTAGCCACTTCCTTCTTAAAAGCTCGAAAGGTAAAAATTCCGGCAAAAGTGCGTCTATTTGAATCTGGAGTCCCGAAGGATTTGCAAGAAAAGTAAACATCGCATAAAAAACAAATGTAGACGTTGCAAAAATTGCCGAGAAAGAGTCAAGCAGCGGCTCCGAATAATGTGACAAGCTTTTTCTAACTTCATCTATCTTAATTTTTTTAGCGCCTTGTAGAAGCGTTAGCTCTGATCTTCTTTTACCAGTAGCTAAAAATAGCGAAAGCGAAACCGTTGTTAATAAAAGCCATACGGAAATATGAAAGTTAACGATAGACGCTCCTGCAAGTATTCTTAAAATGTATCCCGAAGCGATAAATAAAATATCAAAAATTACAATTGACTTAAAAAGTAGAGAATAAAGAATTTGTATCCCGAGATACAATAGTGCTATTACAAAAAAGATCCAGTTAATCGAGAAAGACAGAAATAGCGAGATGCTTAAAGTAATTACTAAAATAACTAACGCTTCGGAAACGCTTACCTTTCCACTAGCAATAGGACGGTTTCTTTTAAATGGATGAAGCCTGTCTTTATTTACATCTAATAAATCATTTGCGATATATGTAGTAGATGACAATAAACAAAATGCAATAAATCCTTCAAATACTTGTCCAAGGTTTGCAAAATTAAAAAGTTGACCCGAAAAAGTAATTCCTGCAAATAAAGCAAGATTTTTAATCCACTGTCTCGGCCTTAATAATTTAAAGATGTAGTAAAAATGACTATTCATAATCTTGATCTTTTTTAGTTATAAACTTTAACATGAAAAAAAGCCCGCTAAATAAAACAATTAAAAGAATTATAGCAAATAATTTTCCCCTGCTTGAAGCACTCAATGCTACAAGCCCAAGTATTAATGACATAGCCCAATAAAAAGCGGCGATACTACGGTGCCCCATCCCATAATCAAGCAGTAGATGGTGAAGATGCCCCTTGTCATGCCAAAATGGCGATTTTTTAGACAGAACTCGTCTTAGAATCGTAAATACAGCGTCAACTGTAGGAACACCCATCACAAGAACTGCCGTAGCAAGCTTTACGCCAGATGTAATAGAGAGGACACCTATTAGAAACCCGAGAACAGTCGCGCTATATCCAGGAAATATTTTTGCAGGATAAAAATTATAGACCAAAAACCCTAATGCCGCACCTGCCACTATAAAAGAAAATTGAGCGGCATAAACATTTACCAATTCTATAGGCATAAATCTTAGAGACGCAATTCCGATAATAATTGCCGATATTGCAGCAATCCCTGGCATCTGTCCATCAACTCCCTTACTCCAATTAAGCATATTCATTACCCACACGATCCACATCGCCGCAAGAACTGATCCTACTGTAATACTTATCTGCCCAAATGAAATTAATTTCATAGTGTCAAAATAAAGTATTCCACCAAAAGGGTTTGTAATAAACGGAATAGAGACACCGGCAATCACTACAATTGCTGCACATATTATATTTATAGAAAAACGCAAATAAGGAGACAGATCGTATTTATCATCTAAAACTCCGGTAATAACTGTTATAAAGGAGGCAAAAAGTATCGAAATATTAACAGGCGTTTTTGGCAGAAAAATAAGCGCAGAAATGGCGACTGCGATAAAAATCGGTAATCCTCCGGCTCGAGGGATTATTTTTTTGTGAAGTATTGCCGGATGCTTATGCTTTTGCGGATCGTCAACCAGATTAAATTTTTTCGCAAATTTTATAGTTGGAGGGACTAATAAAAGAGTTATAAAAAATGAGACTGAAAAAAAGAATAAAAGAGATATATCCATTAATAAATTAGAAAAAGTATTTGTAAATATGCTAAAGCTCCTAAAAGACAGACTAGAAATGAATTAAAAGTAATGAGTCTTGAGAGCAGCGTAAACCTATTATAGATTAGCAAGGTAATCGTTGTATTAATAAGAATTACTAATAGAAAAACTAATGGCAAAATAAGAACAACTTCTGAAGAATAAAGTCTTGTTACTCCCCATGGCATACTATTAAAAAGAGGTATCAATGGCGGAAGGCTCTTATATGAAAAAACTACAAGCAGGACTGAGATAGTAAGAAAAATTGCAGTCAATGTTAATGAATACAGTAAAAACTTGTCCCTGAATAATAAATTAATTCTGCCTTTCATAAATGTTTGCATCCCTTATACGGTATTTTAGAACGTATGAGGGCAAAAACCGCTTTATTTCAAATTCTTTTTTTGTCTGAATAATATATGTAGGCTTAGCCTTTTCTATTTCGGAAATTATGTAGTTTATAGCGTTATTATAGTATGTTATATGATAGGCCACAATATACTTACCCGGAGGAAGAGTATCTGAGAGCGCATATATTTGACCGCTATCGCTCCAAAGGAAAACGTCATAGTCCCTTTCTCTTGAGAACATATCTATAAATCTTGCTAATTCATAATCGCGAGGTGTATTTGAGTCAAAGAATAATTGGTAATCGTCTACTCTCTTTTCATAAAGAATAAATTTAATATAGTTGTCGTAGTAAGAAAATAATTTTTTATAAATCCCGAAGTTTAAATAAACAATCAGTACTAAAAATATTGCAGCAAGTATCTTAATCACACGATGTTTTTTCTCCTCTATAATACTGCCCATAAAATATGAGAATGGGAGAGCTGTCATAAGAACGTAGTGCATATACGGTCTTTGTGAAAAAAATGTACTGAATAATGCCAATACCAGCCAAATGTATATAAATAATGCAGATCTTGATAGATTTTCTCTCTTTATTAGAATTAAAAAAATTAGTGACGCCGCGATAATTATTTTAATAAGTAACACTCCCATAGGAAATAAAAAGTTATTCTCAACGCCCACATAATCAATATTTTCAGATAATACTCCCCTCAAAAAATCGGGTAAGGCGTTAAGAGAAGCAAAATAAAGGATAAAAAGGATAAAAAGAGTTAAAAATCCCAATAAGAAAAGGGCAAATGGCTTTATTTTTTTAAAATTCAGAAATTCCTTCGCTTTTTTAAAATCAATTAAATGAAGGCTTGCCAAAAGAAAAATCAAAAAAGCAGTAAATTCAAATACTGCGACAATTTTTGTCATTAAGGCAATTGACAGCAACACGCCTGAGAAAAATATATACCTAAGTTTTTTATTATCTAAGAATTTAAAAACTAAAATTGCCGAAAGAATTATAGGAAGATGCATGAAGTTTTCAGCGTTTGCTATATTTCCCTCTATAAGCGGTGTGGCAAATAATAAAACGTAGATTGCGGTGGATAAAATTATACTTTTCTTATTTGAAAAAAGTATTTTTCCTAAGTAATAAAATGCGATAACCGAAAATGACCCAACGACTAATGATAGCGCTCTTACGAAAAACTGATCGCCGTTAAATAAGGCATAAATATAGTAAAGAATTGGAGGCTTATTGTCCCAGATACCTTGATACAAAATCCTTCCTGAGTTAAGCGCTTTACCAATCACCTGATAAATTCCCTCGTCTCCATACCAATACGGCTCGACCAAAGAAGGCATCCTAAAAAGGATAAAAATTAGAACGAAAAATATAACTACCCATGCATCTTTACGTGAAGTAAGTTCTTTATTAAATAACCGCAAGTATTTCATTAGACTTTGTCTGTTACTTTATACTCCATTCGTTTCCCCAATATTAATTGTATGTGAGTAATTAATGCGGGAAGAGCTGAGAGGAAAAATCCGCCTATTGGCATGAATAGAAATTCTATAGGAAATAATAGCTGTCTTACTTTTGATTGTTTTGCAAAACTGCTGCGCGATCGCATTGTGTAGTCAACATAAATCATAACGACTAACGATAAAAGACAAAGTGTCAGGATAAATCCAGATAGCTGCGGGAGAGAGTATCCCAGACTGGTTCTGGAAAAAACCGGATTTAAAATTACAACTGTATTTGCAGATACCGTAATAATAAACCAGTTAACCGGCCAGAGGATATGGTCAAGCACTACGTTTGCCACAAGAAGGGTTTTTTTGAAAAATGGTATACCTGATACTGTTAAGTACCATTTTAAATAAAGCGCGTCGTCAGAAATTCCCCATGACCAGCGCCTCTCCTGGTAAAACTTATTCATAAGGCTTTTGATATACGAATGAGACTCGGCGGCATCCATCGATGTTTTTAAAAATATCGGCTCGACTGTAACTCTTCCTTTTGTTTTAAAATACGCTTTAAAAAATATTCTGTAGTCCTCTGGAATTACATCGGTATCCCAATACCCTAAGTTATAAAGAAGCTTAAAAGAAAGTGAATAAACAGAGTTAGGTATAAGTCTTATGTGCTGAACGAGAATCGATGTTCTCCAAAGACTACCAAAGAAGGCAATAATTCGAGTAAATGATGGGACCTTCCAGAAATTATTATAATTTACGTTCGCCGATTGCCAAAATGTATGATGACGATCTGCTGAAGTTAAAAATGAATGCGCCAGGTATGAATAGAATTGTCTGTCAAATAGAACATCTGCATCAACTGATGAAACAGTCATATAATCTATGTCTATTTTTCTTTTAACAATTAATTCGTGATACGCGTCTTTTGCGGCATATGCCTGATTTGACGACTTACCTTTTACTTCATGCGGCAAATCGGGATGAAGAGTATAGTAAAATCCTCCAAAATAATCTTTGTACTCTCCTTGCAGGGCTCTTGCTTTTTGCTCAACGTCTTCCTCTCTTTTTTCCAGAGCCAAGTATATAAACATTTGTTTTCCGGGAAATGTTTGATTTTTTATACTGTCTAGAGTTAATCTTATTTTTCCAATACTCTCTTTATAGCTTGGAATAACGATTAGATGAGTAACTTTTTCAAAGTTTTTATCCTTTTTCACCTCTTCCAGCCAGTTTTTCTTTTCAGCTTTATGAATCATACGCGATGCGATCCACGAAGTTACAGCCAGATTAAGTGACTTATAAAGCCAATAAACGTCAAAAAAGATTATGAAATAAGCAAGATACACAGGAAAAAGAAATGAACCCCAAAAAGGAAGGGTTACTAGAAAAATTGCGATAAGCGGTGGGATTTTTTCCAAAACACTTATAGACCTATTCGGGTATCGTAAAAAAAATCTTTCAAATGTGCCATGCATGATTAAATGGAAAAAACTTCGCGAAAATTTTTATCTATTTGTAGCCTCAGATCATTATAGGAAATCTCCTTCACCTTTGCAATAAAATCAATAATTAATGGAATATTTGATGGCGTGTTTCTTTGACCTCTAAATGGATCAGGGGATAAAAACGGGCTGTCAGTTTCGGTCAAAATTCTATCTATCGGAGCGTATTTTACGAGGTCAACTAATGCCGTGCTCTCTTTCGGTGGAAGTCCTTTATACGTAATATTTCCGTCAAATCCTAAATAAAATCCAGCGGAAAGGACCTTTTTTGTAAAATCGACTGATCCTGAAAAACAGTGGAACATCCCCGGAGGATTTTGAAATTTATTCTTATAGTCTAAAAGTATGTCTAAAGTGTCATCCCACGCAAGGCGGTTATGCACCTGGACTGGTAAGCCAAGTTTTATCGATAACTCTATTTGCTTTCTAAATGCGTCCTCCTGAAGGTGTTTTTCAACGATTCCATTAGATTTATAAGAAAAATAATCCATTCCTATCTCACCAATACCGATCACTTTTGGAGATCTTGCAATCTTTTCAAGCTCAGTTAGCCAATCTTCATGAAGTTCCCCCTCAAACTCTACGTCAGTCTTATCTGCATGATGAGGATGAATTCCAACAATAGCATAGAGATTTTCGTACTTTTCTGAAAGCTCAACAGCCTTTCGAGAGGATGGAATAGAGGTTCCCGTATTTACAATAGTATTCACACCAACTTTTAACGCCTCTTCTATAACTGCGTCATAATCGTCGTCAAATTTATGTAAATTCAAATGACAATGCGCATCAACCATAAT
>Ga0172380_10001989_pt1 | contig 33490 bp, 39 predicted proteins | sample Leawe162metaG_FD_119747 | JGI IMG/M metagenome (GOLD analysis project Ga0172380, IMG submission 119747) | Leachate microbial communities from a municipal landfill in Southern Ontario, Canada - Leachate well 162 metaG | ecosystem: Engineered > Solid waste > Landfill > Unclassified | place... | reverse complement strand
GGTTATCCAGAACTGCGGCGATGCCGCCTTGCGCCCAAGCGGATGCGCTGACTTCGACGGATCGCTTGCTGATGACGGCAACGCGACGGCTATCGGCAAGTCGGAGCGCGGCTGATTGACCGGCAAGGCCGCTGCCGATGATGAGTACGTCGAAGTGATTTTGCACGGTTGCAGTAAGCGACAGGGGACGGCGAACTATAACACGCCCTCCACAGGCAATAACCCTTGGCGCAGCTGGACTATTGGCGTTGCCTAGGCTCGTATGGTCAGGTCACGCTGATGCTTTTGGCTTGTGCCTTGCGTTATACTTTTCCGCAAAGCACAAATAACCGACAGGGAAGCATTCAGAATGAGCGAGCGCGAAATTGACCAGTTGCTGGTCGAACGGGCGCAGAAAGGCGACAAACGCGCCTTTGAGCAACTGGTAGCAAAATACCAGAGAAAGCTGGCCCGCCTGCTGTCCCGCTTCATTCGTGACCAGGCTGAAGTGGAAGATGTGGCGCAGGAGGCCTTTATCAAGGCCTATCGTGCTTTGCCGTCGTTTCGTGGCGACAGCGCTTTCTATACCTGGCTCTACCGGATCGGCATCAATACGGCCAAGAACTATCTGGTGGCACAGGGGCGACGTGCGCCAACATCGACGGGGTTCGACTCGGAAGAGGCAGAAACCTTTGACGATGCGGATCAGCTGCGCGATATCAACACCCCCGAAAGCGTGCTGCATTCAAAGCAGATAGGGGAAACGGTCAATGCCGCAATGGATGCCCTGCCAGAGGAATTGCGGACAGCGATCGTGCTGCGAGAACTCGAAGGCTTGAGTTACGAGGAAATTGCAAAGGTCATGGATTGCCCGATTGGTACCGTTCGTTCGCGTATCTTCCGCGCGCGTGAGGCTGTGGCCGCAAAACTGCGCCCATTGCTCGATATATCTCCGGATCGTCGATGGTAGGTTGGGCGACGGTGATCATCGGGTTCTCTGAAGCAACTCATCGTCATTTTATGCAGAATCTCCCATGAGCGAAGCGACAGGTACGGTTGTCGAAACCGATGGCAATTATGCGATTGTCAGCACGGATGACGCCGGTTGTGGCCGCTGCCACGAGAAGGGTGGCTGCGGGGGTGCCAATGTTGGCCGCATGTTTTGTACTACGCCGAAACGCTGGCGGGTGCTGAACCCGCGGGGCGCGGCTGTGGGGGAACAAGTGCGCATCGCGGTCGGCGATGGTGCTGTTAGCTCCAGCGCCATGTTGATCTATGTCTTACCGCTGGCTTTCCTCATTGCCGGGGCACTGTTGGGAACAACGTTGGCAGCTGACTCCGGTGGAATTTTTGGTGCTGTTCTGGGTCTATTGCTGGCGTGGTTCTGGGTCAGGCACCTGCAGAAACGGCGGTATTGTGATCCACGGTTTCATCCCCACATTCTCTGAACTCCATATCCACTTCCCGTTTATTCAGGAGGCGAATCGTTCCATGAAAAAAATTCTGGCCGTATTTCTGCTATTTGTTCTGAGCTTCCCGACAACCGCACAGGTACGCGGCTTGCCGGATTTTTCCGAGCTGGTGGACAAACATGGTGCCGCAGTGGTCAATATCAGTACGACGCAGGTCGTCAAGGGGCGCAATCAGCAATCGCCGTTCCCCTTCGATGAAGATGATCCAATGTTCGATCTCTTCCGTCGATTCATGCCACCTCCCGGCCAGGGGCGTGGTCTGCCACGCGATTTCGAGCATCGCTCGCTGGGTTCGGGCTTCATTCTCAGTGCTGACGGCTACATCATGACCAATGCCCACGTGATTGATGCCGCTGACGAAGTGGTCGTCAAGCTGACCGACAAGCGCGAATTCCGCGCCAAGGTGATTGGTGCTGACAAACGTACGGATGTGGCACTACTGAAAATTGAGGCCAGCGGACTTCCCACCGTCAGGTTGGGAGAGCCCGGTGCTCTCAAGGTTGGCGAATGGGTGCTGGCCATCGGTTCCCCGTTCGGCTTCGACAACAGCGTCACCGCTGGTATCGTCAGCGCCAAGGGACGTTCGTTGCCGCAAGAAAATTACGTTCCCTTCATCCAGACCGATGTAGCCATCAATCCTGGCAATTCCGGGGGGCCGCTTTTCAATATGAAGGGTGAGGTCGTCGGCATCAATTCCCAGATATACAGCCGCTCCGGCGGCTTCATGGGCATATCCTTTGCCATTCCGATCGATCTCGCCATGGATATCCAGAATCAGCTGAAAGCCAGCGGGCGTGTCAGTCGTGGCCGGATGGGGGTCGTCATTCAGGAGGTCACCAAGGAACTTGCTGAAACTTTTGGTCTGGGCAAGGCACAGGGGGCACTGGTAAGTTCGGTCGAGAAGGGTGGGCCTGCCGACAAGGCCGGGATCGAGGCAGGTGATGTCATCCTCCGCTTTGATGGCAAGGCTATTGTTAGCTCGTCGGATTTGCCACGCGTCGTTGGCATGACCCGGCCTGGCACAAAAGTCCAGGTGAGCGTGTGGCGCAAGGGCGCTGGCAAGGACCATGAGTTGGTCGTTGCCGAGATGCCGCTTGAGGAAAAACAGGTTGCGAAAAGCCGGGCGAAGCCGATCGAGCAGTCTGCCAACCGCCTCGGTCTCGTAGTCTCGGAATTGACCGCAGAGCAGCGCAAGGAACTGAAACTCACGTTCGGGCTGCTGATCGAGGATATCCGGGGGAATGCGGCACGAACCGACCTGCAGCGTGGCGATATCGTCCTGGCGGTGATCAGCAAGGGAACGACGACTGAATTGCGCTCGGTTGATCAATTCAATCGGGTGCTTTCGCAATTCGACAAGAGCGCCAACGTGACACTCCTTGTCAGGCGTGGCGAGGTACAGACCTTCGTAACGATCAAGGGTCTCAATGGCGAAAAATAGTCTCTGCCTGACCCTGCTGTCGCGCACTTACTGCCACCTCTGCCATGATATGGAAGCGGCCTTGGCGCCGCTGGCCGCAGAATTCGGTGCTGCGGTAGAGGTGCTTGACGTTGATGCCGACGATGCGCTTGAGACGCGTTGGGGAGAGCTGGTTCCGGTTCTGCTTCATGAAGACCGCGAGCTCTGCCATTACTTTCTGGATGCTGCCAAAGTCCGTGATTATTTGAGCCAATTCCGCTAAAATACTGGCCTTGACGCTTATCCCAAAGGGTGCTCGAAAGCACCCTGGACCATAAACGCAAGTCCTGATTCAACCTGACGCAACCATGCGGGTTTCCGGACAATTATTAGTGTTGCGTTTTCCGTTCTACCCGCATTCCTACCCGCTTTTTTCGCCACTGGTTTCCGCATTCCGTCGGGGATACACTCCCTAACATGGCGAACCCGTACAAGCTTCCTCCCGATATGCTCGCCCGTCTCTACGCAGATTCGGCGATCTTCATGACGCGCCTGCGCGTTCGTAACGAGGAAGCTAAAACCAATCCAGCGACTGCTGCAGCTGTTGAGGCCGAGCAGATAATCTACAGTGCAAAGCACTGGTCAAGGCGCGGCGTGCGTTCCGTCAAGAAAGCAGAAGGCCGGGATTAACCCGGCCCCTCGTCTTAGTTAGTTCGCGCGTCGAGCTTGTCGAGCGCGGCTTGCAACCTGAACGCCAGAACCTGTAGCAGCGAATTCTCCCGCGCCACATCCAGCGCGTCCTCGATTAGCTGGTCGTCTGTCTTACTACTCCAGAAAGTTGCACGTCGGAGTGCTAGCTGAGTGCATTTGCGGCTCTGTTGCGCGTGGATTGCCTCAACCCATTCGGAATAATCAACGGTGGTAAGATCGGTATTAGCCATTATGCAAGCTCCTGTCAGTTTGCGTTGTGGTCAGGGCCGGTCGGCGTTGGAGCGCCTGCCGTGCCCGCTCGTGCGATAGGCACAAATGAAGTGTATGCACGCCCCACAGGTATTGCAATGACATTTACATATTGCTAACTTGTAAGCAGGTGCTGAAAGAGAAACCCGGCGCAAGGCCGGGTTCAAGTTGTTCGAATTGTTAAAGAGGAAGGCGATCTATACGCCCGTGGCAGCGTCGAAGAACCTTGTCGCATTGAAGTTCGGATTACTTTCTCGTAGTACGGGTAGCAGCGCACGTGCAAATGCTTCGCGCTCGTTCTTGCTGTGTATGTGCTCGCGGATAGTTGCGGCTAATGCGACGAAATGCTTTCGGCTCATGTTTGGTACCTCGTGTGATCTCGTACCAATGGCGGCGCGTCAAGCCGGGGGAGGGGGTATGATGGACAGGGCCGGGGGGTGGGGCCCCCTTCTTCTAGTGTTCCACGCACTAAAATGTCCGTTTTTGGTAATATGCCAAAAGAATATATGGGGCACCTATCGCTTTCAGCATAATTGCATGCGATCCGTTAGTCCCGATGGTGGCCCCTTCGGCTTTCAACTCGCATCACAGACCTTAAAGCGTACAGACTGAACTGCCTCGGCATGGCGATACGTAAAACCGATTTGTGGAGATTGAATTTATGGCATTTTGGGAAGGTGTGAAAAAAATTTTTTCGGGAATCGAAGACATAGCAGCCACTCCAAGCGAAATCTATTCTGATCTGAAACGCAAGCGACGCGCAGCATTGTCTGGAAAATATACAGTGCAAATTCCTGCGGAATATGGGCGCCAGGGGCTAGTGGCGCACATTACTTTTAACGGCGACTGCAACATGCATGACATCGACCTCTTGACCTATGCCGGTGGCACTGTCGATGTATGGGACGAATTGCCTGACGACGCGAAAGATCACGTGAACAGAAAGATAACGTATTTTTTGTACGACCTTATGAAAAAGCATAGTGCAAGCCCATATCACTAGCCAAAATAAACGCGTAGCGTCTATGGCGTGGAGTTCGGGCGAGGTGTGCTTGAGCATTTAGGCATATGCTGGAAGTACGCCGCTACTAGCGGCGTCAAGGCCGGAGAATTTCAAACTGAGGCACTACCCACGATTTCCATTTTGAAATTATTCGTCTGTGAGTCGTGTTACATCTGGCGCAGCTCCAACTCACGAAGGCTAGCGCTGATTAGAACTTCCGAACGGCGGAGTATGGGAGCGAGTAAGGCCCGCTGCGACATCGCATTTTTTCGGCTGATCTTCTCCTTAGCGAGCACGAAGTACACTTGATCGGCAGCATCACACCACATGCGGCAGTGGTGCTCAATGTAATGCGCAAGCGATTCTTCCCCAGTGTGGCGAGCTACCCAGCGAGCGTATGGCACAAGACGCCAGCCGAGTTCTCCGGCAATGACCGCGAGGCGCCGGGCAGGAAAATCGCCCATTCCTTCGAACGAAAAGCGTTCGTACTCCTCATCTTGCAGGTGTTGCTCCGGTACCAGTTCGGACTCAAAACAGAAGTCGTGATTGCTGTGGCACTGGCGAATTGTGGCCATCATGGGCTCTGGGTAGTACCGATAATCCGGCGGGCAATGGGATTCAAGCTCATGCCCACGGCGTTCCATCCAATTGGCCAGTTCCGATTCGAACATGATTGATGGCAGACGGTTTTTCAGTTGCAGCGGCAGTTCGAGTTCGCGCAGGAACTTGTGTTTCATGTGGTGTCCTTTCAGTTTGTTGATGGCGGGTGCCACAGTCGGCGGTTTCTGCCTGAAGCAGTCCAGTCGCGTTTCTCGACAAACTGGAGCTGCCTGAGCACAGCAGCAACACAGCGGAGAGCAGGCTTCCTCGGGGCATTCACGAAGGCAGCGGCGGCAATTACTTCGATCTGCCACGGGTGCTCACGGGTTCGTGGCGGCTGGCTACTCCACCAGTTTTCGACAAAACTTCGATAATCGAGGGGCGGCGGGTTCTTAGGTGTCGGCAGTACAGGTTGTCGCATCTCGTGTGCGGCACGGAGTTCTGCTGCGCGGCGACGCATTTCATTAAGTTGCGCTGTTACATCCATCGGATAACCTCCTTTGCGGTGGCTGCGGGGATTGCCTCAGTTCTCGCCTCAGTTGCCTCGGAAAAATCGACGATTGTGAGGCGCCCGGAATCCATTGCGCCACAGTCGTTTCCACGTTTCTGCCTCAGTGCCTCACTTACTCTCTCAATGAATAGAAAAATATACACAGGAGAGGGCGCAGGAGCGTGGTGGCGCTGTGCGGAACGTGAGTCTGGCGAGTTAGACGAAAAATGCTGAGGCATGTGAGGCAGCCCACTGCCACAAGGGTTTCCACTGAGGCACAAGTGAGGCAACTCCTGAGGCGTAGGCTGGTACTGAGGCAAGAACTTCGGACTCATGCGCGCTTCTCCAGTTCTTCACGCCACGACGCTTCGGGGGCGTTTTTCCAGAAGTCGGTGCGCAACAGAGCGAGCCCGCGAACCTTGCGACCATTGGTGAGACGCACTTGGTTCTGACGACTGAATGCGCCTGCGCGGACCAACACCTTGACTACCGTGGCGACCGATGGCGGCTGCCGCATGTTCGGGTATTCAGCGACGAAACGGCGCGTCAGTTCTTCACCTGTGGCGACTTCGTGTCCAATCGGGAGCGCTCCACTGACAACATCGTGCGCCCAACGATCCAGATCGCTGCGGCCGGCCTCGATCATCATGCGCTTTGAGTCGGTAACGGGGGCCCGGCCTTTCGGGTCGAAGCCATCCAAGTCAATTTGTTGAAGATAGTGGAGTAGTGCAGGCAGCCCGCCGTTATCTCGCCACGCAAGGAAGTCGCGTTTGATTGACTCCGGCAGCGGCCCAGCTGTTACTTCATGCACGAAGAAGCGCCGGTCGTGATCCGACAGGAACATCCCGTCGGCGTGGTTGCTCAGGAAAACCATATTCATCAGGTTTTCGACTTCGCGTTTTGGCTGTCCCTTGTCATGCGTGCGCAGCATGGTTGAGGTCTGCCACAGCTTGAGTCGATCCCGAGACTTGTCGCTCTTGCTAGCTCTGATTTCGTCGGCCAGTACGAACACCGTGCCCGGAATCCACCCGCAGAAGTCGTCATCGACTTCCGATTGGCCGATCAGAGCGAAGTGTCGACGGTCGAACAGTGCTCCCACCGCTTCGAACAGCAGGTTCTTGCCAACGCCTTCTGCCTGCGACCAAACCACGAGGGCAACGAACATCTTGATTCCCGGATGCTGGATCAGGTGCGCAAGCCACAACATCGGGAACGACTCGCTACCGAACAGATGGGCATACAGTCGCTTGAATGGGCCGATATCGCCGGAAGCTGGCGACGCTGTGAATCCTGCCCAATCGTTCAGGCAGCGGTCCGTGGTTTCCTCCGGTTCCCCTGGGCGAGTAACGATGGCGCGATACTGGCGACGGTTGAGGGATCGCAACCATAAATACGCTTGTGACACTTCCTTCGTCGCGTTGCCCGCAGCGGGGACAGTTACCGTACGATTTGCATACAGCGCGTTGAATCGCTCCAAGGAAAAATACTCGCGTTCGTCGGTACGATAGATGGCAGCTTCTTTTTCGATGAAGACGACCTGCTTGTTCATCTCATCCAGCCAGTCGCCTCCAACGGTGGGCAGTACGATGACTCCCAGTTGAATCGGTGACTTGCAACGCTCCGTGCATCCAGCGCAGCCGGACGGATTGATCTCGCGGAATTTCGCGCAGGTTGTCGGCCCGGCTTCCCATTCGTTCATTTTGGCTTCGGTTTCCTCATAGCTGTAGCCGTCGTACTGGGAACTCCACTGGTGCGCCGTGTCGCGCCCATCTTCGGCGTGTACGGCAACGCCAAGGCACTTGTGCCATGTCGGCTCGTCTCCGCACCCAGTTGTGGCGAACAGGCGAATCTGGTTGCAGCGGTCCGCGATTGTTACAAACGACGCTGGGGCGAAGTCCGTGCCGAAGTCCGCCAAATTGCCGGCCTCCCCACGCATGTGCTCAGGGACTTCGTTGGGGTTGGGCGGCGGGATCAGTTTGTTTTTGTAGATGTAGCTATCGAGAGTCGCCTCGATGCCCTCGACAGTGAACGGCCCCTTGACCAGTTTGGCCGTAACCTTGATAGCGTCTTCCTTGCGCCACGTCGCCCCAACAGGGCGAAGCACTCGCGCCAGATCGGTAGTGACTGCTGCGTCGATCTTCAGCCCCGCGTGATCCATCACCGAACGCTTCTTCTTCGACAGGCGTACCCAGTCCTGCGGTGTCAGGTCGCGGTTAAACGGCCAGTACAGATGCAGGCCACGCGCACCGGAGTAAATGACTAGAGGTGCCGGCAGACCAGACGCCGCTAAGAATTCCTTGAGGGCTTCACCAGCTTCCTTGCGCGTTGCATAGCAGCCGGGCTTGGCAACGTCGATGTCGTCGTACAGGGCGCGGCACGCAACAACGTTCACTGCGGTGCGCAGGCGGTTCTTCTGCTTCTTTTCGTCGAAGTACCAGTCGCCGTAGCCGTTACAGGCGAAGTAGACTGTCTTGCCTTGCTGGTCCAGTTCCAGCGCCTTGGCAGCGGCGGCGTCGTAAGACTCGAAACAGTGGTATTTCCAGCCGGGTTTCGGTCGGGACGGGTGCGGCACAAGTTCCGCGATGATCTTGTGGCCAGTGCAGGGAGTTACAGCCCGGAGGAATTCTGCGGTGCCCATTTCAGAGACTTGGCACTCGCTGTCAGGGGGGCAGGTAGCTTCGATGGGCGCGCCAGTAGCGTCTGCGCTGCTTAAATTTTGAGCAGTTGTGGTATCCTTGTTGTGCATGAAAGTCCTTTCGGCTCGGCTCGTCCGGGCCGTTTGTTTTTGTTTGAGATGTTCGTCGAGTTGGGCTTACGCGGCTTTCCGCAAGTCGCCAATTTTCCAGCGAGTACAGCGGGGACCGGCGGACACCGGCGACGGGCAGCGGCCGGCTGCTACGTCTCTCCAAATTGACGCAGGACTACGGCCTCGGATGGCGCAGACGACGGGGAGGGCGACGAGAGCTTCGTCGGGGAGGGTGTTCCAGAGGGCTAGCGTTTCGGCCAGTTTGGCGGCTTTGCGCTGCTGATGCGGGGTTGTTTGTATCGGCATGTCTTGCTCCTTAGTGAAGACAAGCCGAAGTCTAGAGAGGGGCACGAGGGCACAACTAACGGCCTTGCCCGATAAGTTTCATGTAGTGCAGAACGGTTCGTTTCGGAATATTTTTCAAGCGAGCTATTGTTCCGGCTCCCCCGCGCCGTACCCACAATTCTGGGGGCACGGCCCGTTGCAAGGCTTTCGCTCTCTGTAAAGCACCCTCGGCCCTTACCCTGTTTGCCTCGTTAGCCCCGCGTCGATTTCCCGAGTTCAGGGCTTCTTTCGCCTCTTCCGCTACAGCATAGTTGCGCAAGGATGGGTGGAGGTAGCGCCACAAGTTACCCTTTCGCATGACCTCCCCAAGCATGTACTTAGGAACCGGACCCAGATGGTCAAAGTCGGCGGCAAGCTCTAGCCTTCGCTTTTCCTTTAATCGCCGTATCTTCGTTGTCATCAGGCTGCCTTCCCAATCGGTATAACTTTCGCTCCAGCCTTGAAGCCATCAAGCATGTCGGCCCAGTCCTGCAGCAGCTTCCGGCGTTCCGGAAGATACCGTGCATGGTTGTATGCCCGCCGCACGACGTTCTTGTCGCTGTGCGCCAGTTGCACCTCAATGTGGTCAGCTGGGTATCCGGCCTCGTTCATCGTCGTCGAGAAGGTGCCACGGACCCCGTGGGGACTAAGTTTGTCGGAGTAGCCCATTTTCGCGATTGCGTTGCGCAGTGTCGCAACGGGCATCGTGCCAGCCTTCGTGCCCTGAACCGGAAGCAGGTACTGCCCATGCCCGGTAATTTCCTGCAATTCGCGGACGAGGGCGACGGACTGGCGGGACAGCGGGACGATATGCAGCTTACGCATTTTCATTCGGGTGGCAGGAATGCGCCATTCCGCTGCGTCAAGGTCGAATTCAGTCCAGGCGGCACCGCATAGCTCACCGGGACGAACTGCCGTCTGCAGGAGCAGTTCCAGCGCGATTGACGTAGTTCGATGCCCGGTATAGTCCGCCAGCTTTCGCAGGAAATCGCCAATATCACCCCGCTCAAGATGCTTGTGGTGCTCAACAACGCGGCGGGCAATCTCACCCTTGAGTGGTTCAGCAACGTTGTAATCGGCCCTATGGGTCAGGATCGCCAGCTTGAGCACTCCGCCAATGATTTGCCGCGCCAAGATCGCCCGTGTTGCCGCCTGACGCGCTTCAACACGTTTAACGACCTGATGCGCCATCGGGGTTGTGATCTGGCGAACGGGAATCGTGCCGAGGTGGGGGAGAATGTCGCGGTCGAGCAAGGTGCGCACGGATGCTTTGTAACCGGCAGACCAGCAGCCATTTTTGCTCTTAGCCGGGGCTTCAATAAACCATTCTTCGGCGACTGCCTTGAATGTCTGAGCATTTTCATATTGCTGCGAAAGCTTCTGCTGTTGTTTCGCCAGCACAGGGCTGTGGCCCTCCTTGACCAGATCGCGGGCGTCGTCGCGCTTACGCCGTGCTTCGGCCAGACCGATGCGCGGATATTCTCCGATGGTATGAATGCTTTCTTTCCCGTTGATCCGAAAGCGATAACGCCAGTGGCGCCCGCCTGCTGGGGTGACTTCAAGGTATAATCCGCCCCCATCAGTCAGCTTGATTGCCTTCTGGCCGGGCTTCGTGTTGCGAATTGTGGTGTCGGTCAGCATATGTCCTCCGAGTTATCCCCATGCAGCGAATCGCCGAACCCATTGCTATTAGGTCATTTCAGCGGAATTTGTGGGTAGAGTTTGAGAGGTGTGTTGGTTCTACCCGCTTTTCTACCCGCAATTGGCTGATCTGTACTGAGATAATTTGATACTAAATGAGATAATTAATGCTTGTTAAACAACTGGTTACGTTTGAAAACGATATCACGCGAACCGTTTTGATACAAGCATAGGCACCATGGACCACATCCGCAATTTTTCCATCATCGCGCACATCGATCACGGCAAATCAACGCTGGCAGATCGCATCATTCACCTCTGTGGCGGGCTTTCAGACCGTGAAATGGAAGCCCAGGTCCTTGATTCAATGGATATCGAGCGCGAGCGCGGTATCACCATCAAGGCCCAGACGGCAGCCTTGTCGTACAAGGCGCGCGATGGCCAGGTTTATAACCTGAATCTGATCGACACGCCGGGACACGTCGACTTTTCCTATGAGGTTTCCCGCTCGCTCTCGGCCTGCGAAGGTGCGCTGCTGGTAGTCGATGCATCGCAAGGTGTGGAAGCTCAGACCGTAGCGAACTGTTATACGGCGATCGAGCTCGGTGTCGATGTCTTGCCGGTGCTGAACAAAATCGATCTGCCTTCGGCCAACCCGGATGGCGCACGCCAGGAAGTCGAAGACGTCATCGGTATTGACGCCTCCGACGCGGTTCTCGCTTCGGCAAAGACTGGCTTGGGTGTCGAGGACATCCTCGAGGCGATCATCAAACGCATCCCTGCGCCCAAGGGCGACCCTGCCGCACCGTTGAAGGCGCTGATCATTGACTCCTGGTTTGACAACTATGTGGGTGTGGTCATGCTGGTCCGCGTGGTCGACGGAATTCTTCGCCCCAAAGACAAAATTCGCCTGATGGCGATGGGTACGACACACCTGTGCGAACAAGTCGGCGTATTTACCCCTAAGTCCCAGTCGCGCACTGAACTTCGCGCCGGCGAGGTTGGTTTCATCATTTCCGGTATCAAGGAGCTGAATGCTGCCAAGGTTGGCGATACCGTTACCCTGGCCGAGCGCCCGGCAACTGAGCCACTGCCGGGGTTCAAGGAAATCAAGTCGCAGGTTTTTGCCGGTCTTTATCCGATCGAAGCCAATCAGTACGACTCCTTGCGTGAGTCGCTGGAGAAACTGAAGCTGAACGATGCTTCGCTGCACTATGAGCCCGAAGTCTCGCAGGCACTGGGCTTTGGTTTCCGCTGTGGTTTTCTCGGTCTGCTGCACATGGAGATCGTCCAGGAGCGGCTTGAGCGTGAGTTCGATCAGGATCTGATCACCACGGCTCCTACCGTGGTGTATGAAGTCTCGATGCGCGATGGAACGATCATCCAGGTCGAGAACCCCTCCAAGCTGCCCGACCTTTCCAAGGTTGAGGAAATCCGCGAGCCGATCATTACCACCACGATCTTCGTGCCACAGGATTATCTTGGCAGCGTCATTACCCTGTGTAACCAGAAGCGGGGCAACCAGATTGATCTGCATTACCATGGCCGTCAGGTCAAGGTGGTGTATGACATGCCGATGGCCGAAGTGGTAATGGATTTCTTCGACAAGCTGAAATCGGTTTCGCGAGGTTATGCCTCACTTGATTACGAGTTCAAGGAATACCGTGCAGCCGATGTGGTCAAACTCGACATTCTGATCAACGGTGAAAAAGTTGACGCGCTGTCGGTGATCGTGCATCGCGCCAACTCACAGTATCGCGGTCGCGAACTCGCCTCGAAAATGCGCGAACTGATCCCTCGTCAGATGTACGACGTCGCTATTCAAGCGGCGATTGGTGCCAACATCATTGCCCGCGAAAACGTCAAGGCGATGCGCAAGGACGTGCTGGCAAAGTGCTACGGCGGCGACATCAGCCGTAAGAAGAAACTGCTGGAAAAACAGAAAGCCGGCAAAAAACGCATGAAGCAGGTCGGCAGCGTAGAAATTCCGCAGGAAGCCTTCCTGGCTGTTTTGCGCGTCGACGGAAAGTAAAAGGACCAAGCCGTGAATTTTGCCCTGATCCTGTTCGTTCTCCTGCTTTTGTCCGGCGCCATCTGGGCCATCGACTCGCTTTTCTTCAAGCCAAAGCGGGCTGCCGATGCCAAGGAGCCGTGGTGGGTCGAGTATGGATCCGGTTTCTTCCCGGTCATCCTGCTCGTCTTCGTGCTGCGCTCCTTTATCATCGAACCCTTCAAGATTCCGTCCGGTTCGATGATTCCGACGCTTCTGGTTGGCGATTTCATTCTGGTAAATAAATACACCTACGGCATTCGTCTGCCGATCATCAACAAGAAGGTCATCGACATCAATCAGCCCCAGCGTGGCGATGTCATGGTATTCCGCTACCCGGCCGATCCTTCACTTGATTACATCAAACGGGTCGTTGGCATCCCAGGCGACAAGATCGCGTACCAGAACAAACGCCTGACCATCAACGGCCAGCCGGTCACACTGGCCAAGCAGGAGGACTACCTGCATCCTGAGCGTCTCTACTACTCGAAGCAGTTCGTCGAGAAGCTTGGCGAGGTCGAACACCGGATTCTCAATGACGACGATGCTCCCTCATTCATCAACGATGCCTCTCTGTTCCCATTTCGGGAGAATTGTCTCTACAATAATGGTGGCGTGATCTGCACGGTCCCGGCTGGCCATTACTTCATGGTCGGTGACAATCGTGACAACAGCCGCGACAGCCGGGTGTGGGGTTTCGTCCCTGACGAGAACATCGTTGGAAAAGCTTTCTTCATCTGGTTCAACTTCAGCGACCTCGGTCGCATCGGCTCGTTCAAGTGAGGGGAGATGAAGTGAAAAATCAAAAAGGCGTCAGCTTGTCGGGCCTCCTGGTCTGGGGCTTCATTATTGCGATGGTGGCATTGGTCGTCATTAAAGTGGCCCCGGCCACCATCGAGTATTACAAGATTCAGAAAGCGATCAAGTCGGTTGCTGCTGCGGCTACGGCGAGCTCGACGGTTCCAGAGTTGCGCAAGGCCTACGCAAAGTATGCGGAAGTAGATCAAATTTCCGATGTTCGCCCGGAAGATCTGGATATAGCCAAGGAAGGCAATCAAGTCGTTATCTCCTTCGCTTACGAAAAGAAAATTGGTCTGTTCGGCCCTGTAAGTCTGCTTATTGATTACCAGGCTTCCTCCTCCGGGCGCGGCAAAGGCGAATGATCGCTGGCAGGCTCGAAAAGGCTATCGGCTACGCTTTTTCCGATTCCAGCCTGTTGCAAACGGCGCTCACCCATCGCAGCCACAGTTCGCCGCACAACGAGCGCCTTGAGTTCATCGGCGACTCGGTTCTCAACTGTGCCATCGCGCTGGAACTCTATCGGCGCTTTCCTTCCCTTGCGGAAGGCGAGATGTCCCGGCTGCGGGCCAATCTCGTTTGCCAGGAAACCCTGCACCAGATTGCCGACAGCCTCTCGCTCGGCGATGCCTTGCGTCTTGGTGAAGGCGAGTTGAAAAGCGGCGGGCATCGCCGGCCATCGATTCTTGCCGATGCGGTTGAAGCGATCATCGGCGCCGTTCATCTCGATCGCGGCTTTGACGCGGCCACCGCCCTGGTTGTGCGGCTCTACGAAACCCGGCTGGCCGCCATCGTGCCCGGCCAGCAGATCAAGGACCCGAAGACCCGCCTGCAGGAATATCTGCAAGCCCGCCGCCTGGCCTTGCCCAAATATGTGCTGATGGATACCTCGGGTGAAGCGCATGCCCAGAACTTCCGAGTGGCTTGCGAAATTCCGCCACTCAAGCTTTTGACCGAAGGCAGCGGGCAAAGCCGCCGGGCCGCAGAACAAATGGCCGCTGAGCGCGCGCTGGAGAATCTGAAATGACACCCCTTCGTTCCGGTTACATCGCCATCGTCGGCCGTCCCAACGTCGGCAAGTCGACGCTGCTCAATGCCCTGATCGGCGAGAAGATCAGCATCGTCTCGCGCAAGGCACAAACCACACGCCACCGCATCACCGGCATCCGCACCGACGACAATGCCCAATATGTTTTTGTCGATACACCGGGCTTCCAGACCCAGCACACCAATGCGCTGAACCGGGCAATGAACCGCGGCGTCACCACCGCGCTTTCCGATGTCGATGTTGTCCTGTTCGTCATCGAGGCCGACCGCTTCGGCAGCAAGGACAAGGTGGTACTCGATCTGCTGCCGCAGGACAAGCCGGTCATTCTGGTGGTCAACAAGACCGACCGCATCAAGGACAAGGCCGCTTTCATGCCTTTCCTCGCCGATGTGGCCGGGCGCCGCGATTTTGCCGCCGTCGTTCCGGTCAGCGCCACCAACGGCAAGCAGCTGAAAGAACTGCTGGCCGAGACACGCAAGCAGTTGCCGCACGAAGAGCTGCTCTTTGCCGAAGACGAGATGACCGACAAGAGCTCGCGCTTCATTGCCGCCGAGTACATTCGTGAAAAGCTGTTCCGCCTGCTCGGCGACGAACTGCCGTACTCGACCACGGTCGAGATCGAGAAATTCGAGGAAGAGGGCAACCTCATGCGTATCTTTGCTGCAGTTGTTGTTGATCGTCCCGGGCACAAGGCCATCGTCATCGGCAAGGGTGGCGAGACGCTGAAGCGCATCGCTTCCGAGGCGCGCCAGGACATGGAGCGCCTGTTCGACGGCAAGGTCTATCTCGAAGTCTGGGTCAAGGTGAAATCCGGCTGGACCGACGACGAGCGCCTGCTGCGTTCGCTTGGTTACGAATAAACGTTTTCACGATTAACGAGCAGCGGTAGAGGCGCTTCCGGCGATGGTGGCAATGCAGCGGCAACGGGTCGACGCACAGCCCGCATGGGTGCTGCACTCCTATCCCTTTCGCGAAACCAGTCTGATCATCGAGGTATTCACGCGTGATCACGGTCGCGTTGCCCTGCTGGCACGCGGCGCCCGGCGCCCGCGTTCGGCCTTACGCGGCCTGTTGCTGGCCTTCCAGCCGCTGGAACTGGGCTGGGCCGGCAAGGGCGAAGTGCAGACCCTGATGAAAGCTGAATGGCAGGGCGGGCAGCCGCTGCTTTCCGGCAAGGCACTGTTCTGCGGCTATTATCTGAACGAACTCCTGATGAACCTGTTGCCGCGTGAGGATTCTCACGAGAAGCTGTTCGCCGCCTACAGCGAAACCATGCGCCGCTTCGCCGGTGGTGTGCGCGAGGCCGACCTGCGCAGCTTCGAGCACGCGTTGCTGGCCGAACTTGGCTACGGCCTGACGCTGAGTCATGATGCGGATGGACGGCCGATCGAGGCTGACGCTGCCTACGCCTACGCGATCGAACGGGGGGCTGTGCGTATTGCAGCACCGGGGAATTCGGCCTTGTCGGTATGCGGCAAGACCCTGCAGGACATGGAGCGCGAGGATTTTTCCGATCCGCGCTCGCTGAGCGAAGCAAAACAACTGATGCGGGCGCTGATGACCCACTACCTCGGTGGCTACAGCCTTGAAACCCGCAAGATTTTCATGGAGCTGCAGGAACTATGATCGAGCTTGGCGTCAATATCGACCACGTCGCAACTCTTCGGCAAGCCCGCCGCACCTGGGAGCATGATCCCGTCTGGGCGGCCGTCGAAGCCCATCTGGGCGGTGCCGATGGCATCACCGTGCATCTGCGCGAAGACCGCCGCCACATCCAGGACGCCGACGTCGAGCAACTGCGCCAGCAGACACAGATCAAGCTCAACCTGGAAATGGCCGCCACCGACGAAATGGTCGGCATTGCCTGCCGGATCAAGCCGGAGATGGCCATGCTGGTACCGGAAGGCCGGCACGAAATCACCACCGAAGGCGGGCTCGACGTGCAGGCCCAGGAGGCGATGCTGCAGCGTGCCGTGCAGAAGATGGCCGACGCCGGCATTGTCAGCAGCGTGTTCATCGATGCCGACCTGGCTCAGATCGAAGCGGCAGCGCGCATCGGGGCGAAGGTCTGCGAAATCCACACCGGCCCCTACGCCCATGCTTTCCACGCCCATGGCCGCGATGCCGAGGCGCCGGCGGTGGTGGCCGAACTGAACAAGATCCGCGTCGCCGGTCAGGCCATCCGCAACCTCGGCATGCGCTTCAACGCCGGCCACGCCCTCAATTACTACAATGTGCAGCCGCTGGCCCGGCTGGCTGGCGTGCGCGAACTGCACATCGGTCATTCGATCGTCAGCCGCTCGGTATTCGTCGGCCTGCGTGAAGCCGTGCGCGAGATGAAGGCGCTGATGCGCGAAGCGGCGAGGCAGGGCGAGTGAGCGAATCGTGATCTACGGCATCGGCACCGATATCGCCGCCGTTGCGCGCCTGAACGCGATGTTCGAGCGCCACGGCATGGCCGCCGTCGAAAAACTGCTGGCCCCGGCCGAATGGGAAGAATTCAACCAGACCAGCGACAAGGGGCGCTTTCTCGCCAAGCGCTTTGCCGCCAAGGAGGCACTGGGCAAAGCCCTCGGCACCGGCGTGCGGGCGCCGGCAACGCTGCCGGCCATCGCCATCATTCATGACGATTTGGGCAAACCGATGTTCCGTTTTTCGGATGAACTGGCGGCGCTGATGCAGGAAAAGCGGCTGGCCGCCCATCTTTCCATTTCTGACGAGCAGGATTACGCCGTCGCCTTCGTCATTCTGGAGCAGTCATGAAAGCGCTTCCCCTCGGCCCGCTGATGATCGACATCGCCGGCACAGAGTTGACCGGGCTGGATCGCGAACGCCTGTCGCATCCGGCGGTCGGCGGCATCATCCTGTTTTCTCGCAATTACCAGAGCCCGGAACAGCTGCAGCGCCTGTGCGACGAAATTCACGCACTGCGCGAACCCCGCCTGCCAATTGGTATTGACCATGAAGGGGGCAGGGTACAGCGGTGTCGGGAAGGGTTTACGCGGCTACCGGCAATGCGCAGTCTGGGTGATGTCTGGGATCGTGATCCGGCAAAAGCACAGACCATGGCCCGGGCTATTGGCTACGTACTGGCCGCCGAGTTGCGCGCGTGTGGCATCGATCTATCCTTCACGCCGGTACTTGATCTCGACTGGGGGCGTAGCTCGGTGGTCGGTACGCGAGCCTTCCACAGTGACCCGCAGGTGGTAACGACATTGGCGGGAGCATTGATTGATGGTTTGCGGCAGGCCGGCATGATCGCCTGCGGCAAGCATTTCCCGGGGCACGGCTGGGTCGAGGCCGATTCACATGTGGCCATTCCGGTCGATGAACGTGGGCTGGATGAACTGGCGGCTGACATGCTGCCGTACCGCCAGCTGAAGCTCGATGCGGTCATGCCGGCTCACATCAGTTTTCCAAAATGGGATTGCAAATCTGCTGGATTTTCCAGTTATTGGATAGGTATTCTAAGAAACGACATTAAGTTTAATGGCGTCGTTTTCAGTGATGATCTGTCAATGGAAGGGGCCAGTGTTGCTGGCGATGTGCTGGCCCGGGCAGAGGCGGCCTACCGCGCCGGTTGTGACATGCTGTTGGTGTGCAACAGTCCGGATGCTGTTGGCGATCTTCTGCAACGCTGGCAGGAGCCGATTGATCCACAGCGTTCGGCACGCGTTGAGCGCCTGCTGCCGATAACCTCCGTGCCGACGCCGGCCGCGCTTCTTGAAGATCCGCTGTATCGGTCGGGTGTGGCTTACGCCGAAGAACTGGTGGCAGCCGCCGCCTGAGGCCGGAAATTCCCGATCTGCGCCAATTCTTCACGGTGACAGCAGCGTACCGGGAGGCATTGGTTGCCCCAGTCGAGTTGCAGCAGTTCGCAGTCCAGGTCGCCGTCCGGCAATTCGCCGCCGATGGTCTGCAGTCGATCAAAAAAGGCCGGCAGGTCCCGGTCGTCGACTACGCCCAACCCCCGTTCGGTATCCAGGCACAGTAGCTCACCATCCACCAGCCAGACCGCTCGTACCTCGGTCACAGCCAGCCCGGTGTGGGTCTTCAGTGCTTCGCCGTTCCCGAGGTGAAAGACCCAGGGCGTGAGTTCCAGAGCCACCCAGACCCGTTGTGGGCCGTTCTGCATGTACCAGGCGCCGGAAACATCGCGGACGTAGTTGCGGCCGATGAACTCGGCCAGTCCCGCGTGCGATACCGGCTTTCCCTGCAGGCGCCAGCGGCCACGCCGGTCCAGACTGAGCCAACCGTGGCAGTCCGGTACATCCGGCCACTTGGCCATGGCGGCGATGACGCTGGGGTCCATTGAGGTATCCAGAAAATGAAAAGGGCGACCGAAGTCGCCCCTATTCTAGTCGCAAGTGCCGCAATTACTTGACGCGGTTGCGGTACTCGTCGGTACGGGTGTCGATTTCGATCTTGTCACCGATTTCGACAAAGGCCGGAACTGGCAGTTCGAAACCGGTGGCCAGCTTGGCCGGTTTCATGACCTTGCCCGAGGTGTCGCCCTTGACGGCCGGCTCGGTGTAGATCACTTCGCGGACAAGGCTGTTCGGCAGGTCGACCGAGATGGCCTTGCCATCGTAGAACACCACTTCGCAGGGCATGCCGTCTTCGAGGTACTTGAGCGCATCGGTCATCGACTCAGCTTCGATCTCGAACTGGTTGTATTCGGCATCCATGAACACGTACAGCGGATCGGCAAAGTAGGAGTAGGTCACTTCCTTGCGGTCGAGCTGGACAACGTCGAACTTGTCGTCGGCACGGTACACCGTTTCGGCGCCGGCACCGGTCAGCAGGTTCTTCATCTTCATCTTGACGACGGCAACGTTGCGGCCGGACTTGTTGTATTCGGCCTTGAGCACGACCATGGGGTCGTTGCCGACCATGAATACGTTGCCGGAGCGGAGTTCCTGGGCGGTTTTCATCGGGTGTCCTGTAGCGATTGGCGAAAATGGAAACCCAAAATTATAGCTGATTTTTGTCGGAGTTCTGGCAAAAACCAGTCAATAAACTTGCCAGATCAATCTGTTTCGCCAATTGATCGCGCCAGCGCAGGGTGTGTTCGGCCAACTCCGGCAGTACGGCCAGAAATGCCAGCCAGGCATCGGCATCCGTGCTTTCCCGGTTCCATGTGTGCCAGAAGTGTCGCAATGCACTGTCTGCTGCTGGCGAGAGCCCGACGCAGTAGCGGTCAAGAAAGGCATCCAGCTTGACGAAATGAGCCTCCTTATCCTGCGGGTAGATGTGCCAGACGAAGGGCTTGCCGGCCCAGATTGCCCGCACCAGCGAATCCTCGCCCCGCACAAAATTGAGATCGCAGGCCAATAGCAGATCGTCGTAGGCCTCCTGCCGGACGAATGGTCGTATGCGCAGCTCAAGTGCGCCTTGCCGGCTAATTTCACCCACTGCCAAGGGCTTGCCCAATGCCCCGGATACCGATTTCAGCACACGGGATTCTGGAACGAGACACAGAACACCCCTGCCACCATTGGACCAGGCGTCGAACAGGCCGGCCACTGCCCGGTTTTCGTAGGCGAACAGCGAAATGGCAAGCTGCCCAGCTTCCGGTGGATTTCCCGAACCACCGGAAGCTTTCCACCATTTAGGGGCGTCGAAGTTGGCATGGTGGACAAGCAACCCTCGTTCGCGCAGAAGGCCGGCGCTGTGCTCGTCGAAACCGGGAATGAAAAAGTGCTTGATCAGCGGTAATCGCGGATGCGGCGAGGTGAGGCCATGACATTCAGCCACCCAGCTTTCGGCCGAAAGGTATTCCAGATTTATCCAGTATGGCGCAGCCTTGTTTTGTTCCCGACACCGGGCCATGGCAGCAACAAGGGGTTCGGGGAGGGCGCAGCCGAAGGCTTCAATCACAACGTCGGCCAGCTCGACTTCCGGGAAAGGCACTGTCCAGCGCCTGATCTCGACCCCGCCAAGTTGCTGCTGCGCAAGCGTCGGATCGAGCCCGGGGCAAAGCGGGGCGAACGAAACCAAGTCATCCACCCACAGCCGGACGCAGTGCTCGTGCTCGGCCGCCAACTGGCGCGCCAGGCGCCAGCAGACACCGATATCGCCATAGTTGTCGATAACGGTGCAGAAGATATCCCAGCGTTGGCGGGCGGCGGAAAGCGGCATGAAGGTGCGTGATACCATCGAAGGCCGTCATCGTAACCCATCTACTGCGGTCACCAGCGTTCATGTCCGAAGCCGCCGAAACCAACAACGCCCCCGAAGCGCCTGCGCCTTTTGATCACAAGACGCTGCTCGCCTCCATGCCCGAGTTGCCGGGCGTCTATCGCATGCTCGATGCGGCCGGCAACGTGCTTTACGTGGGCAAGGCCAAGGCCCTGAAGAAGCGTGTCGCCTCGTATTTCCGCGATAACCACCCGAGTCCGCGCATTGCCCTGATGGTGCGGCAGATCGCCAGGGTCGAAACCACGGTGACACGCTCCGAGGCGGAAGCGCTGCTGCTTGAGAACAACCTGATCAAGCGCCTCAGCCCACGCTACAACATCCTTTTCCGCGACGACAAGTCCTATCCCTACATCCTCGTCAGCAAGGACGAATTCCCCCGCATCGCCTACTACCGCGGCAGTCTCGACAGCCGCCGGGCCGAGTATTTCGGGCCGTATCCCTCGGCTTCGGCGGTGCGTGACAGCGTGCATCTCCTGCAGCGCATGTTCCGCCTGAGAACCTGTGAAGACTCCGTTTTTTCCAACCGATCCCGCCCCTGTCTGCTGCACCAGATCAAGCGTTGCTCGGCACCCTGTGTCGGGCTGATCGATGCCGATGCCTACGCCGAGGATCTCCGGCTGGCACGGCTGTTCCTGCAGGGCCGGCAGCAGGAAGTGATTCGTGCTCTGGGGGAAGCCATGGCACAGGCTTCCGCCAACCTGGCCTTCGAGAAGGCGGCGATCTACCGCGACCAGATCCAGTCCTTGCGCCATGTGCAGGAAAAGCAGCACATCGAGAGTGCGCGCGGCGAGGATTTCGATGTCATCGTCGCCGTGGAAGAGGGCGGTACCGTTTGCGTCAACCTGGCCATGGTTCGTGGCGGCCTGCATCTTGGCGATCGTGCCCATTTCCCGGCCGGTGGCGTCAGCTGCCCGCCCGCCGAGGCACTGAGTGCTTTCCTGCATCAGCATTATCTCGACCATCCGATCCCCGAGCGGATTCTGGTCAACCTGCCTCCGGACGATGAGGAAATTGGCGAGGCGCTGGCCGCGATTGCCGAGCGCCCGGTACCGATCGTCGAAGCGCGCCAGTCGATGCATCGGGTGTGGGTGGAAATGGCTGTACAGAACGCGCAGCTTGCCATCGTTGCCCGCAAGACAACGCTAACGTTACAGGGAAAGCGGCAGCAGGCGCTGGCGGAAGCATTGGGGCTGGAATCGGTGGAGCGGATCGAGTGCTTCGATATCAGCCACACACAGGGCGAGGCGACGGTTGCCTCGTGCGTTGTCTATCAGGGCAACGCCATGAAAAAGTCGGAATACCGCCGCTTCAATATCCACGACATCCAGCCCGGCGACGACTATGCCGCGATGCGCCAGGCGGTGCAGCGACGTTATGAAAAAGTGGCCAGCGGCGAAAGTGTGGCCCCCGACCTCATTCTGATCGACGGCGGCAAGGGGCAGGTGAGTGCTGCTGCTGGCGTGATGGCGGAACTGGGACTAAGCCATCTACCGATGATCGGCGTGGCCAAGGGCGAGGCGCGCAAGCCGGGACTGGAGACATTGATTTTCCCGGAATCGTTGCGTGAGCCGCTACAATTGCCACCTGAGCATCCGGGGCTGCACCTGATTCAGGAAGTCCGGGACGAAGCCCACCGCTTTGCTGTCAGCGGGCACCGCGCACAACGTGGAAAGACGCGCAAAACCTCTCGCCTTGAGGAAATCGAAGGTGTCGGACCGAAGCGCCGCAAGGCCCTGATCGCCCAGTTCGGCGGGCTGCAGGGGATTGTGGAGGCCGGTATTGACCAGTTGGCCAATACCCCGGGAATCAGCCAGGAACTTGCCGAGAAAATTTACGCCGCACTGCACTGATGCCTTTCAATCTACCCATCTTCCTTACCTGGCTGCGCATCCTCGCGATACCGCTGCTGATCGCCGTGTATTACGTTCCAGAAAGCTGGTTAAGCGGACACGGACGCGATTTTTTGGCAACGACCCTCTTCTGTGCAGCGGCCGCAACCGATTGGCTGGATGGCTATCTGGCGCGCAAACTTAACCAGACCTCGGCGTTTGGCGCCTTTCTCGATCCTGTGGCCGACAAACTGATGGTTGCGGCGGCGCTGATCATGCTCGTCCAGCTGGGTCGCACCGATGCCATCATTGCCTCCATCATCATTGGCCGGGAAATCACTATTTCTGCACTACGGGAGTGGATGGCACAGATCGGCGCGCACAGAAGCGTCGCCGTTTCGATGATCGGCAAGATCAAGACAACGGCACAAATGGCCGCCATTCCTTTGTTGTTCTATGTCGAGCCTGTTGCCGGTATCGATGTCATGGCCGCCGGCACATGGCTGATCTACCTTGCCTCCGTTCTCACGCTGTGGTCGATGGGGTACTACATGCGGATGGCGTGGCCGGAAATCATCAAGCGTGAGCGTCAGCGTTGAGCAAAATTCGCCACTTCGCTTGACAGTCCGTTTTCAGCCCTTATAATGCCGACTTCGTTTAGCGGCAGTAGCTCAGTTGGTAGAGCGCAACCTTGCCAAGGTTGAGGTCGAGAGTTCGAGACTCTTCTGCCGCTCCAGAATTTCAGGGAAAGCTTCTCGCTTTCCCTTTTTAGTACCGGTGGCGATGCCGGATTGCCAGAATGCGGCGCGATGGCAGAGTGGTTATGCAGCGGCCTGCAAAGCCGTGTACCTCGGTTCGATTCCGGGTCGCGCCTCCAGCAACAAGTTAAGTAAAGCGGCAGTAGCTCAGTTGGTAGAGCGCAACCTTGCCAAGGTTGAGGTCGAGAGTTCGAGACTCTTCTGCCGCTCCATAAATAAAGAGGGAAAGCGTCTAAAAACGCTTTCCCTCTTTGCATTTGAGCGGCCGCGATATAATCGCGGCCTCACGCCCGGATGGTGAAATTGGTAGACACAAGGGACTTAAAATCCCTCAGCCCAACGGCTATGCGGGTTCGATTCCCGCTCCGGGCACCATAATAAACAGTATGTTACTGTACTTTGCCGTACTTTCACATACCGGCGAATACCGCGATTTTCCCTAAAAATTTTCCCAAATTTTCCCAGATAGTGGCTTGACATCGCAAGGTGCCCTTGTGATACTTATGCCACTTGCAATGCGGAGCGGCTGCGTCGCTCCTCTCCCCGAGGGAACAAGATCAACTCGGGGGAACTGCCGGACTACAGTCACGAATCGGGGTGACTCCCTGGTCGTCGGTGGATGCACTGCTTAGATGGGCGTGAGTTGTCAGTAGTGGCCACCGCAAGGTGGTAGGAGAGCATCGGGCCACAGACCAAGGCCTCTCTACCGCGAACACACCGCTTTCTTGCTACCCCGATCCCTTCGTATAGGCCTGTGGGCCGCCCGGGTTGCACCCGGCGCAGAGGGATCGCCATGTCTCTTTCTCCCACATTGGCTTACCTGGAATCGATTTTTCCAGGGCAGGCACTCGTCCCAGCGGTTAAAGCTGGTGCGACTCTTGGTTACGCCGTCTCGACCACCCGGAACAAGCTGGTGGCGGGCGAATTTCCGATCAAAACCATACTGCTCGGCAACAAGCGCGTCGTCCGGAAGACCGACCTCGCCGATTACATCGATTCACTGGCCGACAAACGAGGCCCTGGGCGCCCGAAGGGAAGCACAAAGGCGGCCCGGCTTGCTGCGGCTGAGGCTTTGGCATGAGCAGCGGCGTCGACACGCGCCCGGTGCCTGTCAGTCTGCTTCGCTGGCCGCGCACGCGAGACCTGGTGACCCAATACAAGGGCATCTTGATGTATCTCTGGGCACATCCGGAGCAGACGGCGTGTGGCTGCTATCTTTTCCCCTTGGATGCCACGGCTGCCGATCTCAGCATGAGCAGTTCTTCTCTGGCTGATGCGCTAGGGGAGTTCGGGCGTCGCAAGCTGATCGACCTGGACCAGGCGACCGGGGAAATCATGCTCCCTGACTGGTTCCGTTGGTACAAGCCCCGTACCCCTGCTGCATGCGGGGCCGTCGAGTCTTCGATCAATAAGATCCTATCCGTCGATCTGCGCGAAAAGGTAGAAAAGTCTTACAAATCAATAGCGCCTGACTGGAAGGGCAAGGAGAAGGGAAAGGATAAGGAAGCAGCAGCATCACGCGCCCATGCGCGTGACCCAGCCAATGCTGCTGCTGCGGTTCTAGCAGCAGGTGCAAAACGGCGTGACGAGCGTCCGTCGGGGATCGTGACCTGGGAACAGCTCGATACAGAAAAAGCGGCACTAATCGAGCGAATGCATAGTGCCGACGATATCTGTGCAGCAGTTGCGTCACTGAAGGCATGCAGCAAGGAACCTGTTCCCGGTCTTGTAACTCGAGAACTGGATCGCCAACGTCGAGAGCGCGATACAACTGAGCGCCGTGCCGCAGCTGCAGCAGAGCACAAAACGAGGCTCAACACTCCCTTAGCCAAGGTCGATGCTGAAACGTGTGCCCGCGGTCTTGCCTTGCTCCCACCGGCATTGCGCGATCGCGCAATGCACGCGGAGGCTGAGCAATGAGCACGGAAATCGAAAAGCTCCGTGCTCGGGAGCTGCAGATCAAGCGCCGAATCGCCGAAATCCAGTCTCGCCAGAAATCCGCCGAACGTAAGCAGCGTACCGCCCGCTTGATCCGCTGGGGCATCGTCATCGAAGCGATGTTCCGCGCTGGAAAAATCGAGCCGTCGGAGTGGGTAGAGCAGTGCCGCGAGGTTCTTTCTGCCCGCGATTTTGAGATTGCGACAGCGGAATTCCGTTCCTCGTCGTCAGACGAGGCGCACTTCTGTGTTTCTCCTGCGGAGAAACACTGCGCGCCTGCGGCGGGCCAAGATCAATCGGCGGCACAGTAGTCTCGTCATGGCCATCTACCACTGCAACATTAAGCACGGCAGTAGGAAGGATGGCCGCCTTGGCGTGGACAAGTTCGACTATATCAATCGACTTGGCCGATTTGCCAAGCGCCACGACGGAAAGCTCGGCTATGCAGAGAGTGGAAATCTCCCGGCGTGGGCGTCGGCCTACCCGCGTAGCTTTTGGCTTGCGGCCGACGCCGGCGAACGTGCGAACGGCAACATCTATCACGAGCTCGAATTCGCAGTTCCGCGCGAGCTGACCAAGGAACAGCAAATTGAAGCTGCGCGCGAGTTTGTGCGGATCGTGTGCGGGGAGAGTCACCCCTACTCGCTTGGCTTCCATGACAAGCAAGGGAATCCGCATATCCACCTGATGTGGACTGGGCGAATGATCGATAGCGTCAAGCACGTTCCCGACCCGGAAAACTTCTTCCGACGACCTGAGAAGGGCGGCTGCAGGAAGCTCGACATCTTCACAGACGGCTGGCTGGAAGATCGCCGACGCGACTGGCAGGACGTGGCTAATCGTCACCTGGCCGCCGCTGGGCACGATGCGCGAATCGATCATCGCAGCAACAAGGCCAGGGGCATTGATGCTGCTCCTGGCGTTCACCTCGGCCGCAAGGCTCATCGACTTGAGCAGTCAGGGAAATCCACCTGGCGTGGCATCAAAAATCGCGAAGCACAGCACCTTAATGCCTCCCTGCAGGAGGTGCACTCTCAAATCCACCAGAAGGAGAACCGCAATGGAAAGCGTCCTGGACGATCTGGAGCACATCACTCGCAGCAGCATCGCGCCGGCGCCGTCGCGCCCAAGCGCGCCTTCTCGGCCTGGAACAACCGTGGAGCGGATCGTTCAGGCCTGCGGGCTTCAGGACACCTTGGGCCGCAGCGTATGCCTGCGCTGCGCCACTCGCGTGCTGGCGATGGACAGCAAGAACCGCGCGACGCTGTACTGCAGCGCCCTGTTTCGGGACATCGAGACGGAAATCACCGACTGCACGGCATTCCAGGAGGAGGCCTCTACACCGTAGAGGCGCTGAATCGCCGCCAGATCTACAAGGCCAGGCTCCTGCAGGAAAGCTACCAGCACGAAATCCAGGCGGCGCTGGCCGCGCGCTTGGCCTACGTCGATCGCCGCCAGCCGGATCGAATCGCCATAACCCTCAAGGGCGGCGGCCGCGTCACTGATCACGGCGACCGCCTGCTCACCAAGTCCGGACACGACCAGGAGATCCTGGCTGCCGTCGCCCTGGCCACGGCCAAGGGCTGGAAAACCATCCACCTTACAGGTAGCGCCGACTTCAAGGCGCGTGCCTGGCTGCAGGCCGCGCGCGCCGGTCTCCAGGTCACCGGCTACGAACCGTCGCCGGATCTTCGCGCGCAACTCGCAAAGGAGAAAACCATGCTCGGAACCCCGGGGGGAACGTCCCTCACCCCAGATGCTGTGCCCGATTCGCAGGCCAATACTGTCCGCTGGGCCGATGCCCTGAGGCTCGCCAAGAATCGCCTGGAAGCGGCTCGCCAGTCGGTGAGTGCGCTATCCCTCTTCGAGTACGACCAGCAGCGCAAGAAGGTCGCCGCCTGGCTCGATGAAATCGAGCGGCGCGGCGTCAATGACGATCTGCTCTGGCAGATCGGCCATCACCAGGGCGGCGACGGGAAGAAGGCATCCGACGCCGCGAAGGCTGCGCTTGAGCCCTTGTATCAGCTTCGCCAGAGCGAGATCGATGGGCGCAAGCATGCGGCCGAGCTGGCGCGTCAGAAGCAGATCCAGGACGAACTGGCGGCGCAGGCCAAAGCCGACGAACTGCACGATTTGATGATCCAGCCGGGGCTGAGTGCCGCACAGATGGAGGCCTTGCAGGAGGAGCACCGCTTCTATACCGCGCTGGCGGCCGGCTACGACGAGGCCGAAGCCAAGGAGCGTGCAGCAAAAAAAGATGACGCCCCGCGTCTGCACTGATCGCCTCGGCGCGGGGCTTAGCGGCCGCGCGCTGGGCAGTCACCCAGCGCCGGCCTGACCACATCAAACCTGTAACGGAGGATTGAAATGGCTGCTCAAATTTTACCAACGACTCTCGTCGAAGACGTCGCATCCCAGATCGTCATCGAAGCTCATCCGGGCCTGCTCGAAGATCGGCCGAAGGCCTTCGATGCCTTCACACGGGCTACCGCCGTGCTGATCCAGCCTCAGCTCGAAACGCTGGTGCAGGCCTACAGAAACGCCTGCAGCACCCCCTGCGGCCGGGCGGCGGCGCAGATCTTTCTCACCAATCTTCTTGAAGCGGAGGGCTGACATGGAACAGCAACAGAGACGCGGGTTCGGCCGTCGTGCCGTCGTTGGCGTCGGCAAGGCATGGTCGTACAGCATTGGCCTCACCAGCCTGGTACGTGAACTTGGCCGGATCGGCAGGAACGTCGCAGCTGTCGGTGGCTATGTGCGCCGTAAGTGGGCCGACGGCCCGCACAATTACCGTCACGAAACCTTTGCTGAGGCTGTTGAGCGGCTGGGCCTTGATGAGGCCCAGTTGATCAGCCAAGGGCGGGCATTCAAGCAGCGAGCCAGTTGGTTCTTCATCGCCATGCTCGCTGCCGCCGGCGCGCTCGCCTACGCGCCGTTCACCGATCATCCGGTCAACGCCTTCTTCATGGCGCTGGGTGCGTTCGTCCTAACCGGGGCGCGCTGGCTGATGTGGCATTTCAGATATGCCCAACTCCGCGACGCCGAGCTCTACAGCCTTGGCCCTTGGCTTCTTTCCCCGGGGAGGTGGTGACATGCGGAACAACATCAGAAAGCACGTTGTGACGGCGGTGGCCGCCGTTCTGATTGCCACCATCGCTTCTCCCGCTTCGGCATGCTGCGGCGACGGCAAGGTGGTGGCGACTGCAGAGGCTATCGCTGGCAGAGGCCTCTCCAGTGCAGTCGGGGAGGCTGTTGTCGCAGTGGTCGCATGGCTTCAACTCCTGAACACAACCATTGCCGCCGGCTTTGGCAAGGTCTCTGCGGAGATTCAACGCCAGACAGCGGCCACCCGGGTCATGGAGGAAGGCAGCACGGCCGTGCGTACCCAGCTGTTTATGGAGAAGATCCGCGCCGACGCGGCGGTGAAGTATGAGCTATCGCCACGCGCCTGCTTCGAAGTCTCGGCGGCTCGGGCATCGACGACCGCCGGTGAAGAAATCCACCAGGCGGTGGTCGATGTAAGCCGGAAGCTTGCAGCACACACGCTCTTTACCGCTAACACATCGGCGGCAGTGAGCAAGATGCACGATGAGCACGTCAGCAAATATTGCTCCCAAGCAGATGCGGATATCGGTCGCTGTCAGGTCACCGACCCGACACTGCAGAACGCCGACATCCGCGCTGACACGCTGCTCAACACACCGGCCTATGCCGGCGTCCAGGCGGAAGCCGTCAGCGCGTTTGTCCGCAACCTCACCAACACGGCGCCGACCCAGATGATCCCTCGGGCGCTGGAGGCGACGCCGCAGGGCAAGACGTTCGTCGCGGGGCAGTACATCGAGCAGGCACGCGCCTCGCTGGCTGCGCATTCACTGAATACGCAGCTCACCGAGCGGACGCCGATCAAGGGCTTGGGCACTGCCGCCGGCCTCAACAAGGCCGACGTCAGCCGGCAGGAACTGATCGAGAGCTTGGTGCGCAACCGTTTCGAGTCGCCGGACTGGTACAAGATGGTCGCAGGCTTCTCGACCGAGAACATGCTGCGCGAAGCCAACAAGATGCAGGCCCAGGCGCTCTGGATGGATCTGCAGCGCTACAAGACCGACGAACGAATCTCCGCCCTTACCGCCGGCTACTTGGCTATCACTGCCAAGCAGGATGCCGAGGCGCGTATGCGCGCGCTTCGGGCGGCAGCGGAAGGGAGATAAGTCATGGTGCGAATTCTTCTCGGCCTTGTTCTGCTCATCGCCGTGCCGGCTCTGGCCGCCGATGCCGCGGCGCCCGACCTCCAAGCTTTCACCCCGCCGCCCGGGGATACCTCGGTTGGCTTCCTGCGCCGGATCTTCGGGAGCATTGTCGACGGCCGTGGTCAGGACGGCGAGCAATCGATGCTCGGTGCGATGATGGGGGTGTTCAATACCGCCGTGTTGTTCCTGGCGATGCTGTTCGTCGGCTTCACAACGGTCAAGGGAACCGTCGATTCTGCCCATGATGGCGTCTTGCTCGGCAAGAAGATGAGTGAGGTGTGGGTCCCGATCCGCACGCTAGCCGGTACCTCGTTCCTGCTCCCACTCGGTAGCGGCTTCAGCTTTCTGCAGACAGCCGTCATCTGGCTGGCGCTTCAGGGCGTCGGCGTTGCCGATCACATCTGGAAAGCCGGACTCGACTCTTTTGCCGAACGGGGCACTCTCGGCCACATCTCGGTCCCGGATGCGCGACCGCTGGCGGTGAATGTCCTGAGGGCGGAGGTCTGTGCCGCCGCGATGAATGCCCAGTACGCTTCCGAGGGGCGCAAGACGCGCATCGTCGCCAAGCCCTACCGGGTCAATCTGCTGGGCGGCGGTGCGATCACCGAGTACCGCTGGCATGCGAACGACAGCAGCACGTCAGCAGCGGCCTGCGGCTCGCTCCAATGGTCCGACAACGCCCAGCAGAAGGGCGCCAGCCTTGCGTCGTTGAAGATGGCGAGCACCCGGACCGACGGCGACCTCAAACTCGTCCAGCCGCTCCTGGCGGCGCACGCGAACGCCGTGGCCGCGATGATCCTGGAGCTCCGACCGGTGGCGAAAGGCATCGTCGCGACTTGGCAGAAGCCGCAGGCAGGCGTCATCGAGGCTGCTGCCGGCCGCTACGAGGCGGCGATCGAGGCCGCCGCCAAGCAGGCCGTGGATGCGGCGCCGGAGGTGGCGCAGCAATCGTTTCTGAAAGAGGCGGAGACTGGCGGGTGGGTGTTGGCTGGGACCTGGTTTGGCCACATGGTCAAGGTGAATGATGCTGTCCAGAGTGCCGTCAACATGGTGCCGGTGTCGCAACCGATCCGTATCGAAGATCTGGAAGTCCGCGAGGCGCTGCAGACCTATCGCGATGCGATTGCCGTGACCGACGAGTTTCTGCTCGACCGCAGCGGTGCCCCGCGCCGTGCCTACGACTTGTCGATCGAGGACGCCAAATCGTTGCGGAGCATGGACGATGTCTTTCGACTGATGTCCGTCCCGGCGATGGCCGGCCTCGATGCGCTGACCACGCGCATCGCCGGTGCCAATACGGCCCCAGTCGAACAACTGCAGGTGCTCGGAAACGAGATCATCGTCGCGGGAACAGCGATCAAGACGGCCTATGGCCTGATGGCCGGCTTTGCCGGCTCGCGTGCCGCCGACTGGACGGTTGGCAATGTGTTCAACGTCTCGGAGGCCTTACGCACGGTCAATGGCAGTATTGAATGGACGAGTAGCGCGCTGTGGGCGCTGGGCGCGATGCTGGCCTTCTACCTTCCTGCCGTGCCGGGAATCTGGTGGATGGCCGGCGTGGTTCGGTGGATGGCGAGCGTGGCGGAGGCTGTACTTGCAGCACCGCTGATGGCGGCGATGCACGTTCATCCCAGCGGGGACGACCTCGTTGGGCGTGCCGGACCTGGTTATATGCTCATCTTGGCGATGGTCATTCAACCGGCACTCCTGCTCTTTGGCCTGATTCTCGCCGGCGCGATCATGTACCCGGCCGGCGCGCTGGTGAACATGATGTTCTTGGGTATGGTGTCCGGAATTGCAGGTAGTTCTGGCGTCGGGCTGATCGCGCTGGTCGCCTGGACGGCGATCTATGTGGGCATGATGACGATGGCGATTCATGCCTGCTTTGCCCTTGTGTCGAGTGTCCCGGACAACGTGATGCGTTGGGTTGGTTCTCAGGCTGGTGCTCAGGGCGTGGGGGTCAAAGAGGTCGAGCGCGCCGGCGGCAACTTCGATCAAGGCGCCAGGGGAGCGGGGCAGGGGGCGGCACGGCCGAAGGCTGAAGGGCGGCGGGGGACGGATGGCGCACCTGGTATGGGTGGCGGCAACGGCATCTCGAATGCGGATCTGCTGCCGTCTTCGGACAGGTGAAAGCTTATGGGGCAACGACACCCCCCCATGGGCGGCCCGGCTGACGCCGGCCGGGCTTTCGTCGCGAGCGATCGAGTCTCTGGTCTCGCCCCTGCGGGCTTCAATCCTTCCCTCGCTTTGCTCGGCTGCCGCCTCCGCGCCGGCGGCGCTGCGCGCTCCGCTTGCCCTTCGCACACCACGGCGTTGCCGTCGTGTGCTGCGCGCCCGAGTTGGCTTGCGAGAAGGCTTTTCAGCCTCGCCACGGCTGCGCCGTCGCGAGGGAGGGGCGCAGACCCTGTGGTGCGCCTCGCGGCGCACGGCGGGCCGCGCCGTGGTGCTGAAAGCGCGTTCTCGTGGTCGACCGCCTTCCGCTTTGTCCTTCAGAGCCGCCAATCGCTGCTCAGTCGCTCGCCGGCGGCGGGCTTAGACCGGCGCCGCTGCGCGTCGCCTGCAACGCGCCACGCCAGCGGGCAAGCCGTGACCATATCCTCGCCCCTTCGGGGTCGCCTACGGTGATCCCGCTACGCGGGACTGCGGTATCCGTCCCGGCTTGGCCTTCGGCTGCCCCGCTGTCATGTCCCCTTGCTCCAGCCCGAAACCCCGCCGGCGCCCCTACGGGGGCGCTCCCTGCGCGGCGATCCGCGAGGCGGCTCCGGAAGGGCAGAACCAAGCGAAAGGAGGAAGCGTATGACCACGAGAACCACCAGCACCACCCACGACGCGGGCGTTCCCCCCGCACCCCCCGAGGCTCACCAAAGGGCAGGCGTTCGGAAATCTAACTTCAACTTGAAAGGCGATCACGTGAAGAGGAAAAAACTATCTACCGCGCACTGTGAGTGCGGCGGTGTCATGGAGCGTGGGATTTGTCGGGTCTGTGGCTGGTGGGACGGGCGGGAAGAGCCCCCAGGAGTGACCGTCGACTTGGAGGCCGCTACGGAACGGCTCGTTGCTTATATTCTCGAGCGGATGGCCGCAGGCCGGGAAGGAAGAGTCCAACGATGAGCGTCGAAAAACACACAGGAACGCTGGTGCTTGGGCCGGCACTTCAGCAACGATCTGCTGCTCTGCACGAGTACATCCGCGTCGGGAACGCCTTCCTGAAGACGGTGAAGATCCCGTATGAGCTGAGTTCGCTGCTGCGCGATGGCCAGGTTTGCACGGTCTGGGTCGCGACGATCAAGATGCCGACGCCGTTGTTCTTCTCGGCGACGATCCGGATCGTCTATGCCGTCGAGGTCGACGGGAAGCTGCACAAGGCTGTGGATGAGGTCGCGCGCGGGTTACGGGCGGAAAAGCTCTGGCTCGCCGGTGGGCTCGGCGTGCTCGGGTTGTTTACGATCCTGCTCTACGTCGGTTTTCTGTTCTGGATCGCGGCGGTTCGAATGTTGGCGGTGGATCTGCCCCTGGGTGATATGCGGAGGGAGCCAGGCTAAATTGAAGGCGCTGATCGTTGCCGTTTTCGGCATCGTTTTCCCGTGCCGTGGTCGAAAACGGCCACGGATGCGGGAAGGCGTGGTCGTTTTCGGCTTTGCTTCTCTCAAATTTCGCGGTGTGAAGCGGGAAATGGCTTCGATTAGCCAGTACGTGGCCGAAAACGGCCACACTTCCATTTTTCTGTGCAGACCGTGGTCGTTTTCGGCCTCACGGAATTATCTAGCAAGCAGAATTAAACAGGTTGTTCCAAAAAAACCGATGGCCACGGCTACCCAGGGGAAATTCTCGTTCATACAGTTCTCCTCAAGTGAAAGCAGGATGGTTAACTAATCGCGAGAAACCTTCCATGGACTAAATCGCGAATTTCAGCTTGTCATTTCGCCCGAGTCGATCCCCAGCTCTGGCTAACTTGTCGCCTGGGCTGATCGGGATCAGCGCAGGGCTTTGGCAAGTTCAGCCTGTTG
>Ga0172380_10001988_pt1 | contig 33510 bp, 22 predicted proteins | sample Leawe162metaG_FD_119747 | JGI IMG/M metagenome (GOLD analysis project Ga0172380, IMG submission 119747) | Leachate microbial communities from a municipal landfill in Southern Ontario, Canada - Leachate well 162 metaG | ecosystem: Engineered > Solid waste > Landfill > Unclassified | place... | reverse complement strand
GGATCAGCCTGGCGTACCGCCCGGTCAGCGTGGGAATCAAGCGCTATGACCTGCGCGTGGCGGCGCGCGCCACGGCGGCGGCGACCTCCGCGCCGCCCTGCGAAGTCAGTGTCAAGGTGGAAAGCCGTAAAAACGAGGTGCTCATGTTGGAGGACACCTGGCGTTGGGAGTTCAAATTCCTGCGCCGTGTTTTCGAGAACGATCCGAGTTTCACGTTCACCGGATTCCTGGCGCGCGGACCCGGCATCTATATGCAATTCGGCGAACCGGACCGGCGGGTCAGCCTCGGCGGTTTTCCGCAGACCCGCGCGGAACTCTCGTGGTTCGACACGTTTCTGGTGGGCGATGTCGATCCGGCCCGCTGGCCCAAGGCGTTGGCGCCCGCGCTCTACGACCTGGTTGTGGAGGAGGGCAAATCGCTGATCGTCGTCGCCGGTCCCAACCTCAACCGCTTGCGGCGGGTTGGCGAACTCGATGCTCTCTTGCCCGTGGAACTCGCGCCCGATTCGTCCAAGCCGATCCGCGGCCCCGTGGCCGTTCGGATCAGCCCGGAGGGCGCCGCTTCGCCGCTCTTTTTCTATGGCGGCGACGCCGGCCGCAAACGCCGGCTTGACCTGCCGCCGCTGGATCAAATCTACGCGCCGTTGCGAAAAAAGCCGGCGGCCACCATCCTGCTCGAAGCGGCGAACCAGGCCAACGAATATGGCCCTTTGATCGTGGCGGCGGAGCATACCGTCGGGCGCGGACGCGTGCTGTTCCTGGGGACCGACAGTTTCTGGAAGTGGCAGATGATTCCCGCGCCGGATGCCGACGGCAATACGCCTTATAATATTTTCTGGCAGCAGACCCTGCGCGCCTTGCAGCCCAGCCGGCTGGCCGCCGGCAACGTGACCCTTTGGATGCAAACCGACCGCAGCAGCTACATCGCCGGGCAGGCTGTGACCCTGAATTTCGAGATTCGATCGGACCGCCCGCTGGAGCGGCCGGGCCTGGAAGCCAATGTCACCATTCCCGACGGCCGCAAAATTCCGCTGGCCCTGGTTCCGCATCCGGCGCGCGGCGGCCAATACCAATCGGAATTTCAGGCGTCCGCCGCCGGGCAATATCATATCGATGCGGCGGTCCTGCTGGAAGGCCGCGTCGCCGCGGATGCCGAAAGCATCATTGACGTTCAGGCGCCGGAGCCGGAGGCCGCGCCCGGGGCGCTGAATATGGCCAACCTGGAACGGCTTGCCGCCGCGACCGGCGGCCGGCTGATCGCGCCGGACGATCCCGCCTCCTGGCCGCCCGACGCCGGCAAGGATAAAGTCATGGTGCGGCAGGCCCGCGCGCTCGATTTCTGGGCCGGCTACGAACTGCTTCTGGCGTTGATCGCGGTGCTGGGTTTGGATTGGCTCCTGCGGCTCCTGCGTGGATTCGTGTGATCCGGCGGGATGGCGTTGGGCGCGGCATTATGGTATCTGTAGCATTTCTGATTGCTGATTTTTGATTTCTGATTTAACAACAACTCGCGAACAGGCGTGATCGGACATATTGCCGTGAACGAAAATAAATCCAGATCCACCGCGGAAACCGCGGCGGCGCCGCCCGGCTATCCCGCCTCCAAGGCGGCGGAAGAATTGCGGCAAGTGGTGCGCCGCAGCAATCGCCGCTGGCAGCGGCTGATCCTGCTTCAAACCGTGGCCTGGTTGATCGCCGCCCCCCTGGCGTATCTCTGGCTCGTTTTCCTGCTGGATAACATTTTGCATCTGCCCGTCGTCGGGCGGGTTCTGGCCATCGCGTTTTTCTTCCTCGTCCTGGCCGGGTTCCTGGCGCATTGCTTTCGCCAATGGCGCCGGGCGCGTTTTAGCGACGACCAGGTGGCCCTGGCCATCGAACGGCGCACGGCCGTTCCGATGGAAAACCGCTTGATCAATTTGATCCAACTCGCGCGGGATGCCGGCAGTCAGCCGCTCAGCCAGGCGGCCATCGACGAAAACTACCGCCATCTTCAGCGCATCCGCCTTGAGCAGGCGGCGCGCAGTTTCCCGGCGCTGATTTATACCGGGACGGCGTTGTTCCTGGTGTTGGTGGGGGTTGTGTTCTGGGCCTTCCAGCGCGAACGGTTCGCCAATGCCGCCACCAGGATTTTTCTGCCGTTTGCCCGTGTGGCGCCCGTCTATCGGACGCTCCTGACGGTGGAGCCCGGCGATATCCGGATCAAACAGGGCGAAGATGTGACCATCCAGGTGCGGATCGAAGGCCGCGTTCCCGCGACGCTGGCGATCTTCCGGCAACTGAACGATCGGCGCAGTTCGGAGGAAATCCCCGTGCCCGCCGGCGCCAAGCGCGTGGCCTATACCTTCAAGGCCGTGGCCCAGTCGTTCGCCTATGCCGTGCACGGCGGGGATTATGTGTCGCCTTTCTACACCATCGAGATCCCGGTGGCCTGCGAGTTGAAACGGCTGGAAGCCGTCTTGCGCTATCCGGCCTATACCCGCCAACCCGAGCGCAAACAGGAAAGCGCCGCCGGCGACCTGGAGGCTTTGGTGGGCACGCAGGCGGAACTGCGCTTCACATTCAGCCAACCCCTTGAGGCCGCGGCCATGCTGGTGGAGGTTCTGCCGAACGCGGCGGCCGGGACGAATGCGGCGAATCCCTCCGCCAATTTGCGAAAGATCCCGCTGGCCAGGATCAGTCCGACCGAATTTTCCGGCGCGCTTGTGTTCCAGGATGCGGTCGGATACCAGTTGGAGATGGTCGCGTCGGGCCAGCCGACCGGCCGCAGCCGCAAATACGATCTAAGAGCGATGGGCGATCTGCCGCCCGACCTGCAACTGACCGGCATCGATGACCAGACCGAAATGCCGGCCGATTCCACAGTGCCCGTGACCATGCTTGCCAGGGACGATTATGGGTTGACTGAAGCGGGGCTGTTTTTCCGCGCGGGGTCGGCGCCATCCGGCGCGGGCGCCGCGGAGCCCGGCGACTTGTCCGCCGCGACTCCCGCGAAAGAGGAAGCCACCAATGCCTGGCAAGCGCTGCGAATCTGGCCGGTCGCCGATCAGGCCCTGTTGTTCCAGACCAATACGACGGTTTCCGCCACGGCGCTGAGCGCCGTCGAGGGCGAAACGGTGGAACTGGCCGCGCGCGGACGGGACAACGATCCGCTCAAGCAAGGGCAATGGACCACCGGGCCGTCCTTATCCATTACCATCGGCGGCGCCGGCGCCGTTCTCCAGCGCATCTACGAGCGGATTCTCCAAACCGAAGCCGGCCTGCGCGCCTTGATCCCGTCCCACGAGGAGGAGGTGGCGCGCAACGGGCAATGGGTCCGCAAGCTGGATCCCGATTCCGGTCTGCGCTGGGACGACAAGAAAAACAACGAGGAGCTCGCCGCCGCCATGAAGGACCAGGCGCGCCGCCAGGCGGAACTGCGCGAAAAAGCCGCCGCCATCGCGCGCGGCATGGTGGAAGAAGCCGGCAATTTACGCCTCTCCGTGGGCATGCTGGCCGACACCGAAATGGTCCGCGCCGTGCGTATCTTTGAAAGCGTGACGGGCCGGGATTCGCCGCAGGAAAAACGGTCCACATTGGCCGATGCGCGCCTGGCCCAGGAGCGCATTGTCCGCAGTCTGGGCGAAATGCTCGCTCAATATGTTATCTTCCGGCAGGATTGGGAAATGGCGAACATGGCGCCCTTTATCAAGATGCTGGCGGAACGGCAACAGCGCATGGCGGGGGAATCGAGCGCCTATGCCGGTTCTCCGGCCGCCATGGACACTGCGATCCGGAATGGCGCTAATCGCCGCCAGCTTAAACTCCTGCAACTGGCCGGACTGGCCCAAACCGCGTTTGCCGGCATCGGCGGGCGGATCGCCGGGCTGAATCCCGCGCTGGCCCAAGCCTTCACCGGCGCCGCGGCCGATTTCGACGCCGCCGGTTCCGGGGTAAAACCGGCGATGCGCAAGGCCGCCGATTGCCTCGAAGCCGGGCAATGGGCGGAAAGCGCCGCCAACCAGCAGGCCGCGGCGGCGGCGCTCGCGGCAATTCACGCCCGGCTGCTCAAGGTGCAGGCCGATGCCGCGCAACAGGCCATGGCCGAAGTGAAAAGTCTGGCCGCCGAAAGCGTGGAGGCCCAGAAGGAAATCGCCAAACTCCAGGCCGGCGCCAATCAGAGTACGTTGTTGTTTAACCCTGCCCAAGCCGATCTTGGCGAAATCATCCGCATGCAGAAGATGGCCGAGGAGTTGAAAAAGAAAAAGCAGATCCGCGGCCAGGACAGCGTATTAGACAGTCTTTTCAGGAAGGCGCTGGATTCGAACTACAATTCCAGGCCGACCAACACCGATTTTTCCGTCCTGAAACTGGCCGCCAAACCTTCCGGCCAGGTAAGCAACCCGAACTTCTCCGATCGCGCGCCCAATGCCGCCAAGATCGATCCCATCAGCGAAAAGTTCCAGGACCTGGTCGGCGACCTGCTGGAGGAAGCCGACGACCTGCGGGAGAAATACGAGACTTACAATATCAGCCTGCCCGGGCAAGGCGTCGAGAAGGGCGAGATCGGCAAGCAGGCCGGCGGACTTAACGCGATTAACGCCGCCGCCGCCACCGGCAACATGAAACCGCCGACCCAGAATATCGGCGGGGCCTCCCGTTCCGGCCGCCAGGGCGCCCGCGCGCACGGCACGGTGATCGGCGATGAGTCCGTCAACCGCCGCGGGCGCGACGAAGTGCAGGAGGGCCAGGAAGAGGTCCCCGACCAGGCCGGCAAACTGAAGGAGACCAAGTCCGGCGATGTCCAGAAAGACGCCTCCACCGGTGTCGGCGGCAAGGAGGTTGACGCGAAAGAAACCTCCTTCAGCGTGAAAGACGCGGGGGAATGGAAGGACGACATGGTCGGACGCCTGAAGCCGCCCAAGGACACGGAAAAGATCGTCGAACGCCAGGGCAAGCCTTTGCATCCGCAGGTGGCGGAGATGATGCGCGACCTGACCAGCAGCCAGGAGCAAATGATCGAGCGGATCAAGACCATCAAGAAGCAGTTGGACAACCTCTATCTGCCCACCGATCAGCTTGACGAACTCGCCGCCCAGCTCAATGCCAACCTCGACCGCTTCCGGCAGAATCCGGATCCTGAGGTTTTCCGCATGCAGTTGGAGACGCTGGATAAATTAAAAGGCGCCATCGTGGTGTTCAATCGTCCGGCCTCCGTCTTCCAGCCCAGCCTGGTTCAGCCCCAGGTGGTGCGCGGCCAGATTCTGGATGAGCCGCCCTGGCCGACGACGCCCGGATATGAGGAAGCCGTGAAACATTATTACGAGAAACTGGCGGCGCCATAAAGAGGGATGCGAGCGGATGAAAAAGTTACCGCTCAGGTAGTCAGAATTCAGGAGTCAGGAGTCAGAATGAGAGCTCCAGCGAAGACATTTGAAGATTTGGTGGTTTGGCAGAAGGCCCACCAATTCGTGATTGCCGTTTACCGTTTGACGCGGACGTTCCCGCGGTCGGAAACAGTTACTGGAGTCGTATTCGCAGGCCATTCTGAATTCTGAATTCTGACTCCTGACTCCTGAGTACTTGGGTGGTTACATGAAAAATATTATTCCAAAGCGATGCCTGCTCCTGACGATGCTGGTCGTGTTTTTAAACGGCGGGCTGCCCGGCCGCGCCCAATCCGTTTTCAGCCGCGTGATACAGGTGGCGGCGCCGGGCGCGGTTTGCGCCGCGGCGCAGGATGACACCGCGCGCCTGGCGGTCGGCGTGCGCGGCACGGGGGAGTGCCACATCGCCGTGTTTCCGCTCGGTCCCGCCGGCAATGTTCTTACCGGCGGAGTGGCGCGGGTTGGGCTCCCGAAAATCGCCGCGCTTAAGGATTATACCCCGTATCCGCTGGATATGGCCTGGCATCCGCGCTTGCCGCTCCTTTATGTCTGGCAGGATGCCGCCGGGCCGGGGGCGGCCGTTCCGGCGAACAGTCCCGTGTTCCGCGAATTCGATCACCTGGCGGTCTATAGTCTGACTGGCGGAGTTTTGCAATGCGTCCGGAGCTATGCGCGCGGCAGTAATTATGTGTGGGGCCAGACTACCGGCCGGATCGCGTTGGACCCCGAAGGAAAAAGGCTGTTCCTGCCCAACTTGCGGGATGCGAAAACGGGCCGATCCCAGATCGGGTATCTGGTCCTGGACACGAACGGGTTGCCGGTTGCCGTGGAAGACCGCGTTGAGCCGGTTGCCGTGGATGTCGGGGACTTGCGCGCGAATCCCTCGGGGTTGGGTTTCGTGGTTGCGACGCCCCGGGCGGCGATTTTTTCCGGCATAGCGGGGCCGGTGACGTGGGACACGGAAAATCGCCGGGCGGCGCTGAATTGCCTTATGGTTCGCGGCGTTCCGGCGGATTGTTTCGTCGGCGCCGGAGCGCAATCCGCCGCGGTCTTTGGCGCGGCCCGCAACGGCAACTTTGTGTACCGGGTGGCGCAGGTCGATGGATTCCTGACCATGCTGCCGCAGGTCATGACCGTTGCGGGCGCGGCTTTTGCCGCGCCGCCGGTGGCGATGCCGGGTAAACCGGACCGCCTGGCGATCGGCGGGGCGAACAAAATCCACTTCCTGCCGCTGGATGCCGCGGGAAGCCTGACGGAACCCGTCGAAGAATTGGCCGTGGCCTGTCCCGCCGTCCGGGCGCTGGCCTATTCGCGTAAATTCGACCGGCTCTACGTTGCCGTGGAGGAACTGCCATGATCGAAAATATTCTCCCGAAATTTTGCGTGTATCTGGCGTTGGTTTTGACCGCGGCCGCGCGCACCATCGTGCTGGACGCCAACGAGGCCGACCAAATGGCGGTCATCTCCGACGTTGCGCCACGATTGAGCTGGGCGGCTTGCGAAGCGTGGCCCGCGGTTTATAACACCGGCAATATCGACCTCATTCCCGGTCGCGGATTTTTAATCAGGTTCGCGCTGAATAAAGTGCCGTCCGGCCAGCGCATCGCCTTCGCGGAACTCATCCTGCCGGTGCAGTCCTGCAGCGGGTCCGAGCCGCGTTTTTATCTGTGGCGGGTTCTGGCGGAATGGGGCCCCGGGGTGTCGCACCTCCACCGCATGACCGCGCCCGCAAAAGCGGCCTGGGCCGTGCCCGGCGCGCGCGGACTGGCTTCGGACCGCGCCCTGCGGCCCAGCGCGGTGGTTCGCGTGCTTGCCCCCGGCGAACAGGCGTTGAACGTCACCAAGGACCTCGAGTTATGGCACACCGGCGCGGCGCCGAACTGCGGTTGGCTGTTCACGGTCGAGGATCCGGAAATCTCCATCCGTTTCGCTTCGCCGGCCTGGGACGCGCCGGCCGCCTGGAAGCTGCGGATCACATACGAGCCGGAATGACGGGTATGAAATTGGTTTTGTGGGGATTTTACGCCAGAGTCTGGTCCGCCATAGGCGGATCCGCTTTTGGCGGAATACCGGCTATTCTGTCCCGAAGATAGCCGACATAAAGTCGGCTCTACATGAAAGAGGCGCCCCGTTCTGGGGGCGATAAGTGCTCGAACGGGTTTCAGCCGGCATAAATGCGGGTGGGTAAGAATATGTCACAGAGCGACTCTAAAATTATCGGCCGCGCGCTGTCCGGCCTGCTGGCCGTTCTGGCCGCGGCGGCCTCGGCGGCCGAGCCGGTCTGGACCATGCAGGATGGCCGGACGGTTGCGGCCGGCAACGTCTTTTTCCAGGACGGGATCGTCACGCTGGCCGTCACCAATCCGCCCCGGAAAGTTACGATGCCCTTTGCGGACTTGAGTGCCGCGGAAAAACAGCAGTTGCTCCTGCTGGAAAACGCGCCCTATCCGCCCCATGCCCCCGCCTGGCTGTCCGGCTATCGTGTGCGCTATCCGTTGCGCATCGCCGGCGACCTGTTGACCGCCACCTCCCGCACGGTTATCGCGCGCCTGCCCACCGGCGGCTGGCTGAAGACCAATGCGGCGGATATCGTCGTCCAGACCGTCACGGGCCGGCGCCTGCCCACGGCGGTGCTGGCCCACGATCCCATCGGCAACACGATCGTCCAGTTCGAACGCAACGGCTATGATCGCTGGTACTGGGCCTATGCCTTGAACGCCAATCCGCCGCCGGCCGGCGATCCTTTGCTGAACCAGCGCTCGGCGGAAGACGCCGCCAGGGCCGCGCAACTTGCCAAGATGAATGCGCAGAAGGCCGCCGCCGACGCCGCCGAAAAATTGGACAGGCTGAACGCTGAAATCGCCAGGGCGCAGACCACCGTTAACGATGCCGGGAGCGAAATCGCCCAATGGGACAAGTTGTTGCCCGAGCGCGGCGCGGCCGTCCGGGCGATTGAGGAAAAAATCGGCGCCGCCCGGGACGTCGCCGCGCAAGCCGCTTCCGCCGCGGCCGCCGCCAAGGCGCGCGCGGACGAACAAGCGGCCGCGCTTAAGAAGTCGAACGACGAAGTTGATGCCGCCCGTAAAACGGCGGGAAAGACGGCGTTGACGGTCAAGGGATCCGCGTTGAAAGCCGCCGAAGAAGCGGCGTTGCCGGCGCGGTTGGCCGCCGCCAAGGCCGCCGCGGCCGCGGCCGACGCGGATAAACAACTGGCCGATCTCGCCGCCGCGCTCAAGACGGCGGCGGCGGCCTTGGCCCAGGGACAGGAGGCCCGCGCCGCCGCGGAACAGTTGAAAAACAAATCCGCCCGGACCATCGCGGAATTGACCGCGCAAATCCAGCCGGCCACGGAAGCCGTCAAGGCCGCCAAGGTTTTCGCCGGGCAGGCCCTTGAGACGGCGCGGCTGGCCACGGAAGCCCATCGTAAAATTGTGGCCGATACCGATCCGACCGTTTGGCAGGAGGGGTTGACGGTCGAATTCCGGCAATGGGCGGGCGATGAGCTTGCCGACTGGGCGGCCGTGGCCGCGGGCCTGGCCAGGAGCGACAACATCCTTTTCGACGCCATTGTGCCCGAAGTGATCCAGAATGCGAACCCGGCCCGGCGCGGCGACCCGCGCAATTTCGCCGCGTCCTACCGCGGGTTCCTCCGCATCGCAAAGCCCGGGGTTTACCGCTTTTTTGTGAACGGCGATGACGCCGCCTACCTGTTCATCGACGGGTTCAAAGTTTATTCGCGCCGGGGGACGAACCGGCCGTTGACCGGAAGGGCCCCGGTTTTTTCGGTCGGCGAGGACGTGGAAATGGAAGCGGGCGTGCATCCCTTCGAGATCCACCATGTGGTCGGCAACACGCCCGGCGCGCAGGGATTGTGTTCGTTCTTATGGCTGCCGCCCGGCGCCAAAAACTGGGCATTTGTGCCGCGCGCGGCTTTCCCGGAAGCGTTGCTGGCCGCGCCGGTGTCGATCGAGGAAAGCGGCGGCGCCCAAATCGCCGGTTTCCAGTGCGGCATGGACGACACCTTGAGCGCGGGCGGTGTCACGCTTTATCTCGTGTGCTTCGAGGCCCAAGGACAGGTTACACGGCCGCAACAACTGACCTGGGATTTTGGCGACGGGACGCGCGCGACCGGCCGATCGGTGAAGCACGTTTATTTTCGGGAAGGCGATTACGAGGTCGGCTTGAAGTCCCTGGATTCCCTGCCGGCCTTCCGCCGCCGGGTGCATGTCTGGAGCGCGCCTGTTCCCACCAGTCCTTTTGCGCTGGCGGAGGCGGTGGATCTGTTGGCCGGCCTGGACCTGGCGCGGCTCAGCCCGGCGGATTTGAACGCGATGTTCGCCTATCTCCTGATCTGCGAACAGCCCGCGCGCTGGCCCCTGCTGGAAAAACTTTGCCGCAACCTTTTGAGCCGGAAGGGACTCGACATCGAGTATCGTATCCAAATCTATACGGCGCTGATGGAGGCCATGGCCCGGCAGGGCCGCGCGGCGGAATCCATGGCGCTGACGGCGCAAGCGCTGGCCGAGGTGCCGCGCCTGACGGGTATGCAACTCGCGGTCCAGCGCCAGGCCGCGGATATTCAGTGGAAGTACGGGAAGGATTTCAAGGCGGCCGGGCGCATGTATGAAGAGATCGTCGCCGGGCGCCGGAGTCTGCGTTATCCCTCGGTGCGGCAGGCGGCGATCGCCTGGGGCGATATGTCGCTGGCCGCCGGGGACCAGGCCCGCGCCGGCGAGGCTTACCGGCTGGCGGCGACGCTCGGCGGCGCGGGCGCCGCCGGCGAAAAATCCGGGGATGCCACGACGCGCGGCGCGCTCCTGCGCGTGGCGGAACAACAATTGAAAGGCGGCCACACCTTCCAGAGCCGCCGCTTGCTGGAGCGCATCGAAAACGAATTTCCCGAGCAGAAACTGGAGGGTCTGTATCGGTTCCTGCGGGCCGAGGCCGACCGGACCTCGGGCCGTTACGAGGATGCGGCGCGCAACTACGAGTTCCTGCTCCAACTCCGCCAGTGGTCCGGCTATCGCGCCCAGGCGCTGCACGGGATCGCCGATTGCTGTTATCGCAACGGCGATTATGCCGAGGCGCTCGAGTGGCTGAAGGGCTTGAGCGAATCGTTCCCCGATTATTACGCTCAAAAGGGGCTGACGAATTACCAGGCCATGATCGTCGGAATGCTCAAACGCCGGCAGGAACTGGGCGGGCCGCAAGGGATGGCCAAAGCCATGTTTCCGGGCTGGCGCTGGTCGGCGGCATCCGGCGGCACGGAGCAATGCAGTCTGACAGGCCTGCGCGCCTTGCCGTCGCTGGGCATGCGTGGCGGAACCACGGCTTTCGTCGCCGCTTTGCCGGCGCCGGCCAAACGGTGCGCCATTGAGGTGAAGCTGACTAATGTCGTCAGTGAAGGCGTTTTCTGGGTGGAATTCTGGTATCGCGACACGCTGGGTGTGGCGCGCGATTATCCGAGTGCGGTGATCGAGTTTTTTGGCGACAACAATCGGTCCGGCAGCCGGGAGACTTTGGCGCTGGAGCCGACCTTTGGCGAATGGCGCAAACTGGCGGCCCGGCTCAAGGCCCCCGTGACCAAGGATGGCAGTGTGCGCTTGACGTTCGACAACCTGCTGGGCCTTTATGAGTTTGACGGCTTGCAGATTCGCCCGATCGCCGACCGGCAGGATGAAGCGTTGCGCACATATATCGAAGGAGCAAATCCGCCATGACGCGCCGAGGATATTCTAATCCGATGAATTTTAATCTTTGTAGCCGCGCCAGTAAGGGCGTGGATTCCTTCGGTGGCCACGGCGTCACCGCCGCGGCTACATGGAACAGTCGCCGCCTTTGGCGGCTTAACTCGATCAAGGATAAGGCGCGTTTTCTGCTGTTAACCTTCTTGTTTTGCGCCGGGTTTGCGACGACAGGTTGGGCGAAGGAAATCATGTCCAACGGCCGGGGGGGCGGACTGTGGTCTTCGCCGGGCGCCTGGCGCGGCAATGCGGCGCCCGGTCCGGCGGATACGGTGATCGTCAAGACCAACGATACGATCGTTTTCGACGGCAATTATCCCGAGCGGACCGCCTGCGGCCGACTGCAGATCGATGCCGGGGGGCGCTTGAATTTCAAAGAGGAGACCGCTCCGCATATTTTAAGCGTAGCCGGTCGCGTTGAAGTGCGCGGCCAGATTCATATAAATTTAACGCGCTTTCCACAAGGCATGGCGGAAATCCGTCTGCTCGCGGATAAGGAAGCGGAGCGGATCGTTCACGTTGCCAGCAACGCCGTCTTCGATGCCGCCGGGACGCCCGGTCTGCCCGACGGCCGCTACAACGTGATCATCTCCACCGGTCCGCGCCGGCCGGGGAAGCCGCAGCTCAAGGCCTTGTTCAAAGCCGATCCCGGCGGCATAGCTTATCTCGCGGATGTCGGCTTTGCGCATATGGGCGAATACCATTCCAACGGCGTCGGCGGCGGCAACTGGAGCGATCCGGAAACGTGGCGCGAAAAAATTGCGCCCGCCGGCGCCGATCTCGTGGTGATCGCCTCGGATGACACCGTGGTTTTCGACGGACATTCCCCGGAGCAGCCGAGTTGCCGTAAAATCCTGATCGACCCCAGGGGGATTTTAACGTTCAAGACCGACGAACAGCCGCACGTTTTGAGTGTGGCCGGGGCGATCGAATCCTACGGCACGATCCGCATGGATGGCTCCAAGGCGCCGCTTGGCGTCATGGAACTGCGTCTGATCGCGGAGACCGATGAGGCTTGCGCGATCCGAATGTTGCCGAATTCAGCGCTGTTGCTCAACGGCGCGGAAGGGGTGGGGAGGCGTAAAAACGTCGTGTTGAGCACGCTGACGCCGCACAAGGAGGCTTCGATCGTCGTGCAGGACGAAGCGATGGTCGATATCCAGCGGGCGGAATTGCGGGACATCGTCTTGCAGGTGTCCAATCTCGATAATACCGGATTCAAGGCGAATGAACGCCTGAACATCGTGGGCAATCGTTTCACCGGCCAAGCCCGCCTGGCGCTCTCCAACTGCGATACCCCGGCGGTGCGGGAAAACGTCTTTACACATGAAGGCGCGCGGCCGCTGGGCGCTCCGGCCCTTGCCGTCGACGCCTGCAAACTGGTCCAGATCCGGAACAACGTTTTTGTGGGCCTTTACGCCGCCGCCATCCAGGCGCAACAGGACGTCGATTCCTCCGCGATCGGCAACGTCGTCAGCAATGCCGCGCGCGGGATCTGCTGGTCCGGCCAGAACGCCATGCTGCGCGGCAATACGATCGCGGGATGCCGGGCGGGGATCGTACTGGAGGGCGCGACCGGAGTGGTGGAGAGCGCCACCGTGCGCGGGTCCGATCCGGCGCTGGATTTGCAACGCTCCCGGGCGCAATTCACCGATGTGCGCGTGGAGGAAATGCCGGCCACTGGAACGGCCCTGGCCCTCGCCGATTCCGAGGCTGTGCTGTTAAATTGCAACATCGAATTTGCGCGCATCAAAGTTGGCGCCAAGGCCCCGGCGAAAGCGCCCTGGGTGCAGACGATGAATTATCTGGTCGTGCAGGTGAAAGGCAAGCGTCCGCCCCATACCACTGTGAATGTGCGCACGGCCTTGGCCTCGGGCGGTCCGCCCCGCGGGGGCGCCGCCGATTTGAACGTGCGCAACTCGCCGGCGCGCCTGAATGCGGAGGGTTTCAGCCCCCTGCCGCGTTCGCTCCGCGCGCTGATTGTGCGTTCCTGGGCTCTGGGACGCGACGGCAAGAAAATAGATGCGCCTTTTTATGACCTGGTTATTGCCCGCCTGGATGAAAAAAGCGGCGCGCCGAAAACGCTGAAAAGCATGGTGATCGAGCCGAAGGATACGTGGTACCGTCCCGATCCCAATCAGTTGACGGCCACGGTGGAGGCGGTCTTGCCGTGAGGATGAGCAATGCCATAATTGTATTCCTGCTGGGTCTGGCGGCCACCCTGGCGGCGCTCCCGTCCGGCGCCCAGCGCGTGGTGAATTTTCCCCCGGCCGACAGCAAGCCGCCGCCGCCGATGAAGACGCCGCCGCGCACGCAGGCCAGCGGGGAAGACACCGGCCTCATTCCCGACGCGGGTCCGAGTATGCGCAAGACCCAGGAGCGCCAGCCGCCCCCGCCCACCGCCTTGACCGTGATGTACAAGGTCGAATATGGCGGAAAGCTGAAGTATGTCCATCCCGACGGCGCCGTGCAGTCCTTCGAGCAGTGGATGAGCTACAAGAACGACGGTTACAAGCTCATTACCTTTGTCAATGAGCGCTTGATGGACGGCAACAACTACCAGTATGCCACCAAGCCGCTGGCCAGCGCCGGGTTCGATCCCGTGGATATCCCCTTGCTTTACATGACCGGCGATTACGATTTCATCCTGAAGGCGAACGAAGCCGCCAACTTGCGCCGTTTCCTGCTCGACGGCGGCACGATCGTTTTCAACGCCGCGCGCGGACGGGACGAATTTTCGCAGGCCGTGATCCGGGAGATGCAGAAAGTGTTTCCGCAGAAAGCCTTCATGAAAATGCCGCCGGACCATCCGGCCTTCAACACCCGCTACCGTGTCGAGCAGGTCATGGTGATGGTCAACGGCGTGCAGTTCATGCAGCCGCCTGAGCTGTATTCGCTCGATATCGGCACACGCGCGGCGGCGATCCTGATCCCGGGCGGCCTGGGCGCGGCGTGGAGCGCGGCGCCCTACCATCCGGAAGGCAGGCACATCGTGGGCGAATCGGCCATTCGGCTGGGCGTGAACCTGGTGGCGTACGTCCTCGGCAACACGGAGTACGGCCGGTTCCTGGCCCAGCAGTTCCCGGCTTATGCGGGCGCTTCGCGTCCGGGGGATGTCTTCCGCTTCGCCCTGGTCCGTTACGCCGGCAGTTGGGACGTTAATCCGGCCCTGCAGAACAGCGTCCAGCAGGGACTGAAGGAAAACACCGGGGTGGACGTGGATTACGCGCCGCACGGGATCGACCTAGATAGTTCGGAGCTGATGAATTACCCGCTGGCCTTTATGACCGGCCATTACGATTTCGAACTGAGCCCGAAAGAAATCGAGAATTTGAGGGCTTACCTGACCAGGGGCGGAACGATCGTCGCCAGCGCGGCGGCCGGGCTGAAACCTTTCGATGCCGCCTTCCGGCGGGAATTGAAACGGGTGTTCCCCGGCAACGATCTGATTAAACTGCCGCCCAGCCATCCGATCTTCCTGGGCGGCTGGAACCCGGTGGACAAGGTGGAATATACGCCCCGCGCCGCGCGGGATGACCCGACGCTTGACCGGCCGGATTTTTACGGCTTGTTTCTCGACAACCGCCTGGCCGTGATCTACACGCCTTACGATTTTCTTGGCGCGCTCAACCGCGAATCCAACGCCTACAGCAAAGGTCTCGTTCCGGACGATGCCTTGCGCATTACCGTCAACATCATCACCTATGCCTTGAGCCACTGACGTAGAGCCGGTTTTTCCGCCAGAGGCGGATCCGCCTCCGGCGGAATACCGGCTATGATCGGCTATGATAGCCGACATAAAGTCGGCTCTACATGGAACAGTTGCGGCGTTAGTCTGAACTTGCCTATAGCAATTTGCTCAATTATTCGTCTTTTGATAGCGCAGGCGCGGGATGCGGTATTGCGCGGCGATCCGCCGGTTGGCCTCGTCCATGGCGGTTTCATTCAACACCAGGTCCACGCCGCATCCCAGGAGCGTCACACGCCGCAAGCCGCCGGCGTCATCCACGGCCTTAAAAACATCGGTCATGTTGCGGATCGGCCGGCCATTGACGGCGGTGACGACCTGGTCGTGGAATTCCTGGTAGCCGATGTTGATGGAATCCGGCAGGACCATCGAAAGCAGGACCACGTGGTCCCCGGGCCGGCGCGCTAATTTATCCTGGTGCAAATAGTAATACACCAGGCGCGGGTTCATCTGGATTTTCCAGTTTTCGCCGGCGGCGCGCAGGTAGTCCCCGGTCAGTTCCTGCAGGACCAAGCCGCCCGCCACCAGGTATTCCGTGCCGTCGCCGCCGCCAGGCGCGATGGTTTCCGGAATAAACTCGTCGCGCTCGCGCTGGCGTTTGAGCAAGACCTGCGCCACGCATGGCTTCCGGTCCCGCACGAATGCGACCGGGACGCGGTCGCCCGCCGCGCGGCGGCCGCCGATGAGATAGGCCAGCCGCAAGCGGCCGAAGTCCGGATCGGTGTAATAGCCCTGGGCGTCGATCGGAATTCCATCCCATGCCGTGATGACGTCGCCCGCCTGGAGGACCGCGGCGGCGCCGGAGCCGGGCGTTGTTTGCGTGACCACAATGCCGCCTTGCGCCGCGGGCACGCCCAGATAACGGCGTTTGACGGGGTCCAGCAGCGACTCGAACTGGAACCCGGCCCAAGCCAGGCCTTTATATGGCGGCGCATTGGCGTCGGCGATAAACCGGCGCAGAGTGACGCCGGGGATGAACAAGCCCGTCTGCGTTTTTTTATCGTATGCCACGCTGAGGCCCGCCAGCTGCCCGTTGAGCAGTGCCGGCGTGCCGTTGCCGTCGATGCTCGCTTGGGTCAGCACCTTGAGCGCCAGCGGGCGGGGCGCGCTGGAGGCGGACAGCTCCACCACTTGTCCCGCGCTGGTCTGGAATTCGCCGGTCTTTTCCAGTTTCACGATGGTCAGCTGGTCGTCGCGCCGGATGGCGCCGGCGGGCGCCAGGGGGAGAAACGCATTGGCGGCGGCGTTATTGCCGAATGTCAGCAACGCGGTGTTGAGCTGGTTGTCGGCTTCCAGCACTGTGGCCGCCAGCTTGACGCCGCTCCTGGCCTGGCGCAGTTCCACCTGGATCTGGTTGCGCACCAGTTCCTCGGTGGTCAGGACTTGATTCGCGCCGATGACCACGCCGTAGCCATGGCGCACAGCGGCCGCTTTTTTACGCCAGGGAACATGGGGGTCGTGGTCTTGGTAAGCGACGGTGATTTCCACCACGCTGGCGTCGTAATCCGGCGCCGGCGCCGCAATCGCCGGCGCGGACAGGTCGAGGAGGAGGCCGGCCATGAACGCGAAGAAGAGAATATGAAGCAAACGCCGAACGTCCAACGCCGAACGTCCAATGTAAAACGAAAGTGAACGAACGACGGCTAAGAATTGCGGTCCCTGCTGGCAGGGCAAGTTTTCGACCTGTCCCGCGCTACGCGGGATTGCTGATGATGGATTTTCATTAATCATTGACCATTTTCCATTAACCATGCTTTATTGGCGCACCCCCGCCGGTTCTATATGCGATATCTCCGGAATATTGTATTGGCGTTGGATGACGGGATCGGCCCGCGCCGTTGCGGCGGCATCCAGGATCAAGGGGTCCGGATCATCCAGGAAACGGATGACATGAAATTCGCCCGGCGCCGCCGCAGGGCTTTGCCCGGGCGCGTTGGTCGGGCGAGAAAACGCAAGGGGCAGGTCCCGCATGTTGCGGATGGGAAGCCCGTTGATTTCGCGCGCGATTTTATTCAGGTAGGGCTCGTCATACGCATTTGCCGGGTGGGCCAGCCGCTTGCGCAGGACGACGAACTGGTCGCGCCCGGCAATCAAGCCATCCACCTTGGCGAAGGTGGCGTAATACAGCAGATGATGGGCGTACCACTGGTTCAGGTCCCCGCCTGCGGCCATCAGCAGGCCGCGGCTTAATGGTTCGAAGACCAGCCCGCCCAGAATGAAGTATTCCGGGCGGCGTTCGTAGGCATACCGGAACGCGAAGGGATCGTTGCGGTTTGCCAGGGGCATGGAGATATCCAGGGTTTGCCCGCTGCGCCAGACCCTGAACGCCACGGTTTCGCCGCATTGCTTGCGTTCCAGGAGTTCCACGTATTCGATCGTCTGGCCGTCCAGGCGGACCGTGCCGTCGCTGGCGATGGGGTGGCTGTCGATGGCCAGCAACGTGTCGTTGGTTTGCAGGATGCCGACGGCGCAACCGAACGGGTCGAGAAAAGAAACAACCACGCCCGCATCGTTGTCCGGCAACCCTAAGCGCCGCCGCATGGCCGGGTTCGGGGTTTCCAGATGGGAGATGCCTGTTTCCGGGTAGCCATTATACACGCCATCCTCGATGTCCGTCAAAAAATGCCGGATAACCGGCAGGGGGATGGCATAGCCCAGGTTCTGGGCATTGGCAATGCCCTGGAAGGCGACGCCCACCACGCGGCCGTTGAACAGCACCGGGCCGCCGCTGTTGCCCGGATTGATGGCGGCATCCACCTGCATCGCGAGATGGCTGTCCACCTGGCTGTGGGTGTAAAGCTGGTAATCGATCCGTGAAACCACGCCCTTGGTCAAAGACAAGCGTTCCCCGCCCATCGGGTAACCCAGCGCGATCACTTCCTCGTTCAGATCCGGCAGACCGTCGCCCAGTTCCATGGGCGCGGCATCGGCGTAGAATTCGGGATCGCGGACCGTCAGGACCGCCAGGTCGCAGTCGTGGCCGATGAAGGCCGTTTCGGCCGGGTAGCGGCGGGACTGGCCTTCGCGCTGGACTTCGATGAAGCGGGCATCGGAGACGACGTGGGCGTTGGTCAGAATCCGTTTTTTGCCGATAATGAATCCGGAGCCGCTGGCCGGGGACGGCGCCGCCGGCTGCCAGGGCCAGGCGTAGTCCTCGCGCTGAACGGTGACATAGACCTTGACCACCGACTCGCGGAACCCATGCGCGCCAAACCACGCCGCCTGGGCCTCGGGCCACGCCGCGATCGCAAGCCAGGTTATGACCGGCAATATCCAGCAACGCATCGTTTGCATGGGCCGAATCTATCGCAAAGACGCCAGGACGCAAAGGAAGAAATTGACGCAAGAAATTGACGCCCGCTGCATGGGCCCCCGCCATTGACAGGTGTCACGGCGCGGGGTAGAGTACCGCCAAGAAGTCAGCGGTCAGACGACGGAAAAACGAAGAACGAAGAACCAGGAACGAAGAATTGATGAGAGCTGATTGCCGGCTGACTTCTGACCGCTGACTTCTGATCTCTGGTGTTTTATGTCCACACCTTCCACAACGCGGTTGGCGGACCTGCTCAAGCGCACGGGGCTGTTTAAAGACGAGCAAATCGCGGCCCTGCTGGAACAAAAAATAGAAGGCAATACTTCCATCACCCGCCGGGTGGTCGAGGCCGGCGGCGTGCCGGAGGAAGAGTTCCTCACGGCCGTCGGCAAGGCCATGGGCTATCCTTTTGTCCGCTTGAATGAGGTCAAGATCGAAGCGCCCGTGCTCGCCTGCCTGCCGGCCAAGGTTGTTTTTCAGTATAACGTCATTCCTTTGCAGATCGAGAATTCCGTTCTGCGCGTGGCCACCAACGATCCCTTCAACTCCAACCTGGCGGATGCCCTGCGGATGGTTGCGGGCCTGCGCATCCGCCTGAGCCTGAGTTTGACGGCCGATATTGCCAAGGCCATCAATAAGTTTTACGGCGTCGGCGCGGACACCATGGAGCGGTTGATCGAGGACAACCGCATCGAGGCGCCGCAGGAAGAAGTCATGACCAAGGTGGATTTGAGCGACTTATACCATGAAGCATCCATCGTCAAGTTTGTCAACCAGGTCGTTTGGGAGGCCTACAAGGACCGCGCCACGGACATCCATTTCGAGCCCATGGAAGACGAACTGCGCATCCGCTACCGCGTGGACGGCGTCCTGCATCAGACTTCCATGCCGCCCCAGCTCAAGCGCTTCCAGGCGGCCATTGTCTCGCGCATCAAGGTCATGGCCAACATGGATATCGCCGAGAAGCGCTTGCCCCAGGATGGCCGCATCGGGCTCAGCATCCACGGCGAGGACCTCGATATCCGCGTGTCCACCATCCCGACGGTGTATGGCGAGAGCATCAGCTTGCGGCTGTTGACCCGTAAAAGCGGCCTGCTCGATCTGGAAAGCGTCGGCATGAATCCCAAGGACGAGGCCATCATCCGCAAGCTGATTTACAAGCCCAACGGCATCCTGTTGGTGACCGGCCCGACCGGCTCGGGCAAGTCCACCACGTTGTATGCCTGCCTGCATACGATCAACTCCATCGAACAGCGCATCATCACCATCGAGGAGCCGATCGAGTATGAAATGACGGGCATTAACCAGATTCAGGTTCGCCCGGAGATCGGATTGACCTTTGCCATGGGCCTGCGCCATATCCTGCGGCAGGATCCCAATGTGATCATGGTGGGTGAAATTCGCGATTTCGAAACGGCGGAAATCGCCATTCGCGCCGCGCTGACCGGTCACCTGGTGTTCAGCACCCTGCATACGAACGATTCGGCCGGCGCCATTACGCGGCTGGTGGACATGGGCGTGGAACCATTCCTGGTGGCTTCCTCCGTGGAGGCCATCATTGCCCAGCGCCTGGTGCGCATCCTGTGCGACCATTGCAAGCGTCCGCTCAGTGTCGACAATCATGCGCTGAAATCCATTGCGTCGGTCAAGGATATGGCCGGTTCCACGGTGTACGAGGCGGTGGGCTGCGAGAAATGCCGGCGGACAGGATACATTGGGCGGCTGGGAATTTTCGAGAATCTGCTCGTGACCGATGCCATCCGCCACATGATCGTGGCCCGGGAATCGGCTAATGTGATCAAGCGCAAAGGGCTCGAACAGGGCATGCAGACCCTGCGGGACGACGGTTGGCTGAAGGTCCGTAACGGCACGACCACGATCGAGGAGGTTTTGCGCGTGACCGAGGAAGAAGATGTCTGAAGAATTTCGGATTGCGGATTTCTGATTTCGGATTTTTCGGACAATCCGCAATCCGAAATTATAAATCCGCAATCCGCAATCAACAATCCGCAATCAACAATCATCAACAAGGTGGTCCTGATGCCCATGTTTATCTATACGGCCCGGTCGCGGACGGGTGAAAAGGTGGACGGCACGCTGGAAGCCGCCGACCGCCGCGCGGCGCTCCTCTGCATTGAGCGCCTGGGCCAGATGCCGGTGAAGGTCGAGGAAAAACCCGCCGAGCCGGCCGGTCCCAAGGAATCCGGTTGGCGCGCGCTCTTTGCGCGCCGCGGCCAGCGCCGGCGGATGGGCGCCCGCGACCTGCTCAACTTCACGAGCGAGTTGAGCGACCTGCTGTCTTCCGGCATGAAGTTGGGCAATGCGCTCAACACGCTCTCCCGCCGGCGGACCAACACGGCCAGCGATATGATCGTGCGCGCCCTGCGGGATGACATTATCCGCGGCGCCAGTCTCTCGGATGCCATGTCACATTTCAAGGAGACGTTCTCGACTTTATACGTCAGTCTGATCCGCGCCGGGGAAGCCAGCGGCAATGTATCGGAAGTCATGGCGCGGATTATCAAGCATTACGAGCGGATCCAGGAAGTCAAGGAAAAGGTCGTCATGGCCTTGGTGTATCCGTGCATTGTGATGGTGGTCGGCATTTGCACCATGATTTTCGCCATGGTGTTCGTGATCCCGAGCTTTGCGCTGATTTTCAAGGACATGGGCAGTACTTTGCCGCTGCCGACGCGCATTCTGATTGGGATCAGCACGGTCATGATTCATTACGGCTGGCTGATTGCGATCTTGCTGGTCGTGGGCGTGGTCATGTTCCGCCGCTATCTGCGCACGGAAATCGGGCGGATCTGGTGGCACGGCCTGCAACTGCGCGCGCCTTTGATCCGCGACATCGTCACCTCCAGCGCGTTTTCCCAGTTTGCCCGCACGCTGGGCATGCTGATCGCCAACGGCGTGCCCGTGCTGGATGCGCTCTCCATCGGCGAGCGCACCGTGCAAAATGCGGTGCTGGCGGCCGAAATCCGCAATGCCCGGGATCGCGTCACCGATGGCACGACCATCTCGGGCCCGCTGGCGGCCGGCAAGGTGTTCCCGCCCATGCTGACCGACATGCTGGCCATCGGCGAGGAGACCGGCGACATGAGCGGGGCCTTGGCGCACATTGCCCGGCGCTACGAGGCCAATCTGGACCGCAGCGTCAAGATTTTTACCACCGTGCTGGAGCCGATCATGATCGTGGTGATCGCGATCATGGTCGGATTCGTGGCCATCAGTATTTTGCTCGCGGTCTTCGATGTGACCAACGGATTGAATGTGTAAGGGCGGAACACGGACGACAGACACCAGCGCCGAACGAGAGAAGGACAGTAGCCGCGGTGGCCCGCGTCCGGCGGCTACAGGAAGCGTGAAGCCATACGAAACCGATTCGACAATGCATCGCATGAAAGGAGCCATACAATGAGTGCCGTTAAAGAAAATGAATCGCACGCCTCGCCTCGGCAAAGCCGATCGGGGTTTACGCTGATTGAAATCATGCTGGTGGTGGTCATTATCGGCATCTTGGCGGCGGTGGTGGTGCCGAAATTTACCGGGCGGACCAAGGAAGCCAAGAATTCCGCCGCCAAGAGCAGTATCGCCAGCATCGGCCTGGCCTTGGACCTTTATGAAACCGATAACGGCAATTTCCCCGCGAGCCTGCAGGCCCTGCTTACCAAAGGCAGTGAGCAGAACTGGCGCGGGCCGTATCTGAAAAAGGCGGAAATACCTCTCGATCCCTGGGGCCATGAGTTCGTCTATGCGATCAAGGACAATGGGTACGAGATCAAGTCGTTGGGGGCGGACGGATCGGATGGCGGCGGCGACGATATCACCAACTGAAAGAAATTCACTGATTCAGTGATTCATCGATTTGGGTCGAAGGCTGGATTATGCCTCTGTATTGCCATGAAACGACAAATCAACTCTCTTGTTGAAAATCGCTCAATCGCTCAATCGCTCAATCGCTCAATTTCTTCCTTTACTCTTGTCGAGCTGCTCCTGGTCATCGTGATAATGGGGATTGCCGCGGCGATTGCCATGCCGTCCTTTGTGCGCTCCATCCAGGGGCAGCGCTTGGGCTCGGCCGCGCGGACATTGACTTCCGCCGCGCGCTATGCCCGCAGTATGGCCGTGCTGAAGCAGAGCGACTTGGGGCTGGTCTTCAACCTGGCCAACGGCCAGGTTGATTTGCTCTCCACCAACGCCGGCATGCCGAGTTTTTCCCGCGCCGTGGATGGCGTCCGTCTGCAGGAGGTGGCGATCGAGGGCGCCGCCCCTGTAACCGAAGGCGTCTGCAGTGTGCCGTTTCTCCGCAACGGGGTCTGCGTTCCGTTCGCGGTCACCATTGCGGATAACAAAGGCAATTATGTGGTGCTGAAAGTGGATGCCCTCGGCAGTGTGAAATCGAAAGTGTTCGGAACGCAGTAGAACCTGACGCCGGACGACAGACGCCGGAGGACGAACTCTGAAACAGAATGAAATCCGCAATCGAAAATCCGCAACCCGCAATTCAGCCAAGGGCCTCCCTTGGCTTCACGCTGGTCGAAGCCTTGCTGGCGCTGGCCATCTTGAGCATCGGGATTTTTGTGATTGTCGAGGCCACGGCCCGCTGCCTGTCCGTGATCCGCGTTTCGCGTAATTACCAGACCGCCCGCGCCGTGCTCGATCAGGGCGAGGGCGAATTCCCGCTCCAGTCCTCCAATGCGGTCGCGGATAACGCCGTCCAGGGCGAGGAATTGGTCCCGGGCTACACTTTTTCGCGTGAATTGGAGGCGGTGGCCGGCGAAAAAAAACTGTATATGGTTTCGACCCGCGTAACCTGGTCGGAATCCGGCCAGGCTTCCGCGGAAGAGGTTGTCAGCTATCTTTATTTTCCGAATGAGGAATGAGATGCAAGCAATCAGCGATCAGCGCTCAGCGCTCAGAGGTCGGCAGTCATATCCAGGCTGTTGTCTGTCGTCTGTCGTCCATCGTCAGCCTTGCGTCTTCTCCGGGCTGTCATCCGTCGTCTGGCATCCGTCGTCTGGCTTTCGTCGCCAGGCGGCCGCCTTCACCCTCATCGAAATGCTCCTGGCCGTGGCGCTTATGGCCCTGGCCATGGCCATGACCTTTACGACGTTCTATAGTGTGTCCAAGGCGTGGCAAAGAGGCACGGCCATGGCGGACGACCTGGATCACGGCGAATATGTGATGCAACAGATCGCCTGCGGTCTGCGCTCTTCTTTTTTCCCGCCCTCCGCCGGGCAGGCTTCCGCCGCCGTCACTAATGCCAATACCAATGCTGCGGCGGCCACGCCGGCCTCGAGTGGCGGGTATGGGTTCGTGCTGGAAGATAACGGCAACGGGGCGGACGCCCATGACACCATCAGCTGGGTCAAAACCGGCACTGCGCTTCTGAAGTTGAACGACCCCCTTTACAAGGGCCTGCACCGGGTGCGGCTCTCCATTGAAGACGATGGCGAGGCGGGCCCGGCGGTGGCCGTGCGGGCCTGGCGCCCCTACGCCAATTCGATCGCTTTCGATCCCATGGAAATCACGCCTCATTTCATATCGGGCAAAGTTGTCGGCTTGGATTGCCGGGTGGCCAAGGCAGTGAAGGACGATAAATGGGATTGGCTGGAAGTCTGGGAAAATGAAGCCACAAACTGCCTGCCTCTGGCGGTGGAAATAACTTTGTACCTGGATCCCCTGGGGCGCAACGAGCCGCCCGTTGAAATCCGGCGCACTATCGAAATCCCCGTCGCTCCCTTGTCGTGGACCGGCAAGAATAGGACGCTATGAAGATCGAAACCAGAGATCAGAGGTCAGAGGTCAGAGATCAGAGGTCAGATCGGAGCCTGGCATATGTTCTCTGTTGTCCGTTGTCCGTCGTCCGTCGTCTGCCTTCCGTCTTCCGTCCGTCCTCCGATGTCCGTCGTCCGTCGTCCGTCCTCCGTTCTCCGGCCTCCGGCTCGGCGCTCATTGTCGTGTTATGGGTCATCGGGCTCCTTGCGATGTTCGTGATGGCCTTCGCTTTCGATATGCACGTCGAGGCGCGGATCACGTCCAGTTGGCGCAAAAAGCTCAAGGCCGAATACCTGGCCAAAGCGGGGGTCGAACTGGCCCGCATGGTGCTCTCTGAAACCGCCGATCCCGACATCAATAACCCGGATATTTCCGTCTATCTCGCCAAGGGGGCGGACGAGAAAATGCGCGGGGCGGCCATTTCCATAGTGCGGGGCGGTGTTGCCGAGGTGACGCGCGAGCTGGGAGCGGGCACGTTGGACGTCACCATCCGTCCTGAAAACGCGCGCATCAGCCTGAAGGACATTATTGATGTCAACAATCCGGAGAAGACCTCTGCCCTGTGGGAACCGCTCTTTGAATCTGCCGGGATTCCCTTCGAAAAGCGCGATGCGTTGATCGACTGTCTGCTCGATTGGGTGGATCAGGACGAGATGACCTATCTGAACGGCGCCGAATCCGAATATTACGAAAGCCTGGATCCGCCCTACGAATCCAAGAACGGGCCGATTGACACCGTGGACGAACTGGCGCTCATCAAGGGCTTCGATGAAAAACTGCCGGAATCGGAAGTCACCATTTACCAGGCGTTGTCCGGGTTTCTGACGACCTATGCGACCGACCAGAAAATCAACATTAATGCCGTGGACCGCGGCACGGTCATGGGGTTTCTCGGAATCGACGCCCCGTTGGCCGATGAGATCATTGCCCAGCGCCAGGGCCCGGATCTCAAGGACGGCACTGACGACGATATGCCGTTCAAGAACCTCGCCGACCTTCTTGGGCGGGTGCCGGGACTGCCGCCGGATGTGGCGGAGCGCATTTCCTTCGCCGCCATGGGGCGATATTCAATCCTGGCGCGCGGCAAGGTGGGGGATGTCGAACATGCCGTCGCCTGCGTGGTGCAGTATGACAATAAAACACTGGCCATCCTGCGCTGGATCGAAGGCGATGCGCTCCAGGAGAACCTGATAAGCCATTGAGCTCCGCGCTCAAACGCGCGGAGCGGAAATGGTCAATGGTCAATGGTTAATGGTTGATGATTAACCTGGAATCGTTTATGGTTCATGACAACTGCTTTGAGTGTAACGAACATTGCGGGGTTTCTTCATTAACCATTTATCATGGACCATTAACCATCAACCATTGACCATTCTTCTTAATCCAGATGTCCCGAAATTCCATAACCGGCTTGCGCGTGCGCGATAGTTCCCTGGAGTGGACCACGTTGGGTTCGGGCAAGAAGGGCGTCGAGATTCTTGCCGTCCGGCAGGTCCAGCTGGAAGGCGATGCGGCGACACTCGCCGCGCCGGGGCAACGCGCCGAGGCGATCCGCCGGCAATGTCCCGATCTGATTGGTCCGGTGACCGTCGGCCTGGCGCCCGGCCAGATGTTGATGCGGGTCGTTGAGCTTCCCACCACCGACCCCGCCGAGATGGCCGATATGGTCAAGTTGCAAGTGGACCAGTTTTCGCCCTTTCCCGAGGACCGCATGGCGGTGTCCTGCGAAGTCCTGCGCGCGACGGACACGACCTGCCGCGTGCTGATTGCGGCGGTGCCCAAGGAGCAGGTCGAATCGCTGGGCGAATTGTTCCGCCCGCTCGGCGTGATCGTCCGGCGGATCGACGCCGAGATCATGGGCTGGTGGCGCCTGCTGGTCGATGCCGGCGCCATCCCGGACAAGGGCCGCCATCTTCTGCTCCTGCTGGAACCATCCGGCGGTGTGTGGATCGTCGCGCAGGATGGCCTGCCGCAGGCGATCAAGTCCGTCAGTCCCATGGAGGGCTTGACGCCGCAGGAATATGCCGAGGAACTGGCCGGCGAAATGGGCGCCCTGATCGTATCGCTGGACCTGGAACACGGCGTGGCGCCGGTGGGCGGCTTGGATTGCTGGAGCCGCGACCTGGATGTGACCGTGATCGTCGCGCGCTTGCAGCAGGAGTTGGGGGCCGTGGTGCGCCAGCAGTCGCTGGAGGCTCTGCCGCCCCTGAGCGAGGGGTTGGCGCGGCGTATGCTTGTCCCGCCGTTTATGGCGCATGCCCAGGGCCGGCAGGCTGTATTGGACCTGGTGCCGGACGCCTGGCGCGCGGCGGCTACTTCCCGGCATTTCCAGAAGCGCCTGATCGTGGCTGTGGGCGCGGCCATCGGTGTTTGGTTGGTGGGAGTCGTGGGTTTTTTCATCGGGTTTCAATGGAATCGGCTGCATTTAAACCGGCTTGAGGCGCGCTTGGTGAAACTGCATAAACCCTCCGAAGAGGTGCGCCGGCTGCAACGCCAGGTTAATGCGTTCGAGACCTATCTCGACCGCCAGCGTTCGGCGCTGGAGTGCCTGCGCGAAATCAGCGCCGTGTTGCCTCAGGACGTGGATCTCACCTCTTTTCAGTTCAAGAAAGGCAAGACCATTTCGCTCCGCGGCGAGGCGCGGGCCGTGGAGCCGATTTACGATTTCAAGAAATCGTTGGATAAATCGCCGCTGTTCAAAAGCATCGAGATGGGCAGTACCCAGCCCAGTAAACGCAAGGACCTGACCGTGCAGACCTTTCAGCTGAATCTTCAACTGAAGGAGGATAAGCCATGAAACTGTCTTCCCGGGAAGCGGGGCTCGCTATTGCCGCCGCCGCGCTCGTGCTGTTCGGCCTGACTTTCCTGGTGGTTGCGCCGAAAATCAAGGTTTGGCGGGAGCGGATCGAGACCCAGAATGCTCAAGTCCGGCGGATCGAGGTCTTGCAAAGGCTGGTCGAAGACCGGCCGCGCTGGGACAAGCGCCTGGCGGACTTGCGCGCGCGCTTGTCGTCGTATCCGGCCGCTGTGGACGTCACGGCCGACTATCTTAAGATTCTGGAACGGGTGGCCAACGATAATAGTATCACCCTGGTCCAGCGCCGGCCGCAAAAGGAGAAGCGGCAGGGTGACTGTTATGAAATGCCCATCGATTGCACCTGGGAGGGCGACCTGAACGGCCTGGTGCATTTTTTGTATGCGCTGGAACAGGAAAATGTGACCATGGACATGGAAGACCTGAGTGTCTCGCTGGTGGCCGGCGGCAAGGGAAAGCTCAAGGGAAACTTTACCCTGATGTGCATATACGCGCGCGAAAGATCCGGTCCGCCGGCGCCGGCAACCAACGTTCCGCCGTCAAAACCGGGATCGCCGCTTGCTATTTCACCGGAGATGTGACATGCTGATACTGTGTTCAGTGTTCGGGTAAGAAGCTGTCAATCGAAACGCATTCGCCAGAGATGGGTCGCCATCGGCGCAGGAATGGGATTACGATTCTTGCTCTAATTACAAACTTGCGAACAAAGAGCAATCGCCATGCATCATAAATACATATGGATGCTGATCGCCGGTTCGATCTGCGCGCTATGGCAGAGCGCCGTCTGTGGTCAGGCGGTTGCCCCCGATCGCGGGGAGTCGCCGGCGCCGGTTGTCGTCGAATCCCCGGCGCCCGGGGGCGCCAAGGCGGTTGCCGTGCCTGGCCGGAACCGATTCAAAGGGTTGATGCCTGCAAGCACCAGCGCGGTTGCCTCAACGGAGCGCAGTCCGTTCGCGGGGTCTGTTCCTGTGACCACCGGCACGTTTGTGGCGGCCGGCCAGAACCCGTTCAAGGAGTTCGCCGCGGCAAGCACGGGCGCGGTCACCGCGCCGGGCCGGAACCCATTCAAGGGATTCGTTCCCGTCACCACGGGTTCGATCCCGTTGGCGGTGGCGGGGGATGACGAATTGGAAAATTCGACCCTGGAGGACAATTTTGAATCCTCCGATACGAACCAGCCGGCGCTGGTCCCGAGCGTGCCCGAGTCACCCTCGATGGACACGCTGGTGGGTCTTAAATACGAAAATATGGATGTCGAGGAAGTCCTCAACCAGTACAGCGTCTGGACCGGACTGGCCCTCATGCGCGCGCCCGATGTGCCTGCCGTCAAAATCACGTTGAAGTGTCCCAAGCGTCTGCCCAAGCGCGAAGCCCTGCTGGCCATTGAAGGGGTGCTGGCCATGAACGGCATTGCCCTGGTGCCGATGGGCGACAAATTCCTGAAGGTCGTACAAATCGGCGTTGCGCGCCAGCAGGGCATGGCAACCGGCACCGGTCCCATGGACAAGGATATCGTGGATACCGACCGCCTTGTGAGCCGGATCGTCGAGCTCAAGCATCTTGAGATTACGGAAGCCCAAGCCACGATTCAAAACCTGCTCCATGCCTATGGCAAGGTCATTCCGCTGGAACGGGTCAATTGTCTGTTGATCACGGAAACGGCGCTGAACCTTAAGCGCATCCTGGAAATCCTGGCCATTATTGACCAGCCGCTGGAATCCCGCGAGGAATTGTGTATCTTCCCCATTGCCTATGCCAAGGCCTCGGAAATCCAAGCCAAAATCGAGTCCATTATTGCCGATGTCCAGGCCAAGGAATCCAAGAGTAAAGTCGTCCGGCAACAGCTCGCCACGCGCATGCCGGCACAACCTTTTCAACCGCTCCGCTCCGGTCAGCCGACCATGGCCCCGACAACGGTTGTGGACGTGAGCCAACCGTCCCTGAACCGGGGCTTGATCCAGAGCAAGGTCAAAATGGTGGCGGATGACCGGATCAATTCGTTGATTGTCATTACCCGGCCCGAACAGCTTTCGTTTTTCACCAACATCATCTCCGCCTTGGACCGCAAAATCGAGCCGGAAGTCAGTATCAAGGTGTTTTCATTGGAATACGCCGATTCCAAGGACGTGGTTGCGGTGCTGAATAACCTCCTCGGCGGCGCGGCATCCAAAACTGCGGCCGCACCGACGACTCCCGCGCCCGCGCCTGCACCGGCGCCCACGTCAACTTTCGGGTTCCCGGCGGCCTCGACCACGACGGAATCCAAGAAGAGCGCTGCCACCACGGGGCCGGCCGGCGAAATTCAGCTCACGGGCAAACTGTCCTCCGACGTTAAAATCATCGCCGACCCCCGCATCAACTCGCTCCTGGTCATGGCCAGCCGCTCGGATATGGTCATTATCGAGGACGTCCTGCGGCAGGTCGATATCATGTTGTCGCAGGTCTTGATCGAGGTGGTGATTGTCGAGATCGGGTTGAGCGACCAGATCAAGGTGGGGATTGACTGGTTGCAGCGCTCCATGATCGCCTACAATGCCAAGCAAGGCGGCGGCAATCGGGCGTTCCTCGGTTTTGGCGGCGCCAGCCGTTCCGGGGCGAACGGGACGCTCACCGACGGCTCTTCGATGAATACAATTTCGGCCGTTCCCGCCGCCGCGGGCTCGGGCTTGAGTTACTATTTTACTCTTTTCGATTACAATATCGACGCCGTTGTCAATATGCTCGAGACATCCTCGGAAGCCAAGATTCTTTCCACGCCGGTCGTTTTGACTACCGACAACAAGGAAGCCAAGATAAATGTGGGTGAGAGCCGTCCCGTTGTGACCGGCTCCAGCCTTTACAGCGGTCAACAGTCGTCCACTTACCAATACATCGATATTGGCATTCAACTGGAAGTGACCCCGCGTATCAATAAGAAGGGCTTCGTCAACATGGATATCAATCAGAAGATCAATGACACAAGCGGTGACGTGACTATTGACGGCAACAAGGTGCCGATTATCACAAAGCGTGAATTTAACGCATCTGTCGCCGTCAACGACGGGCGCACGATCGTCATCGGCGGGATTGTTTCCTCCGACAACAAAAAGAGCCGGAGCAAGATTCCCTTCCTGGGCGATATTCCGTTCCTGGGCGTGCTGTTCCGGTCGGACGATAATGCAGCGACTCGGCGCGAACTGATCGTGCTCATGACGCCCTACGTGTTGAATACGCCGGAAAAAGCCTATGCCGAAAGCGCGCGCCGCCACGGCTATATTTCGGAAGCTTCCAACCTGTGGGCCCGGGGCTGGTCGGATAGTTCCCTGGCGGCGCCGAGCGCCAAGGAACGCAAGGAGATTCAGAAGCAAAAGGACGCGCACGCGCGCGACCAGAAACCGGCGTCCGCGTCCTCCTATAAATCCCGCGAAGTTGACGTCATGCCGGAATCGCCCGCGGGTGGAGCCAAGCCGGCCCCGCTGAAAGCCAGCGAGCAAACTTCCCCGACTTTCACGCCGGCGAGTTCGTCGCCAACCACATTCATCAAAGACGCGCCGGCCGAATAACGTTGACTTAAGGAGTTTCTGTATTTGTAGCCGCGAGACGTTTAGGCTCGCGTCCGGTCCTTGATCCGTATTCCGGCGCCGTATTTCCGGAGCGTCGGACTAAAACGTCCGGCGGCCTGCCGGCAGTGCTACAGCGTTGCAGGCGGGCTACAGTATAAAAGCCGCCGCAACTTGATGTACGGGAATACCGGCTATCCTGTGCCGAAGATAGCCGACGTAAAGTCGGCTCTACATGAAACAGTCGCCGCCTTTGGCGGGGCTCGACTTGATTTTTCATTTATGGTGCTCATTCGTAAAATATGTTCGCGCGATACGCCCCAGGTCAAACAGCTCATTCGCGGCATCCTGGACAAGGAGTTTGCCTCCGCGCGCCAGGCCTACGGCGGCATCCCGGACCTTGACGATCCCGCCTGTTATTACAGTGGTCCGAAAGATATTTTTCTGGTGGCCGAAAAAGACGGCGCTATTATCGGCACCGTGGCCATCAAGGAGGATGCGCCGGACACGGCGCTCTTGCGGCGGATTTTTCTGAACAAGGCCTTCCGGGGCAAGGGGTATGGCGAGAAGCTGTTGCAAAAGGCCCTGGCGTTTTGTTTCGAACAGCAATACCAGAACGTAACCTTCCGCGGCACCGCCGCCATGCAGGCGGCCCTGCAGCTCTGTCTCAAAGAGGGATTCAAGGAGACGGACGTGGCCGAGACGAATGCGTTCGAGATGCATGTCCTGACCAAGCGCTTGAAACCGCCCGCCGGCAAGACATAAGTAGGGGAGTATGGGCGTTTGGGAGTATGGGCGTACGGATCAAATCCTTTACCCCCATACATCCATGCTCCTCTACACCCATACTCAGTTTGTCTGCGACAACTTCTTTAATTCGTCCCGCAAGGCGGCGGCGTCCTCATAGCGCTCTTCGGCCACGGCCTTGGCCAGTTTCTGTTTCAAGGCTTCCGCCGGCGCCAGACGTTTGTTCAGCGGCTCGGCGTTGGGGCCTGCGCCCGCCTCGGGCGTTTCGTTGAAAATGACGCCCGCCGCCTCCATGACCTCTTCCGCCACGTAAAGGGGGGCCGTGAAGCGCAGAGCCAGGGCGATGGCGTCGCTGGGGCGGGCGTCAATTTCCGATTCCACGCCGTTCCATTCCAGGATCAGTTTGGCGAAAAAAGTGTTCTCGCGCAGGGCGTAGATTTCCGCGCGCTTCATGCGGCACTCCAGATTGTCCATGATGGTTTTCAGCAGGTCGTGCGTCAGAGGCCGCGGCACGGCCACGCGATCCAGGTACAACGCGATGGACTGGGCTTCCGTGGCGCCGATAAAAATTGGCAGGGTTCGTTTCTCGGCTTGGGTCCCGCTCTGCAGGAAGACCACGAATCCTATGTTCGAAAGCGATACGTTCATGCTGTTGACCAAAATCATAAATGCTCCCTCCGTGTTAATATAATCATCGTAGCATGTCTCGATATTCAAGGCAAGGGGGCGGACAGAGCGCGCGGGGCGGGCGGCTTCATCAAGGCGGCCATGCGTTCTTTCAACGCGCTTAGGCCCTGGCGTTCCAGCGCCGAAATTACCATGGCCTCGGGATATGCGCGCTGGAGTTCGGCGATGCGCCCGGCCGCTTCCGGGCGGTCGGCCTTGTTGAACAGCAACAGGGATGCAATCCCCTCGGCCTGCATCTCCTTCAGCGTGGCCTGTACGACCTCGATTTGTTCCCGCGCGTAACGATGGCCGGCGTCCGCCACGATCAGGAGCAGGTCGGCCGCGCCGATTTCTTCCAGCGTCGAGCGGAACGAGGCCACCAGCCCGTGCGGCAAATGCCGGATGAACCCTACGGTGTCCGTCAGCATGATCTGGCGTCGGTCGGGCAGGTACACCAAGCGGCTCTTGGTGTCCAGCGTGGCAAAGAGCCGGTCGTCCACGTAGGCCTCGGCGGCGGTCAGCGCGTTCAGCAGGGTGGACTTGCCGGCATTGGTGTATCCCACCAGGCAGGCCACCGGCCAGGGGCGCCGCTCGCGCGTCAAGGCGCGCCGCTTCTGGATTTCCTTGAGTTTGCGTTTCAAAATCGTGATGCGCGCCATGATGGGCGCGCGGCGCAGTTGAAAGGGGCTTTCGCCCGGGCCGCGCATGCCGATGCCGCCCGAAAAGCGCGCCTGCTTGACCGAGACCGGAATGCGCGAGGCCAAATATTGCAACTGCGCCAGTTCCACCTGGATTTGGGACTCCGCCGTGCGCGCGCGCCGCGCAAAAATTTGCAGAATCAGTTCCGTGCGGTCAATGACTTTGATGCCGACAGCCAAGTCGAGATTGTTGACCTGCACGGGGGAAAGCTCGTTGTCGAAAATCAGCAGGTTGGCCTTGGTTTCGCGCCCGGCCAACTGGATCTCGGCCAATTTGCCTTGGCCGATGAAAAACGCGGCGTCCGGTCGGTCGCGCCGCTGGGTGATACTGCCCAGCACGACGGCGCCGGCGGTGTCGGCCAGGCGTTCCAGTTCGGCCAGCGAATCGGCCGCTTCCTCGCGCGACTGGCGTCCGTTGATCAACTGTACCAGCAAGGCGCGTTCCCCAAGTTTGACAGATTGTGGTTTCATCGTTTGTGTCCGGTGGTTTTGCGGAAGCGGTGGATGCGCGCAACGGAGGGGGGTGGACGGAAGGCTTCACGGCGCAGTTGCTTGGTCGTTTTGACGTGCGGCGCCGCCTGCCATTCGCGGAATTGCCGGTACAGCGCCTCGTTTTCGAACCCCTGGCAGCGCCCCCGTTCCCATTCCCGGCGCGGGCAAGCGAATTTCCAGCAAGTCGCGCCCAGGTTCAACAAGCAGGCATTGCACCGGCGAATCGGCTTCGGAGTATATCTCATGTTTATATTATAGCACCTGCCGCGCGGCAGGGTAAGCGAAAAAATCTTGACCCTAACATTGCGGCCATTATAGTAGGAGCCGCTGGTTGCCGAAAAAGGCCGCCGGCGCATCCACTGCCGGATTGTGTAATGGTAGCACAACAGACTCTGAATCTGTTTGTCTAGGTTCAAATCCTAGTCCGGCAACCACCTCTACAAGTCAGCCCCTCGTAAATATGGCAATGGCCGTATTCCTGGGGATGTGCCGTCAATTGTTAAAATTGGATAGTTTCCGATTTACATTTCTCTGTGCTTTTCCTCTCCGATCCGAACTTTTTAATGATCCTTTTGGAGTGTCCCGTCACCCCGATTATGAT
>Ga0172380_10001987_pt1 | contig 33533 bp, 13 predicted proteins | sample Leawe162metaG_FD_119747 | JGI IMG/M metagenome (GOLD analysis project Ga0172380, IMG submission 119747) | Leachate microbial communities from a municipal landfill in Southern Ontario, Canada - Leachate well 162 metaG | ecosystem: Engineered > Solid waste > Landfill > Unclassified | place... | reverse complement strand
GGCAAACCCCGTTCAACCCGTGGCGGCGTTTTCCCGCCGGGCATTCCTGACCGGCCTTGGCTGGGCGACCCGCTATGATGATAAAAAAACAGGAAATCGCTCGGAAGCGCGAAAGAGTGATTTGAAGGCCGCGGATGCGCCGAATCAAAACGAACAGGAGATCCAGGCCCTGGCGTCCGCTCTTCCGGCCTATCTGAATATTCCGGGGCTGCTGCGTCTCGGCTTATCCCTGGAGCGATCCGTCTATGATCCGGGGCAGCCCGTTTATCAGGAATCTTTCAGGACGCGGATTCGAAATGCAAACAGTGAAGAGGGTGATCCCGCCATTGTTCTCAATGTTTATAAACAAAAGACCCTCGTAAAACATGCCGGTGATTCTTCCAAAAATCCGCTCAAAGTTGTGGTCACCTCGATCTATCCTCAGCTTCCGTCCCGACAGGGTTTGGGGAGAACGCTTTTTTGGCTTCTTCTGGTTCGCGAGATGGCGTGGCAGGGAGAATATGCGGCCATCTGGAATGCAAAGGGCGGTTCGCAGGCCATGATGAAAAAGATGCCCGAGCTTCTGGTTCCCGGCCCGAATTGGCCGGATATGGAATTTCGCATCCCGATCCTCAGTCCGGAGCAACGCCGGGCCGTGGAGGTCATCTTTGAAAAGTATATTCCTGTGATCCCTGCATTCCCCGTCCGCTCTGAAGCGCGGTTCGTGGAATGGCCACAGGAGCCGGACTGGAACGAGCCGGATCTTTTAAAAGGGGCCATGTCGGCGGTCGACTATTTATCAAAGATAAAAAAAATAACAAATTTTTACAGCCAATTTACAGAGGCAGTCTGGTTCCACAAAAAAACAAAGAAAGTAGATCAAGCAACTTCCGCAGACGAGGGCTTTTCCAGCCATTTGTCTTTTACGGAAATGCAGGCGGTTTTGGGGGACTTGGCCCGCCTGCTGGACCTTCGTCAGTATGGGATCAAGGACCTGGGGGAGACAACGGCGTTTGCCCAGCTCAAAAAGAATTTTTCAGATGTCAAAAACGCTTTCTTGGGGAACAAAGAAACATTGCGAATGGTGAACCAGCAAAGCGATTTCAAGAAGCATGCCGCTGCGAAAAATCTGCTGAAATTTAAAGGCGAAACCCCAAAGGACGCTGTGCCGTACGTCTTGCTTTTCCCGTATCTTATGAACGCGGCGTTCAACCCGGAGTTTAAATTCTATCGGGGGGATTTCGAGAACGACCTTGAAATATTCAAGGCCGGGGCTCAGAAGATCCTCAACGACTGGCCCAAGGTCGAGCAGGCAGTGCAAGCCTATCTTGGTTCAATGGAAAAATATCAGAGTGAATCGGAGAAACCAGCGGAGAACGCAGCCCAGTCTCGCTCCGAGGCGCGGGAAGAGGAAACTGTTTTTACGACGGAACCGGGCTCGTCGTGGAGAACGCCGCAAATGATCGCGGTGGGCGGGAACGCGTTCAGTTCAGAAGACGAGATAAAGAAATTCTTTACCAATGAGATCGTCGAAAAGTTTAAAGCGGGAGGTCTTGTCACCCACGGGAACGGACCGCAAGCAGGACAATTACTGGAAAAAGAAGGGCCTCCTGGAATGTCGCAGGAAGCGGCCGTGAAAAAGCTGGTGACCGGGAAGATCGTTGAGCGGACCCAAAAAGAGATCGGGGGCATGATCAAGCGGGCGCTCATGGCGCGCGGGATCGCGGAAGAAAAGATTGCGATTATCCCTACTCATGTGCTCGTGGATCCGAAGGATGCGGAATTTAAAAAACCGACCAAGCCGCTGGGAGCGCTAAGCCAGGACGGCTCGGACCACAGAATACGTGTCCCCTCTCCTGCGCCTGAACATATTGTTGAGATTGCCGAGATCGCGGCAGAAATTAAAAAAGGAAAAGTTGTTATTTGCGTCGGAGGGGGAGGCACTCCCGTCGATGAGCATGGGAACGTGCTCGGCGCTGTTGTGGACAAGGATTTGGCGACGGCGCTGCTTGCAAGGGAGCTCAGACCGCTTGGCATCACGATTGATACGCTCACGATCCTGATGAGCCAGCCTCACCTTTACTATGTCGACGGACAAGGGAATAAAAATCCTTTGCTTCAGCTGACTTTCGAAGACATCGAAGAGCTTTTGAAGGAGGATCTCGAGCGAAAGCAATTTCCGGACGGTTCGATCCGGCCCAAAATGATCGCCGCCGCAGACTTTGTAAAAAATGGCGGGCGCGTTGCCCGTATTACCCGGAATGCAGCCCCGGGAAGCTCTGAGGGAACGGTCGTTATGCAGGACATCAAAGCTTCCGACCAGCGTCGCTCGGAACCATCTTCGCGAAGCGAAGCGCGCTTCGAGATGCGAAAAAGCGAAAAGATCATTCAGGAGGCGTTGCGCTCCGGCAAGCTCGCGCTTCACATCGAAGCTCCGGCCGAGATCGATCTCAAGCAAGACATGGAAGGGATCTTCCGGGATTGGCAGGCTGGGGACAGGGAAAAACAGATCTTGGAGCGGATGCGCAAAGGGGAAACCGAAGGCAAAGCCGTGGCTTTTATCCTGAATTTCAGGAAAGACCTTCAGGCAATTCAGGACCGGCTGAAAAATGATATTGAAAGGGGAGAGATGGCCCCTGAAAACAAAGAAGCTTTTGTCCAGTGGGATAAGAGTCATCTTGCTCCCCTGCATTACTATATCGGAAAAGCCCAGGGGGCTGCTGAATCGGTTTCCGACGGAGCTCTTCAGGATCTTGTGGACGCGATCGTGGAAGCGTTCTGGTGGGACCTTAAAGCAGAACAGCTTGCGGAGAGCGCAGGAACGAACAAGATTTTGGACGATGCCCGCGAGGGCGACGAGTGGCAAGCGAGCGAAGCAAAAAAAGACTTTTTGCAGGCCATATCGGAGATTGGAACGTTTGAAAATCGAACCGCAAACCAAACAGTGCTTTATGGTCTCCAGGTCCTTGCGCGTTCGTTCCCCGCGGTTTGCAGGAACAAAGTCAAAACAGTCTTTCTCGATCTTCTCGGAAAAGATCTTTTTCGAAGAAACGCATTTTTAAGAGGGCAATTATTTTCCCTCCTTGTGCAGGATTTTTACGGCCCGGACGTTCTTGAGCTTTTGCGCAAAGAGATCGAGCGCAACGCTAAAGGATCGACGCTGACTTTGGCGGCGAGGGATCTTCTATGGCGCCTGGGAGAACCCGGCGTCGAGGATCTTCTGATCGATTATGCGAAGCAACGTTTTTTTGAAGCTCTTCCCGTGATCGATGTTCTTATCCGCGAACAAGGGACTGTGAAGATCCCCAAAGAGGTCCGGCAAAAGATCCTCTTCTATGCCGAAGCGAGCGACGGCGAATGGGAAGTGTCGGGCGTTACGCATGCCGGGACCCGAGCTTATCTGAGGTCGTGGGTTCTGCAACTGCGTGAAAGTCTCGAGCTCTCTGCAGAAAAAAGCGGTTCTCTTTCTTACGAAACAGAAAACTTCTGGGTGCGTCCCGTCCTTACGCTCCGGGATCTTGATGCGATCCGTTCATTTGATTCGGATTTCGATTTCGGCAACGCCTTCTTCAGAAAGAATATTGCCCTTCTCATTTCCAAAGAGAGCAGAAAGATCGTGGGCGCATTCCGTGTTGACTTTTCCAACCCGACAGAAGAAAACCCAAGACCGTGGCATCCTGTTATGAGCGAAAAGATCTTTGGCGTCGAAGATCCCGCGCTTGCCAAGGCGGCCTTCGAAGACATCATTGCCGGAGTACTCAAGATCTATGAAAAACGTTTTGGGAAATTCCCCCTCTACGTCGATATTTCCCCCGATGAGTATTTCAAGACGACTGGAAGCACGGATTTCGCGGGTATGAGCGTCGATCGTTTCTTTAAGGCGCCGGATTTCATGAAACAGTTCCGGGCCTCCCGCTCGGAAATGCGAAGCGGCGAGACGGGTTCCGGGAAAAGCATCCGGGATGAAGATTTGCCGGAAGTTAGCCGCGGATTCAAATTTTCAAATCCCTATCATCTCCACAACATGCCAAGCCGGGCGCTTGCGGAGTTGGCGCTTGCGCTTGAGCGTGAATTAAAGCTTTATGTGTTTGTCCGAAAAGGGGACGGTGGTAAAAAAATATTCATGAGCTCGGTGCCCGAGCTTCTTAGCCTGGGGCTTGCATATAACCAGGACGTTGAGATTTTTGTGAAAGGCCTTCAGAACCCCATTCTTTTGAGCGGGGCGTTGGGCTTTGCCGAAAGAGCCATGCAGGACTGGAGAATGTTAGAGGGAGGAACTAACGAAAACCCTCTTTTTGATGCTTATCTTCAAGAAATCAACCGGATGGCAAAGGATTCTGGCGCGAGAGACGAAGAGCAGATCCGTCCTGATGCTTTGAATCGAGCGGAGATGCGCGGCGAAGGAGCGGCTGGAAAAATTGAGGCACGGAGCGAGCAGGAACGGGAAAGGCTGGCGGCCTCTTTTCAGGCGCTCGAAAAGATCCAGCGACCCGTCAAAACGCTTTTTGTGATGCCTATGTATAACGAAGCCCGGCGTCTTCACCCGAAGACAGACGAAAATCCTCTGGGCGAAGATGCCTTGCGTCTGAAAGTGGCGCAATTCGAGGCTTTGCGCGCTGCGAACCCGAATTTTCTTTGGAGACTTCTCGCGGTAGATGACGGGACGCCGGACCTGGCTTCCGCGAGCACTATCAAAGAAATATGGGAAGAAATCCTCGCGGACTATGCGCGGGCCGGGAAGCCGTTGGACCCAGCTCAAGTCCAGACGGTCGCCGTTTCTTCCGAAGAAAAAAAGAAGAGCGGCAGCCGCAAAGGATACGCGACTGTCAAGGCCATGAAACAGGCGGTAACGGACAGTTGGGCGGAATTCATCGGGTATACGGACACGGATATTTCGACAAACGTTGCGCAGACGCCGCTTCTTTTGGAAAAATTAATGGAAGGCGAAGCGGACGCTGCGATCGGGTCTCGATGGGTCATCGGAGGCGAGGCCAAGGTCGCTTCTATTTCCCGCTATCTTTCGAGCAAGCTTTTCAATCTTGCGGTCCGGACATTACTTCCGCCGCTTGGGTCAATCCATGATACCCAGCGAGGCTTCAAACTGTTCACCCGCGATCTTTTGAGCGTCATCCTCAAGCACGAGCGCGATCCCGGAATGTCTTTTGACACCGAACTGCTTCTTCTTACAAAAATGTCCGGCGCGAAGGTCCTGGAAGTTCCGATCTCGTGGTTTGATTCTTCCGAAGCCAGCACCGTGGCTCTTGCGGACGAAGCCAAGCGCATGATCAAAGGCATTTTGAAATATCAGTGCCCGCATCTTTTCGACCTCGGACTTTACTGGAACCTCAGTCGCGAACGAAAAGCCCTGTTGGCGCAAACTCCTGCGAGCCATCGTTCCGAAGCGCGAAGCCTAGACGTCTCGCAATCGCCGGCGGCCGGCCTAGATTCTTCCGAGACGCAAACCGGCGAATGGAAAGGCGTGCCTTATAAGTTCACGGATATCGCGGCCATGCTTTCTAGCTCGGATAAAAAGAACCAGGGCTTTTTACTGGTGGATAAAATGACCGAGGGACAGAAAAAGAAATTCCTTGAGTTTTTGAAGCCGGAAATCAAAAAAATCGCTCTGAATTATCTTCGCGACCCGGCCTCCGATCCGACTGAACCGCTCAGGAACAAACAACTCCATAAGGAAGACTTCACGGCTATGTTTTCGGGGACCGTGCATATCGGGGTTGGGGACGATGTGGAAAGCAGCCCCGTTTTGTTCGAGATCGAACCAAGACCGGGGAAAGAAGGAAAGGAAGAAGCAACGCTTCGGATCTTTAACCGGAGCACGCCCGAGGAAATGGTTGCGCCCGAAGAGTATGAGGTCAGCATCGGGAAAAAATATATGGTTGCGCGCGAGTACATTCCGGGGGAAGAAACCGGCGCGGCGGAAGTTTTCACCGTCGATTCTCCCTACATGACGGCCGGCAAGCATTTTTCTTTCCGTCTTTTATGGGATTCCCAGGGCCTTTGGATCACGATCGAAGATTACCGCTCCACGAACGGGACCGTTCTTTCCGCAGATATTTATCCGGCTACGATCGCTTACGAAGGGCGCGAAAAAGATCTGATTCGCTACCGCGAGATCATGCAGCTCATGATAAAAAACACCGCCCCCGCGATGAAAGGGGATGAAGAAAATCCCGTGGAGGGAGATCCGATCCACCACTACAAAAAGGCCCTGGATGAAGCCGCCAAGCTTTATCTTGAAAGCGCCGAGTTTGGAGAGCTTCAAGAGCTAAGAAAAGAGCTCATCAGATACTATATGCTCTCCAACATCGTCGGTCGTGCGGATGACCGCATGAATTACGCGCTCGAGCTTCTCGAAAAGTTTTTACAGGAAGACCGGATCACGGCGTGGCTGCCCGTGTTTGAAATGGCCGTCCAATACCTTCCTGTCGGGAAAGCGGACGCCAACTTTCTTCGCTTGTTGCGGGTCCTTAGGTCCGAAAAACTCAAGCAAGCTCCGACGGGCCTGAAACGGGAAGCGCTCCATTTCCTTTCTCGCGCCAGTAGCAATCCGAAGGAGTTCAGCAGCGAACCGCTCCTTAGCGCCGCGAAGAAACAAACGATGCGCATTGATACCGCCCCCGCGGATGAACCGCAAGGAGACGTCCGCTCGGAAACACGGATTACGCCCGAAGAGCGAAAGATCCTGGAGGAAAAAGGACAGCGGATCTTTGACTACCTCGCGGTGCGCAAGGAATATGTGCCAGGACAAGCGCCTGAAAAATCATGGATTTCCGTAGCGCTTGAAACGCTCCGTCTTGATCCGTCTAAAAAGAATCTGGCAATGGTCCTTGGGACATGGGATGAGAGGACGGCTCACGAGGCGGCGCGCGTGATCAAAGAGCTTCGGACCGGCGACCCGAAAATAAAAGTGCTGACAAGCGGGAAATACGGCAACAAACCGGGCATTTTTTATGACAAAAAAGGCAACCAGCTGCCGGAGGCGGAGGGTTACAGTCAGATCATGGGAAAAGAAGGAGTTTCCGTGGATTTCGTCGAACGGGGGTCGACGAATTCCGGCGCAAACATCGTTTTTTCAAAGAAAATTCTGGATGCCGCCTCTTTCAAGCCTGACGTTATCTTTTTAATGCAGAATCCCATTCTTCAGGGGCGCGCCGGCTTGACGGCCGTGAGGCAATATTCCGGGAGCCAAGAGGCCTTCGATGCATCGGGCGTTCGGCTGATCAGCTATGCGCCTTACAAACCGGTGGCCGCTCACCAAAAGGATTCGGACCTCCTGAGGGACATCGGTTTCGGGCTCGCGGAGCTTCAAAGCCTCGACGAATATCCCGGAAAGGGATTTACGATCCGGACGGTTGTGCCGCAAGAAATTTCAAGCGCAAGAGAAGACCTTCTCTTATTACTTTCGAAAATCAAGGAGCGGTCCGCGCTTCAAAAAGGGTCGCTCGCTCCCAGGACCTTTGACGAAAAAGAGGTCGATCTCGAGGTTTTTGATCCCGAGGATGTGGATATCGGCCTTAAGATTTCTCCGGAGGTGTTTGATAAGACCGGAATGAGCCGCCTTGTTTTTGATCGCGTGCACAACCATGTTTTATTGGCCGGGCAGCCTATCAGGCTCAGCGAGGTTTCTGCTAAAGCGAACTTTCGGAAAAACGACAGGATGAAAGAATCTTACGAGAAAAACCATTCCGGAAGAGAAGTGTATGCGCTTCCAAACGGCAATCTCGGGTTGAATAATTTCTATCTTGCTGCCGTGAGAAAAAAGGCCGGCGGGAAAACAAAAGTTTTCTATTATTCCCATGATCCTTTGGTGGCGCGGACCATGCTTGTTGTGAGAAAAGGACAAAAACCCTCAGCCATGTTGCTTTCATTCAAAAAAAAGGCGAACGGGACTGTTCGCGTGATCGATCCGGCCAAGCAGCAAGATATCACGGACGATCTCGAAATTGCGCTTTACGGCCTTCCCGTGATCCGCGACGGACGGTTGAATCTAAAGGAGGCCTTGGGCCAGCTTGATGATTTGAGGCATCTCTTCCGTCTCCCGAGATTCGATATTGTTGAGGCAGATACGGCGCGCAATGAATGGGTGGATCAAGTGCATCTTGGCATGAGCGACGGCATCGGGATCTTTTATAAAGATCCGGACCTTCTTGCCCGGCTTTTTTCCGGTCGTCCCGTGACATTAAGCGTGGATCCGCTTTTGTCGCGCGGTGTAACCTTTGACGAGATCGAAGCGGTGTACAACGCGTGGGGATATCGCGGGAAATACGAGCTCGATCGCGCGACGCACACCGTGACCGCAACCTATGAGCCGGGCACGCACCCGCACAGTTATTTCGGCATAACCCAAAACGGGAAAGTGTTCATCGGCGCTTTGAGCGGAGATCTCGACACGCATTTTAAGGGCATTTCTTTCAGAGGACTTTACGAGCAGCTCAAAGAACGGCGCGAATTCGCGAAAGACCCTGTCCAACATCTTTGGGTTTGGGCCAACGGAAAAGATGTTTCTTTCCGCTCGAAAGGTTCTGCACCAAAAGGAATGCGTTCTAAAAACATTGAAAACCTTCTTTTTTCAAGGCCCGTCCGCTCGGAGATGAGAAGGGAGTTTGTTGTTTCCGGCAAAAGAGTGCGAATAGCGGAGATGAGCTTAAAAAGGAAGGAATGGCTCTTTGAAGCTGTTCCTGAGCTTTTGAAAAGGTCTCAGGGGAAAACGAAGCGAGAGGTCGCAAAGGAGCTTTTCGCCCAAATGACGATGGCAGGCCTTGGCGGGATCACATTAAACGGCCTCATATGGATCATTTATACGAAACATCCGGAGCTACAGAAGCTTTTCGAGGGAACAACGCCTAAAACAAAAAAGATCGCCAAGGAAGCTCTAGCACCAGCTCCAAAAAAGATCGACGAAAAGAAAAAAGACGAACCTTGGAAAGGAAGGCTGAGCCTCGTCGCGAAGGCGAGGGCCCTCGCGACGACCCCGAGAGAAATGGATAAGCGCTACAAACTTCCGAGCGGGACCGTGGGGAGAGCGCTGGAGGCAGAGGAGAAACCGCTCGAAACGATCGAAACCTTTTCGAAAGCGGTCGAGGCGGATTGGGCTTCCATCGCAGAAGTTGTTTTCGGGATCTCGCCTGAAAAGATGAGATCGCTCGGGATGATCTTTAATTTTATCTCAAAAGAGCCGGAAGCTTTTGCCAAGGAAAATCCCGAAGCGGCTTTTTATATGGCGATCGCGGGTTATCGTCTCATGGCCAATCCCTCCCAGGGCGAAGCATGGTTCGCGCAAATCCCCACCGAAGAGATCACCCGCAAGGGATCTCCCATTCTTTCCCAGTTGATCAAAATGCTGGAAGAGGAAGAAGGAACTTTTCAGCAGCAGAAGCAATGGCACGGGATCTCGAGCGGGAAAATGGCCCTTTTTATGCTGGAGGCTCTTTTCCATAAAGATCCCAAGAAGGTGAAGGCGGCCTTTATGGCCCTGAAGATCACAGAAAGGCAAGCGGTTGCCGCAAGCTCGTATGGGCGGGAGTGGCTCAAGGAGCTTCGTTTGCTGGAAGATGGAGAAAATCTGGAAGATCTTATTCATCCCGTCGATCTCAAAAAGATTCAAAAAGAAGAGGCCCCGGACCCGCTTGAGGAAGCAGGCAGCCCTGAGGACGTGGCGGAGGCTTACCGGGACTTTTCTGCGACCACGATGCGGTACGCGACCAATGCGGTGGATTATAACCGGGGGACTGATCCCGGGAAAAATGACGTCGGGCGGGCGGCACTTGAACGACTCGATCAGCTTTACGAAGAAGTTCCCGGCGTGATCCGAGTGCCGCGCGACGAGCTCATGAGTTTCTTCCGGGAAAAACAAGCGGAGCTCGAAGCGAACAAAGAAAGATTGATCAAATCGGTCGAATCTTTAAACGAGACAGAAAAAGAAGACCTTCTCCGGTGGCATGAGAACCAACGCTCTGAGTTACGGACGGAGGCGGCGAAGAAACTGAAAGCTCAACTTCCGCTGACCCCGGAATCCTTGAGGAGCCTCCGGCCGGAAAAAAATGAAAATGGGCCGGAATCCACTCAGAAGCTTGCCGGAAAACTGCGAAAGGAGTTTGACCGAACGGGAGAAGAGATCCTGTTTCTCGGGAAAGACCTCGCCCAGAGCCTCTGGGAGAATCGCAGCGTTACTTTCCAGCTGGGGCGGTTGAGCCTTACTTGTTTTCAAACGAAGCAGGAGATTTCTCGCTACGTGTATTCGATCTCTGATCCTGAGGGAACTGTGATTGGGCACGGGATGTTCATTTATGGGCGTTGGAGCAAGACCCTCTTTTTCCGCTACTCGATCCACAAGGAATTTCGGGGTTTGGGTTATGGAGAAGAAGCGCTTGCGGTTTTTATGGCGAGCATGCTCCAAGGCGGACTTTTTAACGAGAGACGGATCCGTAAATTCGAATGGGAAGAACGGCGGACTGGGGCGTACGGTCTTCTGGTGCCGGATGATGCTGAAGTCTTTTTGCAAAAAGCCGGCTTCAAGCAACGTTTCCTTTCCGGCCGCCGGTTGTTCCGGATGCCCGACTCTTTTTCCGAGATAGGAGGCTTGAGCGCCTTAAAACAAAAAATAACGAAATGGCTCTGGCAGAAACCTGATTACAGACTTTTGATCGCGCTTCTTCAGCATTCGGATATGCCTGCCGAACAACGCCGGGCCTACCGGATCCTGGGGGGAACAATGGCTGTCACCGCCCCTGTCATCTGGGCCGTGAAGGCGGCGATCTCGTTGGGTCTTGGTGCAAAATTTTCAGACATGATGCCCCTGGAATATTTAAAGATCTTTGCTGAAAAAATCACTCTGGCTCTTTTCAGCCTGGACATAAACCTCGCAAAAGAAGCGTTCGCTATGGCCTCGGTTTCATCGGCGGCCTATATTTTACTGAGCCCCTTTCTCCGGACAGCTCTTTTCATTATGCCAGCTGCGGTTTTATCAGGCTTTAAGCTTCGGTTGTGGGTAGCCTTTTTCTGGAACCTTTTTCCGGGGGCCGGCGCTTTTATCAGCGTACCGATTCAAGTCATCGCGAACATTAATAAAGACTACAAGAAAAAGCGCGAAATAAGCTGGCGAGAGATGCGCGATCTACATAAGCAGATCCTGGAGAGTGTCCGGCCGCAGTTTTCGCCCGCTCAGGAACCTTTGCGGTCTGACCTCGAAAAGCTTTCGGCGGAAATAACCTGCCTTTTGTTCGAGGCCCAGGCCAAAGAGGTCCTTCCTGATCATGGCCAGGGGGTTCGCGTTCTAAGCACCAGCTTGAGCGCCCCGTATCTTTCAGAGAATATCCGTCTCGGCGTTCCAACGGTTTTTATCGGAGCCAATGCGGCCGATTACGAAAATCTTGTTCGAAGGATCCGGAAACTCGGAGAGCATTTCGGCGCGCCTCCTTTTTACAGGCTGGAAACGAAACTTTTCCACGACGCGTATGAAGTAGAAGCGACAGGGAAGATCAGACAAATAAAAACACTAAATCCGTCAGCCTTGATCCGCCCGCTTTTCTCCGTTCGTTCTGAAATGCGGGGCCCGGAAAAAACACCGAGAAACCGTTCAATAGAAACAGAAGCTCTTTGGGAAAAAGCTTTGGACGCGGTTCAGCGCAAGGCCCCCGAAAAATTCACGCCGACCGATCACTTGAACCTCCGCTATGCGTTAGCGCAAGAAGTTGCCATGGCGCTTGGAACGCAGGATGAAAGAATCACAAAGATTTGGCTCTTTGGAAGTGTTAGCGAAGGAAATGTGGAGAATATCGGTCCCCAGTCCGATATCGATCTGATCCTGGAGGTAAAGTCTGAAGCCGGGAAGAAGGAGGTGATGGCCCTGGTTGATGCGGCGGACAAAATTCTCGTCCGGAAAATGAACGATTACTTCCATTACAGCGAACATCCGATGCCGAGATTGGTGAATATTGGCGAAAAAGTTTTTCTCAAAGAAGAGATCGGGTCGCTCTATATTTCTCCGACACTGCTTTTCGAACGGAACGTCTCGAAAGAGCGCATGGAAATGGAGAGAAAGAAAAAGATCCCGGCAGGAGTCGATATCAGCAAAGTTAAAGAAGCTGTCCGGAATTACAGCCGGGGAGCCTGGACATGTTTGGCGCATTCGTCCATGGTCATCTACATCCTCAGGTCTTTGGGTGAAAAGGCTACGCTGGTGGGAATGTTCCGGAAAGGGGAAGACATGCCTTTTCAATACATGGCAAGCACGGCTCGATGGGGAGAGATCGATATTTCTCCCTACGATGATGAGGAAGAAAATTATGAGCGAACGGCTCCTGCGAGCGAAAAAGATTACGAAAGAATGCTTGCTGAGCTGAAAACAAATGGATCTCTCACCCGTGCGGACAAAGCTTTACGGGAAGGAGTTTTTCTGTTTGATAAGGTCCCGGAAGAACGCTCTCCGAGGTCAGAGATGAGGGCTGCGACGTTTGAAGGAAAGCTTGGAGAGCTTTATCGAAAAGCCGGCGTGAAGGTCCGGCGGATCGAAAACAAAGAAAAAGGAATTTTACATCCAACGCCTGCAGACGCCTTTGATGCGATCCTTCAAGCCATGGATATTCCGGCGGACGGGAATGTCACGATCCTTGATGCCGGAAGCGGTCAGGTGCAGATGCTGATACGGTTCGCTATGGCGCGGCCGGATATCAAAAAACTTATCGGGATCGAATATGAACCTGAGCTGGTTCAGGAAAGCAAAAAAGTCCTTCAGCTGGCGGTGAACGAAGGTTTGGTAAAACCCGGCCAGATCGTGATCCAGCAAGCGGACTTTAATGATGAAAGCTCTAAAAAATTATTCGAAGAAGCGGACCGGGTCTATTATTTTCATTTAGGAACGACGGACACCGGGGCCCTGATCAACACGCTCGGATCGAACTTGCGTCCCGGCGCGCGCGTGGCCATTTATCCTTCCCAGCAAAGACCGGACGTTTATCACCGCGTCGCGCTTGCCGAAACAGGACTCTTTGACGCGAAGCACCTTCCCTGGGTCAGCGTTTTTACCCGTCTTTCTGACACGATTTCATCGGCGCGAAGCGAAGAACGCTTGCAAAAAAGTGACTCCGAATACCGGTTCAATGTCACCGCGGCCAGCGAATCGGTTTCGCCGGCGGAATGGGGCGATTTAAAGCTTGATCAGCAAGCTCTGCGCGAAGCCCTTTCGAATTTGTCTTGGGTGAATAACTTGACGGACGCCAACGGTTTCAAACTGTCGAACGCGGGGCGGAAACAAGGGATACTCTTGAGCGGCAGGCTTGAGGGACTGATCCGGGAGAAAGAGCGGACCGGGGATCGCCGGCTCACTCTCTATGAGGTCGGGCTTGGGGAGGAGCCTCGCGAGACAAGAGAGATCCTTGCTATGATTCAAATGATCCTCAGGAAGCTCGCCGGCAAAAAAGAGATCGACCTTGAACAATGGAAAGTGGAGCTTGTCGGCATGGATGAGTTCGCCCGAAATGTTCAGACCGCCGAAAAATCTAACAGGATCCACGCGATGATCCGCGCTTCCAACGGCAGGCTTACGGCGACTTTCAAGCAAGCGAATGCCCTGGACCTGCAACGCCTGAGCGAGATCGCGGACGGTAAAAAGGGAGACATCATTCTTTTCCGGAATACGGATTACGCTAACACTCTCGCTCAAGCCAACGCCCTCCATCTAAAAGACGTGCGCTTAGGGAAACGCGGGCAGAGCCTCACAAAATTACTTAACAGCTATCTTGCCAGGAGAAATTTATTTCTCGCATTCGCGAAAAAAGGGTCTCTCTACGTTATCGATCCCGCTTCCGGCCAGAACCCCGAGGCTGCGGCGCTTAGCATCCCGGGCACAAGACTTTTGGGGGCCAAGAAGTTGCTCAGCGGCTTGGGGCGCGAAGCGAAATTTGCGGAAGGCAGCCCGGACGATATCGGCACCGGTATCTATGAGATCGAGGAGCCTGCCGGCGTTTTAAATGGAGGATTATTGCATGCGGCAGATACAATCCTTGGCATATGGGAAATAAAGAACGCGAGTGAAGCGACAAAAGACCGCACCGAACCTGCGCAGGCCAAGAAAGAGGTTGCGGAGCCGGCAAGGCCCCGGTTGCCTTCCTGGGTTGAAAAGTTTTTTGGGTCGGTAAGGGACGTTCGCCTCGAAGGGCGGTACGCCAACCGGAATAAAACATACAAGGGATTGGACTTGTTACTGCAAACGATCTTCGACGAGGAAAAGGTTCTTTGGTTGGGGCTTGAAAAAAGGGACGGTCAGATCGAAGCGGGAAGGGTCATGGAACAAAAAAGCCATTATTGGGGCGCAATCAAAAATCTGAAGCTCTCCAAAGAGTACCAAAATATCTTTCACGGATTTGGAGTGGTGACCTTTACTTCCGCGGACCGGCGATCCACCATGGTGCTCGTGGTCCCGACCGAAAGAATTCCCTTTTATATCCAGGACAGCCGCCCGGTAAGGTCCGAGACGCGGGAAATAAAACCAGATTCCAGATTACAGACCGCAGCCGACAGACCGAAGCTAAGTGCGACCGTTCAGCCTGTCCCTGTGGCGGCGAAGCAGCACCTTGGTGTACCCGGTACCGCTCCACGCGTGAAGTTCATGTTGGGACTGATCTTTCCGGACGTTTCCGCCGGAGAGGCCCATAAACCTTGGGAGTGGGGCTTAAATCTCTATGTTCTTGGGACGCATGTTGGATTGTTTCTGCTGACGGAGATCGCGGTCCTGTGCTTTTGGAGCCTGATACCTTCTTCCCTGAAATGGGTGACGTTGATTACGGTCCCTGGGTTTGTGGAGCTGGTGTTATTGGCAGGTTATGCCGCAGCGGGATTTTTCTGGCCTCTAGTTTTTCTTCATCGGTCGGTGAAAGGATTGCAGGAGCATACGAACGCCAAAATGCGCTCGCTTGCAGAACAGGCACAGCAAGCAGGGGATACTTTGCTTGCCGAAGCGCTTGGCTTGATAAAGGGCGTTGAGCTTTCTGATTATTATGGCGTCCTCGATGGGCGGAAAAACATGGATAGAAAGACCCTTAAGATTTCCAAGGAGATCGCAACAGAACCGGTTCTGACCTATGCCATGGTGCGCGGCGCTTTAGGGATGTTTTTCGCGATGGGGCATCCTGAATGTACTGTTTGGAACAAGATGGCCTGGCGTGTTTTTTCAACACGAGAATTGATGAGAAGGGTCCGTTTGTTTCCCGGTATGCTTTGGTATCTTTTAGCGCACGATTTTGTTTGGAATGGTCTTTCGCTCGTATTTTTCCTATCGCGCTTCGATGGAGGACATTATTTGACAGTCGCGCTCAAATTGGTTTTGAGAAGAGGTGTCCCTAGCTTGCAGGCCGTTCTTTCACAGTTCATATCGTTGGGCCGGTTCTCGAAACGTCTTACGGTAAAGGAGTCGCTCCCTCAAAAAGGTGACGAAGCAAACCGCTCCGAGGCGCGGGAACAAAATAGCCATGAGACACGAGCCATGAGCCATGAGCCCAATTTTCAAACTCAGGCCTCAGACCTCAGCCCTCAAGGCTTGGGAATCCGCTCCGAGATGCGGGCGGATAAAGCCCAAGATCAAACCCCGGCTCTCAACCCCGGCTCTGCGGCGGGTGCACCTTACATTAGAGAAATGCGGCCCGTGGATGAATCTCTATCTTCCATTCGGATCGGTAAGGACGTTTATCAGATAGCGAGTGAAACCAATTTAAGCATTGTTATGACCGATAGGTGTAATGCCGGCTGCCCCTTTTGCATTAATAGAACGGGGTCCCACCATAGTGGCGAGGCGGTCGCTCTTAATTTCTCGCAAAAGATCAGCAAAGCCATTGAAGCTTACCACGTGAGAGATGTCGTATTGCTGGGCGGAGAACCGTTGTTGGCGCCGCATCTGAGAGAAGTATTAAGGGAGTTGGACAAGGTCAAGGGTCAATTAGACGAGATCACGATCACGACGAACGGAACGCAGTTCAGGGACAGGAACATCCTGGAACTCGTCGGGAATTCCGCGGTGACATCCGTCAATATCTCCTACCATCACTATGACAAGAAAAGAAACGACGCCATTATGGGAACGTCGACACTGACGCTCGAAGAAATAGAAAGCATCCATCGTTTTCTAAGGTCCAAAGGAAAGACTTTGCGGATCAATGTGACCGCGCTCAAGGGCGGGATCGACAATGTTTTGGATCTGGAGAAATTCGCCGGCAGCTTTGGAAACAGAGTAGAGGTGATCAAGCTTACCCCGGTGTACCCCACGGCAAGTTATGGGACGATCGAGAGCGTGTCTGAATTCACGGAAAGCCGCGCTTTTTCGCGGCAAGAATGGACGCAAATCCTTGATGGATTAAGCGCTAAAGGGAAAATATTGGACGTGAACGAAGATATGTTTGGCGTGGGCCGCACGCTTATTGAGCTTCCGGCGGGTGTAAAAATGTTATTAGTCAATCCTTACACGGATAAGAAGGAACCGACGGAGATCCGAAGCATCAAAATATTGTCGGACGGGAAAATGAGCTTGTCTTGGCTGGGCCATGGGCCCGATCTCATGACCGCCGCAGTTGAATTTCCTCGCATTCCCAATATTGAAGCGGATAAAAATACTTTGCCTGCCCGCTCCTTCGCCAGAGGTGAATCCGCCTCAAGCGGAGAAGTGCGTGCGGGCAAAAACCCGGATCAGACCCCGGCTCTCAACGCCGGCTCTGCGGCGGGTGAGAAGCGCTCCGAGGTGAGAGGAGTTCCGGCGTCGCTTGAGGAAGCGATACGAACGGTCAGGGAGAAGGACCTTACGGTCGGAGAGATCGACGCAATACGGAAAAAATTCCTTACCAATGAAAAAAATGAGCGGGAACTGTTTTCAGCGCTTGTGACAGATACGCCGCAGCCCTTGCGGCTTGAACAGATCGTGTCCGGGGAAGCCATTCAAAAGATCGAGACCATACTTCGCGGCATTGGGGAGCGATCGCGCGAACTTTCTTTACCTTCGGGGCAGGTTGTGGCCGACATAAGACGCACTATCGGGATCCTTCAAAGATGGCTGCCGCCGCATCTTTTCAAGTGTTTTTATGAGGACGAACCCGTTAATGTCGGTCATGCTCTTCCGCATGCCCTGGCGGATCTGGAATATTGTTTACGGATCATCCGAAACGACGCGAACATTTCTTTCCGCAAGACCGATATCCAGCTTTTGTGCTATGCGGCGATCTTCCATGATCTCGCGGGGATACTGTACAGAGAGCATCACGAAACAAATTCCATTATTTGGATGAGACGCATTTTGGAAAAAGAAGGAGGCCTTACCGCAGAGGAGACGGATAAAATAGAGGCCTTCTTATCCGGCCATAAAAAGACGGCGGAGGCGGCACAGAAAGAGGAGTTGCGAACATACCCTGAGGCGCGGGTCTTCAAGGATGCCGATGCGCTTGCCGGCGCGATGGATCTGGAAAGGATCTACGGCGTTTGGAAAGCATGGTCCATTCAGGAGTCCGAGACAAGGAAGCAAAAGGTCAATAAATTTTATATGCCGGAGCTCACTTTAGAGCAAAGGAAGAACTCTTTGAAAGCCGGGCGATATGAGATGGCGGATGGTATCACCGATCTGGTCAAATGGGTGCTGATCCGGAGGAGCCCCGAATATTATTTGACCGCCGGAGGGAAAAAAATCGCGGCTTCTCTTCCGAGGGATTCCGGCGTCGTGATGGCATTCATCGAAAGCAAACGGGAAGATCTGAAAGATTTTTACCGGCTGACCGGCCAGGACTTGACAGCGATCAAAAAAATCGTGACCACACTGACAAGCAGCGCGCTGGAAAATGGGTTGATCCGCTCGGGAGTGAGAGGGGTTGGGGCTGAAAATCCGGACCGCTCCGAGACGCGGGAACAAGCGCGATCCCTTTCACGAAAAGCGAAAAAAGCATTCAATGTTTTCGGGATCCCCGTCCTCTTTACTGCAGCGATCCTCTTATTACAGGATGAATATTTGGCGCTCGTAAAAAGATCGTTCGCTGTTGGGATGCTGACCAAGGGCGCGCTGGGCGCGGCCACAGGTTTTATGGGTGAATATGTCACTCAGTCTTACAAAGGCGTCCGAAACTGGAAAAAGGTCGGTGTGTGGACCGGCGTTCGCGCGGTCCTGACCGGGGGCGTGACCTTCGGACTGCTTTATCCTTTTCTGCAAGTTCTTACCGATAAGGTCTGGGTGCGGGTGGTCCTTGACCTCGGCCCCTATACGGTCTTTTTTACTTATCTGATGATCCACATCGGGGACTGGATCGAAAAGAACATCGGCGCCACGAAAACGAACGGCTTGACCCTGAAAGAACGTTTGGAATACCTTGTTTTTTTCTATCCACTCCATACGCTTTACTGGGCGGTTGTGTTGAGCCTTGCGTGGCCGCACGGAGCGGAAATTGTATCAATCTGTTCCGCGATCACCTCAGGATATTCCACGATCATCCAGATCGGGATGCTCAAATGGTGGATGGGCCTGAGCTACGCAAAAAGAGAACGATATTTGGGATGGTATGTGCGGCCCGCCGAAAAGGCGATCTATCCGGCGCGCGCATGGATCGCTCGAAAAACCGGCATGGACCGATCGCGCTCCGAGGCGCGAGTTGAGGCGGCCGCGGAGCGGATCGGGAAGCTTGCGGAGCAAGTATGGAGCGGTTTCACAGCCCGGACGGTTCCGGAATCGGATGTTTTCTGGAAAACGTTGGTTGTGGAATATAAAGAAGGCCGGGTAACCCTGGAAGATCTGGCGGAAGCGTTTGTCCGGGTTAAAAAAGAGCACGGTGAAGAGATGATCGAAAAAATGCTGACGGCGAAATTGGGATTCAGCTCTCTCTGGGACCAGGACCATGGATTTCCGGAGGGCCGGTTGACCCGCATTTTCCTTGAAAAAGAAGTTGAGGTGGGAATGGCGCTCAAGGTCCCGGCTGTTTTTAAGAATCTCCGCCATATGCATATGCGCCCTTCTGGAAATCTCGCCCGTTTTGGCGACGGGGTCAAGGGGAGATCCCGCGAACGGATCCATCTTTTTCTGATCGAGCCGGCGACGGGAAGGGCTTTTAACGCGAGCGAGTTTCTTAGCCTTCAAAGTAGCGGCATTGCGGATGGAACCCCTCTGGAGGTTGTTGCGGAATTTCTGGGAAGTAGAGATCTGGCGGAAAAAGCGGCTTACAAAATGAGCGAACTTTTACAAGACACAGATTTCCAAGAAGCAGCTTTTGGCGGGCGAAATCTGAAGAATTGGTTCCAAGAGCACTTTCCGGACCGTTCCGAGGCGCGGGACGAGACCATGAAGGGAATTCCAGATAGCGTCATAAGTCTGGCGCGGCAGCTTGAATCGGTCGGGCAGGTCAAAGAGCTTCTCCGGGAAGCCAGCGGTTTGAGAGCATGGGGGGCGAAGATCTCGGGAGAATTCCTGTCTGTCCTGGAGACGATGGCTTTTATCTTTGGTTTTGAATCAGGCCCCGGCTTGACTCTTGTGGAGTCTGAGGGGAGCATCGTGAAGAATGCGCAGGTTTCTTCTGCCGATCAGGAGGAAATATGGAGACAGATGTATTCCCCGGATAACTATGGAAGAAAGTTTGCGGATATCGGAGAGGTCAAAGACGCCATCTCCCTGGCATTGGCAAGTTTGTCCCGTGACGGGGTCGTCGTTTATTCCCGGATCAAGCAATATAAAAGTCTTCTTGAAAAATTGAGGGCGGCCGTAGCCAAAATAAAAGAAGTTCCCGTGGAATCCGTCGGAAAAGACGCGCGTGAGATCTTTGAGGAAGTAGAACGGTTAAAAGATAGGTTCAGGGAAAATCCCGTAGAGTATTTTGACGATCTTGTCGGGTTTGATGTCGTGATCGACGATGCGCGGATGGACGAACACCAAAGAGCTGCTGCCCTCACAAGTATGACGGCCGAGGTCCGCCATCTTTTAAGTCAACACCCCGGTTGGAAGGTTGTCACGGTCAGGAAAGACGGGCGGGTCAAAGGATATGAATCGGTCAATATATGGGTCATGGGATTATTGGATCACAAGAAACTTGGGGCCCTGCCTGTCAAAATCCAGATCCGGTTTTTTAATGCGCTGAAACATGAGATGGTCATGAGGTATGTTTTCAAGACAACGGGACAATGGAAGTATCCTCCGTGGATTACACCTGGGGAAGTGAACGCAGCCCGCACGGTCCAGGAACTCCGTAAGGTCATGTTCAGGAGCTTCAAGACGTATACAAAAGATATGAAGCTTTCGGAAGAGTTTGATATCTGGACCCATGTCACTTGGCGTCCTGGGATGCCGCAGATATTCGCGTACGATTGGATGAACAGGCTGGCTGCCGCGACGGCGGGCGGGGCCAAGGAAAGCCCGAAAGGAAAAGCAATTCCCGGCGCCGTTTCCAGTCCTAAAAATCCAAAGTCGGATACTTCTGTCCGCTCCGAGATGCGGGGAAAGAATGCCGCGACGTTACAAGACACAAAGCCACAGAATGAAAACGTGCGGCGTGTGGCGGCTGAGCGCGTGGCTGGCGAAGTTCGCTCCGAGGCCCGACAAATAAAACCAGCCACGAGGACAGAGATCGTGAGCTCAAGCCTAAAGCCCAGCGGCGTTCAGCCTGTTTCCACCGTACCCGGTACCACTCAGGCGGATGTCAGCATCGGATTTAGACGTCTTGGAAATTTAAGCTACGACACGGGCACAGACGAGCAAATCTTTGCTTTTTCCAGCGAAGCCGGTTATGACGCCGTTCTTGAAAGCATTCGACTTTCCGATCCAGCTATAAGGAACACAGCTGTTCATATTGGAGTGTCCGGTATGCAGAACCTGGATATTATGGCGGCACGTCATTCCCGGTGGGGTATTTTGCTCGATGTGAATAAGCGGACGGTAAAGTTTTTTAATCTTGTCGAAGGAATTTTTAAAGACAATCCTGGAATTTCGAAGCGGGAATTCCTCGAAGCATTATTCAGGCGGATGGACCAGTACAAGGCGACACGGCCACAAGAGGCGAATTATTTTTTAAACAGTTATCAAAACCTAATGCTGGAAATGACGACAGACCGGTCGTGGTTGACGGACAATGCCCGCTTTCAACATATCAAAGCAATGTTTTTAGAAGACCGCATTGTATCTGTTCGAGGAGTTGCTGAGGACAAGAATATCTTTAAAAAATTCAGGGACTGGATGAGCGAAAACGGGCTTACGCTTGATACGTTTTATATATCAAATGTAATCGATTATGTGCCGGCCCAAGAAAGGGAAGATTTTTATGCCAGCATTGTGTCTGTCAGTAATGGACAGACGTTCATTCTGGACAGCGCGAATCCCGATGGGATTCGTTTGAGAGTCCGGAAAAAGGAGGAATTCCAGAAAGACAATCCAGGCAATGGGTCTGACGCCGCCGCTCGCTCCGAGGCGCGGGAAATAAAACCAGCCACGAGCCCCGAGACTGTGGACTCAAGCCTAAAGCCCAGCGACGTTCAGCCTGCCTCCTTGGCATCAAGCGCCGCTCCATGGCGTCCCACTTCTTTTGATTTTGAAATTCCGCCGGAAGCCATTTTGGCTCAAGACTCTCGCTTAGGGACAATTGTCCTGGCCAAGAAATTATTATTGACCGCTGGGGATCGCCTCAAGCTTATGGACGAGATAGACGGGTTAAACGCAGTCTCTTTCGCGGGTTCAGTCATATTTGAGACAGCGAGCGCATGGAATGATCGCCTCGTCAAAGACGACAGCCTTATTCTTTTTTGCCGGAATCCCTTATCAGCTAATAAATGGGAATTGCGCGGTGTTCTATGGAGCCGATCGGAGAACGAGCGCGTATCTCGGATCGAACGTTTTATGACAGAACAAGATAAAGTCCGCGGGCAAGGATCTTTCTTGATGGACACCTTCTTTCGAAGGCTTATTTCCCAAAAGACCCAAATTACTCAATGGAAGGCTGAGACGCCCGCAGCCAGAGACTTTTATGATCGTTACCTGCCGAAGGCTCAGGGCCAAGGCCTTATTCTTTCCTTTACTCCTGGAGATCAACATTCAGAATACCAAGCGATTCTCCCCGGCTTCACGTCTGTCAAAGACGAGTCTCACCCGGGAACTCAAAATCAAACCCCGGCTCTCAATTCCGCCTCTGCCGCGGCTGCGGAGCGGGGAGAAGCATTCCGGCAAACCGTTCGTACGGCAATCGAAGATTTGAAGGGACATTTCACGATCATGACGGACATGGCGGATGTGGCGGAATTTACGGACGCACAGCTCCAGGAATTTGAGACCATGGCGATCCTTCAACCTAATGTGAAGTTCGTGTTTTATGGTAAAACCGATCCAACCTCCGAGGTCGGAAAACGGTTATCGCAGCTGCAGGCAGAGCTTGGCGCCAATCGCATTGTGATCACGGAGAGCGGGGCTGAAGAGCTGACGCTTCATAAAGAAGAGAAGGTGATTCAAATTTCAAAAGCCAGTACGGAGTACGGAGTACGGGGTTCGGAGACAAGCTTTTCACGCCGTACGCCGTACGCCTTGCGCCGTACGGCCGGGGTGTTTTCCTTCCGCTATATCGCAGATGAGACGGGACTGGTGCCGATGGCGTTACTCTACGCGGATCAGCATGAGAAACCCTCCGAAAAAGGCATGATGGATCTTTCCATGGTGAGCGCGATGCTTCGCGCCGAACTTCGCGAGTTCCAGAACAGCATCGTCTTCGCGAGAGCCGCGTAAGGCGTACGGTGTACGGCGACCGCGCTTTCAGAATTTTTCTCCGCACGCAATACGCCTTCCGCCTTTTCGCTCCCAGTGATATCCCTTAACAAGATCAGAAAAATAGCGTACACTTCTCGGACTTTTAAAAACAAAGGAGGAATTCGCCTTACGCCGTACCCCTTACGCCGTACATGAGCGAAGCGAAATATGGGATTCAAGTGTGGCATTGTCGGGTTGCCGAACGTCGGTAAATCCACTATTTTTAATGCGATCGCCAAGGCGCACGCCGCGGCATCGAACTATCCTTTCTGCACGATCGAGCCCAATGTCGGCATGGTGCCGGTCCCGGACCCGCGTCTCTGGGAGTTGAGCAGGCTTTTTAAGCCGCAAAAAACGACGCCCACGACGGTCGAATTCTATGATATTGCGGGGCTTGTCGCCGGAGCCTCCAAGGGCGAAGGTCTCGGGAACCAATTCCTTGGGCACATAAAAGAAGTTGAAGCCATCCTTCATGTGGTCCGGTGCTTTGAAGACCCCAACATTGTCCACGTCTCGGGAACGATCGATCCTTCGCGCGACATCGATGTGATCGACACAGAGCTTTGCCTGAAGGACCTGGACACCATCAACACGCGTTACAACAAAACCGAAAAACTTTCAAAGTCTGGCGACAAGGAATCCAAAGAAAGAATGCCGGTCTATGAAAAAGTGAAGAAGGCGCTTGAGGACGGCACGCCGCTTCGTAATCTCGGGCTTGCCGAAGAAGAACGATTGCTTGTGAAGGATATGGCGTTCCTCACGCTTAAAACCGTGCTTTACTGCGCGAACGTCGCCGAAGGCGATCTTCCGGGAGGCGGGCCTTTTGTCGATCTGTTGCGCCAGCGCGCGGCCAAAGAAGGCGCCGAAGTGGTGGTGATCTCGGGCAAAGTCGAATCCGAACTGATCGATCTTTCGGAAGAAGACCAGCAGGTTTTCCTAAAAGACCTCGGCCTTGAAGAGCCGGGACTCAATTCTCTTATCCGGACAGGTTATAAAGCGCTTCGGCTCATCACTTACTTTACGGCCGGCGAAAAAGAAGTTCGTGCCTGGACCGTTCCGAAGGGCTCCAAGGCGCCGCAGGCCGCGGGCGTGATCCATTCCGATTTCGAGCGCGGCTTTATTCGCGCCGAGGTCATGAAGTATGAAGACCTTATAAAATACGGCTCCCAGCCGGCGGTCAAAGAAAAAGGCCTGCTCCGCGTCGAAGGCAAGGAATACGTGACGCAAGACGGCGATGTGATGCTTTTCCGTTTTTCGGTGTAGCCGAAAAACAGTCCAGCGTAAGGAGTACCGCGTACGGCGAAAAAGCTTTCACGCCGTACCCCGTACGCCTTTCGCCTTACTAAATCATAGATAAACCGCCCGAGATGCTTTAAAATACCCGCCATATGAAACACAACCCTTTCTACTCTATCTATCGTGACTTCAAGGCCTGCTTTGAACGCGATCCGGCGGCCCGGACACCGTTCGGCGCCCTCGAGGTTATTTTTCTCTATTCCGGGCTTCACGCCGTGCTTTGCTACCGGTTCGCGCATGTCCTCTATCAATTGCGCATTCCTTTTATCCCGCGGCTCATCTCCCAGATCGCGCGGTTTCTGACCGGCGTTGAGATCCATCCTGGGGCGAAGATCGCTCCAGGATTTTTTATCGATCACGGGATGGGTGTCGTGATCGGAGAAACGACCGAGATCGGTGAGAATGTCACGATCTACCAGGGCGTAACACTTGGCGGGACGGGGAAAGAACGCGGCAAACGGCATCCCACCCTTGGACATAACGTGGTGGTGGGCGTGGGCGCGAAAGTGCTCGGAAATATCAAGATCGGGGATCACGTGAAGATCGGCGGCGGATCGGTCGTGATCCATTCGGTGCCGGATCATTGCACGGTCGTTGGCGTTCCGGCCGAAATCGTGCGGATTGATGGCCAAAAGATCGATGAGGTCGATCTCGAGCACGGCGATCTCCCGGATCCCGTGAGAGAACTCAAGAACCGCGTCCGCGAACTTCAAAAAGAAGTCGAATCCCTCGAAGCCTATCATAAGGGGCAGAAACTGAAAAAGGATGAGCGTACGGCGTAAGGCGTACGGCGTATCGCCATGAGAGCTTTTCGCCGTACACCGCACACCTTGCGCCTTACGTTTTTATGAAAAAAGGCAAAATTTACTCCGACGGGGGAGCCCGCGGAAACCCCGGCCCCGCGGCGATCGGCGTCCTGGTCTGCGATGAAAAAGACGCGAAACTCACCGATCACGGCGAAACGATCGGGGAAGCCACCAACAATGTGGCGGAATACACCGCAGTGGTTCGCGGCTTGACCTTGGCAGCGGAACTCGGCATCTCGGAAGCGGATTATTTTCTTGATAGCGAGCTCGTCCAGCGTCAACTTTCCGGTATTTATAAGCTCAAGGCCGAGCATCTCAAGCCGTTCTTTATGCAAGTCAAGGCGCTGGAAAAAAAATTCAAGCGAGTTTCTTATTTTCACGTGCCGCGCGAACATCCGAAGATCAAATATGTCGACCGGCTTGTGAATCTGGCTCTCGACAGGGAGTGAGGCATGGTCACGGCGCTCATCGGAATACTCGGCGGTTTTCTCGGCGGTCTTTTTGGAGTGGGAGGCGGGACGATCTTTGTGCCGCTTCTGATGCTTCTCAAGGGGTTTGATGTCCACCGCGCGATCGGGACGTCGCTTTTGATCATTATTTTTACAGCGCTTTCCGGAGCGGTTTTTCATGGCAAAGCCGGGATGGTGGACTGGAAAGCCGCGATCATTTTAGGGGCTTTCAGCATTCTCGGCGTTTGGCTCGGAACCAAGCTTTCTTTGAAGCTGGATGTCCTTATGCTTCAGCGTCTTTTCGCCGTATTTCTGGTTGTGATCGCGGTAAAATTATTCTTCTTTAAATAAAAGGGAGGCATTCATGAAAGTTTCATTGGCGGGATTGATGAAGTCGGGAAGCAAGGCGGACCTTTTTGTAACAGGTTATTTCAAAGGCGAAAAAGACTTGAAGGCGCTCAAGAAGATCGATCCCGCGTTCGCGAAAGCGGCGGAGACGGCTATTTCCAAAAAGCGTTTTGAGGGAAAAACAGGCGAGTCCTTCAGCTCTTACCAGGCCGGATATCGTCAGGCGCCAGAAATGCTCCTTTTAGGGTTGGGCGAGAAAAAAGATCTTAAGGCCGCTTCTTTAAGGAAAGCGGTCGGAACTTTGATTGGCCTCGCGAACGGACGCAAAGCCGTCAAAGTTCGCGTACTTCTTGATTCTTTCCTTGGCGGAGAGGTTGCCGTGGAAGAAACGGCAAAGATCTTTACAGAGCTTTCCTTTTTGGCGGCGTACCGTTTTACGCATTATAAGACCCCGAAAAAAGAGGATCTGCCGAAAGCGCCGGAATCGATCGAGCTTGTCACGGAAAAAAAGGAGCTTGTCTCCAGGCTTCGTCCCGCGATGGCGCGTTCCGAGAAGATCGCAAAGGCGGTTCTTTTGGCCCGCGATCTGAACAACGAACCGGGAAATGTCATGAACCCGCCGCGGCTTGCCGCTGAAGCGAAGAAGCTTGCGACCGAGAAAAAAATCTCCTGCAAGGTTTTGGGGCTCGCCGAACTTAAAAAACTCGGAATGAACGGGATCCTGGCCGTGAACCAGGGAAGCGTGACACCGCCGGCCCTGATCATCATGGAACACGGAAAAGAATACAAGAACCAGGGAACGGTCTGCCTTGTCGGGAAAGGCGTGACGTTTGATACAGGCGGTATTTCCATCAAGCCCTCAAAAGGCATGGAAGAAATGAAGTATGACAAGTCCGGCGCGATCGCCGTGATCGCAACGATGGGGCTTGTGGCGGATCTGAAACTGCCGCTTCACATCGTCGCTCTTGCGCCTTGTGTGGAAAATAACGTCGCGGCCGATCCTCAGCGTCCCGGCGATATCATCCGGATGTACAACGGAAAGACCGTCGAAGTCTTGAACACCGACGCCGAAGGCCGCCTGATCCTGGCAGATGCTTTGTCCTATTGCGCCGAGTTCAAGCCCATGGCGATCATTGATGCGGCAACGCTCACGGGCATGTGCCACCACACGTTTGGGGACAAGACCTGCGGCATTCTCGGAACGGATCAGAAGCTCATTGATGCGATCCAAAAGGCCGGCGAAAAAGTTGGAGAGCGATGCTGGCAGCTCCCGCTTTGGGAAGAATACGGGGAATGCATCAAGTCGCATCACTCGGATCTCCGGAATACGGGCGACGGCTATGCCGGGACGATCACGGCGACGATGTTCCTTAAGGAATTTGTGCCGGAGAAAACGCCGTGGGTTCATCTGGATATCGCCGGAACGGTTTGTTGCACAGCCAATCGCTTCGATTGCCCGAAAGGCGCGAACGGGTTTGGCGTGCGGCTTTTTGCTGAAGTTCTTTCAAGTTGGAGCCCCAAAGTTTAATGTTACCAGGTTGTCAAGTCACCAAGTCACCATGTCACCAGCGCAACGACTTGGTGACGGGTGTCGTGGTGACTTTGTGACGCGGGCGAACGGAGTAAAGAATTTTTCAAAAAAACCGTTACTCTAGAGTGTAGTAAAAGAGCTCTAAAGGAGGGCCATCCATGAAAAAACACTTTTCTTGCCTCATTGCCTTTTTGATGATTTTTGCGTCTTTATGCCCGGCAGCTTTTGCAACCGGAGGCAAAGAATTCGGAGCCTCCCTGCTTTTGCCGACTACCGGTCAGGCCATGAATGGCGAGATCGGAGCGACCAAGACCAAGATCATGGCCGGCATTGAAGTGGCCGCCGTGACGACGACGATCCTTCTTGCGACGTTAACGACCGGCGGTATTTTTTGGGCGGGTCTCGGGCCCCTCATTGCCAACCATGCGTGGAGCGCCGCGGATGCCTTCAAGACCGCGCGCAGCAATAACAATGATCCGTATATCCAGCAGCAACTTTCTTCGGCCCAGCGAACCCTGGACGTTTCCCGGCAGAATCGCTTCGACCGGGAATCCGACATTCGTCAGAGGATCTTGCAGGCCGGCGAGCAGCCCTAATTCGCTCTTTGATTTTCTGATATTGCGAAAGGCCCCCGCGCTTTCTTACGAAAGCAAGAGCGGGGGCCTTTTTTATCCAACCTAAGGGAATTCATGAAAGACAGTCAAAGAAGGCTCCTTTTTTCGCAACTCCGCATGGCAACGGAAGTCTGGCAGGGCGTCGAGAAAGATGCGATGCCTTCGGACCGCTGGCTGGCGCGTTATTTTTACCAGAACAGAAAAAAAGTCGGCTCCCGCGACCGTAAGTTCCTTTCCGAGACGATCTTTACGATCTTTCGTCACAAAAGCTTTCTGGAAGCCTGGGTTGAAAAGGCCAAACCGCGGCCGATCATGACCGACGTCGAGCGGGCCGAATCCCTTTGTCTTTACGCGGCCGCAAAAGAAGACCTTATCAGCAAAGAAGATTTTCGCGAAATTTTCAAGCAAAGCGAAAAAGTTTATGCCGCCTTGCGGGAACATCTTTTGCCGGAGGGGAGCGGGCCGAAATCCAAAGAGGAGATGATCGCGCTCCTTTATTCTTTCCCTCTATGGCTCGTCCACCATTGGGCCGAGGTGTTCGGCGTTCAAGAAACAGAACGTCTCGTCGGGTTTTTTCAGCAGAGGCCGCTTCTCGTGCTTCGTGCCAACACCCTTAAGATCAGCCGCAAAAAACTCGTGGATATGTTCCGTCGCCTCGGCGTCGAGGCCAACCAGACAACCCTGTCTTATTTCGGGCTGATCCTTCAGGAGCGCCGCAATGTATTCGATACCCAGGCTTTTCGCGATGGATGGTTCGAGGTCCAAGACGAAGGAAGCCAGATGGTTTGTCAAAAAATGGATCCCCAGCCCGGAGAAAGCATTTGGGACGTTTGCGCAGGCGGCGGCGGGAAGAGCTTGCTTCTCGCGGCGATGATGGAAAACAAAGGGCGCATTGTGGCGACCGACCTTCGTTCTTATAAGCTGGAAGAACTAAAAAAAAGAGCCAAGCGAGCCGGGGTTTTTAATATTTTCCCCGCGGAACTCGATCGCATGGCGGAACTTAAACTTGCGCAACGCGGATTTGACCGGATCCTGGTGGACGCGCCGTGCTCCGGGACCGGGACGCTCGGCCGGAATCCGGACGCAAAATGGAAATTGGCCCCCTCCTGGTTCGAGGCGCTTCCCAAAGAACAGCTCGCGATCCTTGAAAAAGCTTTGCCATATCTTGCAGAAGGCGGCAGACTGTACTACGCAACCTGCTCGGTGGAGGCGGCGGAGAACGAAGAAGTCGCCAAGGCGTTTCTGGCGGCGCATCCGGAGCTTGAGACCGTTTCCTGCGGGGAAGCAGGGGAAACATTCTTTAAATTATGGCCGCCGGAAAGCGGAACCGACGGTTTCTTTCTGGCTGTTTTCAAAAAAATCAATGAAGTTCCTAAAGCGGAGAGCAAAACATGGAAAAAAAGGTGATATCCATCCTCATTGGACTTTTATTTCTGGGAACCTGCCCTCTTTTCGCGGCAGAGACCGTGAAAAAGGAAAACGCTTTTAAACAGATCGTTTCGGTTGAAAAGCGCGGCCTTGTAAACCTTCTCACCTCTCCCGCGGAAATCGTGTATGCGCTCAAGTGGGAAAAGAAGGACCACCCCAAAGCCTGGCCGGTGACCTACCTCCCGCGTTTTATTACCAATGCGGTAGTGCGGGTTAGTTCCAGCTTGAATGATTTTATCCTGCTTCCCTGGTATGTGACTTGGGGTGATCCCACGCCCTTAACACGACATTTCGAGCTTCCGGATTATGTCTGGGAGAAAGAATAAAAAAGCGGTCGCCCACCACCCGATCCTTGGCTCTTATCATGAAGAAAGAAAAGATCTCGATCATTCTTGTTTCTCCCGAGAACCCGGACAATATCGGCGCGGTGGCCCGGGCCATCAAGAATATGGGGTTCGGGGATCTTCGCCTTGTAAACCCTCCGAGGACTTGGCGCAAGAAAGCCAAAAAGATGGCCATGTCGGCCGCAGATATTCTTGAAAGAGCGAAGGCATACGATTCTCTTCAAGAGGCGATCGAGGATCTGGGGCAAGTGATCGGCACAACGCGGCGCTTGGGCGGGCACCGGGGATCTTTTCTTCCTTTTAATAAAACGGTCGCGAAGGTTTGCGCGGCGTCCCACAAACAGGCGATCGGGATCGTTTTTGGCCGCGAATCCAAAGGGCTTGCGAATGAAGACAGCGCTTTATGCGACCACCTGGTGACGATCCCCACGGGAGCTTCCTACCCGTCCCTTAATCTTGCGCAAGCCGTGATGGTAATGCTCTTTGCTCTTTCCTGGAAGCGGGGCGCAAAAGAAATAGCCGCGCAGGAAAGGGCTTTAAATAAAAAAGAGATCGAGATTACGATCGCGCATTTTGAAGAAGCGCTGAAGGCGCTGGGATATAAAAAAGGCGGGGCGGATCTTTTGCCGCGGATCCTCAGGACTTTGCGAGGGCTTATCAAACGAAGCGGGCTTTTGGAGCCGGAGGCGCAAATGATCAAAGGTCTTTCCAGAAAGATCCGAGAAAAGATTTTGAATTACCCGCGTCACGCAGATAGAATAGTTGCACCCCGTTAGAGGCTTGGAGGATGGGTCAAGCTCTCGCGGAAACCGTACTACTAAGGAAAAAAGCGCAGCACAAGTTAGTTATTTTTTCGCCTCTAACGGGGCAAGGGAGTTATAACTCATGGATGAACAGACGCTCAAACAAGAATTGTTGAAGATGATCCTGGAAAAAGCCGTCGTGCGCGGGGAACGCAAGCTGGCCTCCGGAAAGGTCTCGCAGTACTACATTGATGGCAAGCAGGTCACACTTGATGCGCAGGGGCTCTTCCTGGCGGCAAAGGTGATCCTTCACATGGCGCAGGCGGTGGGCGCTGACGCGGTCGGAGGACCCACGCTTGGAGCAGATCCTCTCGCAGCGGCCGTATCGGTGCTAAGCTCTCAAAGCGGAAAACCCCTCAAGGCGTTCATTGTCCGTAAAGAGGCTAAAGACCACGGGATGCAGAAAATGATCGAAGGGCCGGCCCTGGCGCCCGGCGACAAGGTGGTCATGCTTGAAGATGTGATCACGACCGGCGGTTCGGTGCTGAAGGCCATTAAAGAAGTTGAAGCCCTTGGAGCAAAAATCGTTAAAACAATCTGTCTCGTGGACCGGAACGAAGGAGCTTCGGAAACGCTCGCCAGCTACCACTACACACCGATCTTCACGCTTAGCGATCTGGGGCTATAAAAGCCTAGGTTTATCATTTCCGAACACATAAAAAAAGCGCCCTGCCGTTCTGGCAGAGCGCTTTTTTTCGTTTAAAGAAGCTGCTTTATTTCTTTACGTAATCGTAAGCGTTATGCTTTTTTGCCACATGCTTACGGACCGGAGCGGGCTGCGCTTCGGTGACCGTCACAAGAGGTTCCTGAGAAGCGGCCGGGGCCTGATACGCTGCCGGGGCTTGGACGGGTTCCACGACTTCGGAAGATTCTTCCAAGCAGTTGTCATAAGATTTCGCTACGGGAAAACCGTTGAATCCGGGGACCCAGAAAAGAGCGACGTCCACAATGCCCGAACTGGCACGAAGCGCTGTGCAGCCGAGACCGCCTGCCATGCCCGTCATAGTTCCGATAAGAGCCGGTCCTTCTTTCGACCTGTTCACCGTTTGCACAAAAATGTCTACGGGGCTTGTGGCCACATTCAAGAGACCGCGGCCTAACATCCCACCGACTTTTTCTTTATAAAGATCCGACTGAGCATTTTCCCAAACATCCTTCGCGAAGCTCACCGGGACCAGCAAAAAAGCGCAGATCACAAGAGCCACTAGTACCTTTGCTTTCATCATGAACGACCTCCCTTTTTTATGAATTTTGAAGATGGCCAACAGGCGCAGAAAGTTTTCCCTGAAAAGCGAACAGGCGGAGATACTACAATGAATAAAAATAACAAGCAATAATATTTTTATTTGGAGCGCCCGTTTTTTGTAAGCATATCAAAAGAAAGGGGTTACAAAGAATGGCAAAAAGCCTAAAAACTAGCAACTCTTGACAATTTATAGTATGTAGGATAGATTGTATTATAGAATGTAGCTATAGTGAACTTGAAGATAGCAATACTAAACAAGGAGAGCTAGGATGGAACAACCGAAAGAACAGAATCAAGAATACCAGTATCCCAGGAGAGAGCGGACCCAGATTATGACGCCCAAGGAAGCGGCGAAATATCTCGGATTCCATCTCGTGACGATCTACCGTCTGCTGAAGAAGGGCGAGGTCCCGGCGACGAAGATTGGCGGGCAGTGGCGTTTCAAGAAAGACGTCCTGGATGCCTGGTTAACAGACCGTATGAGTCAATAAAGAACTCCCGGGCTTACAACGGTTATCCGTCGCGATAACGATTTTTAGGTGAGTCGGGTCCCGGGTTTCTTTTCCATAGGCCCTCTTTTGGGGAAAAGAGGGCTTAAGGGACCTTCCGCGCGATAAGGATTTCGGCTATTTTCTTGTGTGGAGATGGGAAGCCCAATCCGTCCAGAGCTACAAGCGAAAACCACTTTCCATGAGGCCGTTTCAAAACGGCCTTTTTTTTACACCGCGATTCAAAGACCTCAAGCGTGATCCTGTATTTTGTGAAGGCATGAGGCACGGTCAGGAAAAGCGATGGCCGTGAGCCGGCAGTCCCGAGCTCTTTCACCATTTCTTTTTTATGCATCCAAAACGGGAACATCCAAAGTCCGCCCCATCGTCCTTCGGTGGGTTGTTTCTCAAGCCAAACTTCATTTTTATCGTTTCGCAGCACCAAAGCCGCCATATTCAGTTTTTCGTAGCGTGTTTTTTGAGACCGGACAGGAAAAAAAAGTTCTTTTCTTTTTACATGGGCCGCGCAATTTTTTCTTGCCGGACACCGAGCGCATTGCGGGTTTGACGAAAAGCACACGGTTGCGCCTAATTCCATGAGCGCTTGATTGAGGTCTCCCGGATTTTTGTCCGGGAGAAGTGACGCCGCGATCGACCAGAGTTTTTCCAGGGTCGCGGGGCGGTCGATGCTTTGAGTGATCGCAAAGATCCGGGTAAGGATGCGGATCACATTTCCATCCAAAACAGGCGTCTTTTCACCCCAAGCGATGCTGGCGATCGCTCCGGCCGTGTAGCGGCCGATGCCGGGAAGTTCCCGTAGTCCCTCCGCGTTTCCGGGGATCTTTCCTTGAAGTTCTTTCTGGACGTGGTTTGCCGCCTGGTGGAACATCCGGACCCGCCTGTAATAACCCAACCCGGCCCAAAGCTCCAGAGCCTTCGACAGAGGAGCGTTCGCTAACGTGGAAAGGGACGGGAATGTTTTGAGCCAACGCTTGTAATAGGGAATAACCGTTGCGACCTGCGTTTGCTGGAGCATGATCTCGGAAACCCAGATTTTGTAAGGATCATGAGTGTGTCGCCAGGGAAGATCTCTTTTGTAAAGGGAATACCAGCGAAGAAGCGCCCGGCGAAGTTTTTGGATGGAGAGGGAACGTTTATTCATCAAGATATCATATCGGGTCATGGAAGGGGCGACAAGAGGTCTGATAAAAATTTATAAAAAAGATAAAGGAAACATCCGGGCGGACGATAATCTTTAGGAATATTAGAGGTTGTGGGGGTCGCGGAGTTGTGGCAATATGAAAGCCATAGGCGATTCCGTACTAAGGCTTTAAAAACCAAGGGAGGAAATTCAATGAAGAAGATCATCAGTCTCGTAGTGGTTCTTTCGATGCTTCTCGTGCCGGCTGCTTTCGCGGCCAGTTCGTGGACCGAAGGAAAAACCTATGGTGAGAAGG
>Ga0172380_10001986_pt1 | contig 33541 bp, 48 predicted proteins | sample Leawe162metaG_FD_119747 | JGI IMG/M metagenome (GOLD analysis project Ga0172380, IMG submission 119747) | Leachate microbial communities from a municipal landfill in Southern Ontario, Canada - Leachate well 162 metaG | ecosystem: Engineered > Solid waste > Landfill > Unclassified | place... | reverse complement strand
GCCACGGTGGGTCATCATGTTAAAATCAAAAAAAGTATCAAAGGATCTGCCGGGTTTCCTTGGTATCGATTTTGAGATCAAATTTTGTCGGGTCGCTCCGGCCGGCGCGCAACGAATCGAGGCTCCAGGTGGAAAACAAGAAAATTAAGTCGGTCGAGTGGGTCGGCAAAGACATGCACATCGAGACGACTGACGGCGAGCAGGTCATTCTGAAAAATGCCGTCATCAGCGCGCGCCACGACGGCATCGAATCCAGCGATGGGCTGATCGTTGAGCGCTTCAAGTTCGAGCTGGTCAAGCTGGAGATGCCAATGTTCAAAAAGGCATCCTTCACCATCGGCGATCAAACTATCGATGCGAAGATTTGTCCGCACTTGCCGATCGACTACTTTAGCGTGGAGCTTGACCTTGGCAAGACTCCCGCAATGTCCGACGACCACCCGCTGCGCAAGAGCCTGAAGGATGAGTAATCTCCCGAACGACCAGAAGGCGCTCGTTGCCGCACTGCCGGAACTTTCGGTGGGCGAGACGGACCGCATTCGTCGTTTGGTGGCCACTGGGTCGAGCAGCTACCTGTCAGCCGACAAAGAGGTCGGCCCGTTCATGCTATTCTTGCTTGGCGATGACATTGAAACCGTCGCCGTCAAGACTGGTATCCCCAAAGACATCCTCCTCCTGACCTGCCATCAATATCGCTGGCTGGAGAAGCGAGCCGCCATCTCAACCAAAGAAGGCGAGATGGTCAAGGGGATCGAGCGCTCCCTCCTCAACAATATTCTCGTGGCGACCTACAAAGCAGTGTCTGAAGAAGTTGGCGCGGTCATGGCCGGCAAGCTCAAGCCGTCAGCCGCACAATTCATCCCCCAGAGCATGCAGGCCCTGCAGCGCCTCATGGAAATGGTCGAGAAGGCCAATCAACTTGTCGCTGTCGGCGGGAACCCTCCCGCGGCCGGCGGCGGCACCGTCGTTCACGCCCAAAATGTCCAGATCAATCAAGCTGCCCCGGTGCCTGTTGATGATCCAGAGGAGCGCCGTCGTCGTTATTTGGCTGCCCGTGCAAGCAAAGAAGACGAATGATGTCGGACGATTTTTCACCAGAAGAGCAGATCCAGTTTTTCTACGAGCCTTGCAAGTCTCGTGGCGAGCTGAAGGATCACATCAAAGCTTTCCTGAAGATCGACTTACCCGACAACATTATCGACGAGGATTCAACCTCGACGCCGCTTGACTTCATTTGGGAAGTCTACAACGTCATGCGCACCGGTGAAGGTCCGACACGTCACGTCGTTGCCGCCGCGCGTAACACCGCGAAGACTTTGTGCGCCTCGATCATTCGCTTCTACGGCATGACTCACTTCCGACGTGATGGCACCCACTTAGCTGCAAACCTTGACCAGTCCCGTTCGGCAAACAAGTACCTCGCCAAGTTCTTGCAGATTCCAGAGGTCACACCGTTCGTTCGCGTGGACAACTCGCGTGAGAAAGAGTTGGCAGGACTACCGCCAAACTCCTACACCAAGCGCGACGTCGCCGTACTTCGTATCGCCGTGGCAACGGTCGGCGGGGTTAACTCCCAACGTGGATCACTCAACACGCGTGACGAATTGGACTTGGTGCCGCCAGCCATTCTCTCCGAGGCTGCCTTCATTTCTGACCCGACACAAGACGAACACATGTTCGAAGCGATCGAGATTAACCTCTCGTCAAGAAAGACAAATAGCGGCCCTATCCAGACGCTGCTCGATGAGGCCGAGGCCGGCAAAAGCGTCCGTCTCAAGGCCCACAAGTGGTCCACGGTCGATTGGATGAAGCGCTGCGAAGACGGCGTCTACATGACCAAGAAGCCGACGTTGCGCGCCTGGATCAACATCGAGACGCTCAAGTCTACGTTTGGCGAGAAGGACTACGAGGTCCTGTCGTCGGCCGAGAAAACTTTACAAAAAGAATATATCGTCGGGCAAGGTTGCAAAACCTGTCCGGCGTTTGCCGTGTGCCTTGGCCGCAGCATCCGCCAGCCGGGCAAACAGCGCATGTTGCGCTCGATCGCCTTCGTCGATGACTTGATCACAACCGTAAAGAGTCCTGACAAGATTATCGCACAGGCGCTTAACTGGAAGCCAGAGAGCAGCGCCGTCATCTTCCGGACATTCAATAAGCGCCGTCACTTCCTGGGTTACGCCGCGTCGTGGGAATGGCTCTTTGGTGAGGTCTTCAACCCACACAAGCTGGGCGCTGACGAGATCGAAGAGATCAAAAAGAATGGCCAGCCGCACGAGCGCGCCAAGCTGACGCCGACCAAGCAACAAATTTATCGCAAACTGTGCGAGACCGGCTGGCTCTTCCACTACGGTGTTGACTGGGGTTACAACCCTGACCCGGCCGTCTGTGTCGTCACTGCTTACCATAAGAAGCAACGTCGGGCTTTCATTCTCCACACCGAATCGGCCTTGAACCATTCCAACCAGGACTGGGCCGACCACATTCGCGAGCACATTTACTCGATCTTTCCGTGCGACATGGTTTGTCCCGACCACGCTGACAAGGCGTCGCCGACCTATTTCCGCAAAACACCGTCCATTCCGTGCAGCGACAAGAAGCCGCCACGCATTGAAACCGGCGTCAGTCAGGTTCGCGGCCTCCTCTGGAACGTCAAGCACCAAAAAGAGCTGCTGGTTGTCCTTGATGACGGTCCGCTCGGCCAGAACGAATACGTTGCCGATTGCTTTATGAAGTGGACGCACAAGAAGACTCCGCTTGGGTTCGACTTCACCAAGTTCGACACCGATTCCGAGTACACACACCCGCTCGACGCCTTGCGGTATGCGTTGCACCCGTTCCTTGACCAGCAGGACGCCAAGATCAAGGTCAGCCAGCCGAAAAACCGCGGCCAGACGTTGCTCGCCGCCTCCCGCGGTGACGAGGAGTCGATCAAGGAAGTCCAGCGCATGGCTGAGACCGAGACGACGAAAGACGCATTCCAAGAACACCTTCAAAAGGAGTTTGGCTTGACGGACATTTACAGAGACGAGGCTAAGCTCAAAGCCGAGCGCGGTCCAAAAGATCCCGATTCGACTGAAGCAGTACCGCTGCCAAGACGGGGCGGTGGATTAAAGTTTACATTCAAATGAGACTTATCAAGACCCAGGCGGTCTCAGAATCTTTCAAGAAGTGGGCGCGCGAGGCGTTTTACACGCTTCACGCGCTGCAGGTCATCGAGTTCCCGCTCGATAACAACCTTCCCACCCCGACCAGCTACCGCGCCGGCCCCGCAGGTGCGGCCACACTGCTTTGGTCGGTGGCAGGCAGCAATCAGGAGCTTTTGGTGACAATTCACCCCAGCGGTTTTGTGGAAATGATTAGACACTTCGAAGACGGTACCTTTAAGCAATGGCGCGGCGAGTGGGCCCCCTCAGAATTCTTGGACAATTTGGATCATTACCGCGCCCCATAAGATGGTAAAATCACAGTCGGGGGAGTTTATGAGCAGCAGAGCCCTTCGACGCAGGAATACCCGAAAAAAGCAACGATCTCGCAAAGATATGTTGGCAAATGTCGGTGTTTCGCTCGACGGTGATCGCGCCATTGGCCACCTAAAGGACGGGCATTACGGTTGCGGGTGCGTCATGTGCAAGCCCTGGAAGCATGGCAAGGATCGCAAAAAGGACAGAGATGAAGGCGTATAAACGGAAGTACCACGCTGAATATTGGTCTTCTGACATCAAACCGAAAGGCAGGATCAGGCGCGCCATCGAGGGCAGCGTCAGAATGCGTGCCGATCAAGAGATCCGCCGAGAGCTTGACTGTTCGAGCGAAGTAAGCGACAATAGGGACGATTCGAGGCAAGAGGACTAACATGAGCTTGATGAATCTAAACTTCGGCGTCCTTGTTTTCGAGGATCGCCAAAATATCGAAAGTCCCCAAGTACGGACTCCCGATATTTCTCGGACATATCAACATGTTCCAGTCGCGAATGCAAAATCTGAAGAGGTCACCCTCCACCCCGGCGAGATGACCACGGTCGCCGCCACGCTGCGCTCTCTCGGCCTCGACAACACCACCGAACTTGAATTGCTCCGCCCGATCGCGACTGAAGAAGTCATTCGTCTGCGTTGGACTGGCGTCGGCACCAACCCACTCTTCCGCACCAAGCGCGCTCTCGGTATCGATGCGACCACCGTCGTGTCCATGTCCAGGGTTGCCCCCAACACCGTCAGGATTACGTCGGTCGGCGGCACCGCTATCAACTCTGCCGCTGTCCAGGTCGGTGACATTCTCAAGTTTGAGCGCTCGACTGACGCCTTCACCACCGTCTTCAGCCCATCGAACGTTGGCCAGTATTTCCGCGTCCAGGCCAAAGGTGCTGCCTACATCGAATTTCTGGACAACGGCGCGTCAACCATCGACACCAACAAAACGCTCGGTGCCGACTTTGACATGCAGATGCGCGTTCTCTCGCAAGGCCCAGTTAGGGTCGGTGACAATCTCCAGCTCCAGGGCTCGGGCATCAACGCCGGCAACCTCGGCAAATCAGTAATCTCTGATCTGTCGTCAGACTATGTTGAGTTCGTCAATGCGTTTGCAGTCGCAGAAACATTCACAAACACCAACAACGTCGTGATCTACGACCAGCTCATTGGATTCCTGCTGGCGCGCTCACCATACGGAGCGTTCAAGCTCAGTATCAATGGTCAAGAGATGACCGTTTCTACGCTGTCTGGCGAAGCGCTCTTTATGGGCTCCGTTCAGGCGCACACGGTCGAGGCCCTGAACGAAGGCCTGGAACCGATCACGCTCTTCCTGCTTCGGGCGACAGTCTGCTAAAGGTGAGTTAAGATGGCAACTGAAAAGCGAAAACCGGGCAACAAAACTGAAGGCAAATCTGGAATGAAGTTCCAGGTTGGCCAACAGGCGCAAGATCAATTCATCAACATTTCGTCGATGCACGACGATCTCAAGAAGTCGCTGAGTCCTGCTGCCGCCCATGGTTCGCTCACCAAAACAGTGCATCCACAGACCGTCCGTAAAGACCTCGAGGGCAAGTACGACAAGTCCAAAGTCGTCTTCTCGTCGCGCGAATATAGCCAGCAAGTTGACGGCGTCGAGACCAAGGGATACCGCCGGATCGAAGATCCCGAGTGCCGCGAGCTTGCTCAGATCGACCCATATATCTCCGCCATCATCGCCAACCGCTGCTCCCAAGGTGCGGTCATTGGTTATGAGTCAGATTCCAAGTTCGACAAGGGCACGCGCATCCTTGACCTTGATCCGCCGGACAAGGAATCGTTCAAAAACGAAGAGGACTACAAGCGCGAGTGTAAGATTCACGAGGCTCACCAACGTGCCATCCTCAAGTGGCTGCTGGCGTGCGGCACCCAGAATCGTGACGTCATCAATTACGCCTTCTCCGACTCTGACCTGACGTTCAAGCACTGCACTCTGCGCGAGTTCTTGGAAGCTCAAATCCGGAACCTCCTGACGTTTGGCCGCTGTGCCACCCAGATCTTCCGTAACGAAGACGGCGTGCCAGTCATGTTCCGCCCTGTGCCGGTCGAGACGATCTTCAACGTCGTTCACGGCCAAAACATCCACATTGGCAGCTCGACGGAAACGGCCGAGCAGTCCGAAGAGGACCTGCAAGAGTACAACGAGATTGAAGCGGAAGAGCGTCCGTGCGCATACGTTCAGCGTATCGATGGCAAGAACGTCAACTTCTTCACTGAGCGTGACCTACACGTTTGGCACTGGCAGAAGCAAGCCCTCTTCGACCTCCGCGGCTATCCGCTGTCGCCGATCGAACAAGCGATCTACATGGTGTATGTCCACCAGCAAACGCTTGGCTACCTGCGCAACCAATTCATCAAGGGGATGGGCAACAAAGGCCTCATCACCATGGAAGCCACCCAGCCCGGCGTCGAGATCAGCGACGCGGACATGGAAGACTTCCGCCAGCAGTTCCACAACTTCGTCACCCGTAACGACAACAGCGCCGTCGTCCCTGTCATCGGCGGACCAGTCAAAGTCAACTACATTCCACTGTCCTCGACCCCGCGCGACATGGAATTCCTGCAAATCGAAGAGCACGTCATTCGCGCTCTCTGTTCGGCCTTCCAGATCTCCCCGCAAGAGATGGGCTACGGCAACTTGAGCCTGCCAACCGGCGGCATGAATCAGGCGAACAAGCAGGAAGACATCATCAAGGGTGAAGAGCGCGGCCTCCGCATGCTGCTCGACATCGTGTTCGACGGCCTGAATGCCATTGTCCAAGAGAATTTCCCGGACGCCCAAGACAAGTACCGCGCCAGCTACGTGGGTGTGGGTGAAGATACCCGCGATGCCGTGATCGATCGCCAGCAGATGGAATTGAACACGACGGCGACCTTGAATAGCCTATTCGCAGACTCCGAGAAGGCCGAAAGTGTGCCCTGGGGTGGTGACGTTCCGCTTGCATCGCAGTGGCACGCCAACGTTGTCAAGTTCATGAGATTTTCTGAAGTGCGCTTCCACTTCTTCAAGGAAAAGGACGCACTCAAAAATGCTGCGTATGACTTCCTTGTTGACCCGGTCATGAATGAGGCATATCAGACCCTCAAGACGACGCCGCTCGCCATGCAACAGGCTCAGGCTGCCATGGGACTGGAAGAGCAGAAGATGCAGCTCCAGTCTGGTGAGATGCAAATGCAGCAGGCCATGCAGCCTCAGCCGCAACAGGTCGGCCCGCAGCAGGCACCAGAGAAGACTCAAAAATCTGACGTCAGTCTGCGCGACAAATGGCTGGAAAAACAAAAGCTTAACAAGTCAATGACCTCATATTTCTCTGCCTATATTGACGCCCACGACAAAATCCACTAAGCTGGCTGAAGGTGCATTCGCACCTCAAACAGCGAGGGTGGCATGGGCGAGCAACTCTACTATATCGGCCGCACGAGAGATTTTGCCTACGACTACATCCTGTGGTGGGGCCCAGCGCATAACGGCTATACCTACGACCTCAAAAAAGCAGGTCTCTACACCGCCAAGGAAGCAGAGTCGATCTGCGGCCTCCGCGGCGAAGAGCGCGCCTACAAGAAAGAGGAAGTCGAGCAGTACATCGAGAACGCTGTTTCTTCCGCTGTCTTGGGTCGCAACAAAGTCACTCCCGCCTACGACGAGCAGCCATACAAATCCCGGTATCCAGCACCGGTGCGCGCGGCTGAGTCGGAGCGTGACGTCGAGTACGACGAAGAGGACTACGACGGCCCGAATGACGGCCCGAATGAAGTTTTCGATCGTCGCCGGCACGGCACCGTATGATCCACTACCGCACAGGCTCACTCTTTCAGCAGAAAGATGCCGTCCTTACGAACACAGTGAACTGTGTCGGCAAGATGGGCAAGGGCATCGCCAAGAGCTTTAAGGCCCGGTACCCTGAAATGTTCAGGGACTATGAGCACCGCTGCATGTTCGGTACGGTCGAGCCCGGTGTACCATATCTGTGGCGATACGGCGGGGTGACGATTCTCAACTTCCCGACCAAAAATCACTGGCGCGACCCGTCCAACCTCGAGTGGATTCAGTCCGGCCTCAACTGGATCGTAGATGCGAACAAGCGCGGCGAGTTTGATCGCATTGCGTTGCCGGCGCTTGGTTGCTCAAATGGCGGTCTCGACTGGACTGTGGTCGAAAGCATGATCGTCACAACTCTCGGTGCGGCAAATGGACTCACGGTCTATTTGTACCCGCTCGGATCGGAGAACACATGAGAAGGACAAAAGGTACCCTGGCCATCGATTTCGATGGCACGATCGTCGAGCACGCCTACCCCGCTGTCGGTCCGCTTAAGAAGAACGTGGTCGATGTGATCAACGGTCTCTACGAGAAGTGGGAAATCATCATCTGGACGTGTCGCAATAACCCAACTCTCAATCCGGACAAGCGCTACCTCGATGATGTCCGTAGATGTCTCGATAGTAATGGTATCAAGTACGACCGTATCGACGTTGGCGCGCAGGGCAAGGTCCTGGCCGACTTTTACATCGACGACCGCGCCGTTGCCTTCACGGACAACTGGGCGGAAATCAAGACAATGTTGGATAACCAGTGAAAATTATCTTCCTCGACGTCGATGGCGTGCTCAACTCCGAAGAGTCCTACGTGTACTTTCGGCGTGAGTTTGCGCGTCTTGGCAAGGAAGACCCAAAAATGGGATGCCGTGACATCGACTTGCCGTCTCCCATTGCGATGTCCAATCTTAAGTTGATTCTGGAGTGCTGTCCGGACGTGAAGATTGTGATCTCCAGTACGTGGCGCATCCTCCACATGGACATCCTGAAGGAACACTTTTTGGCCAACCACCTTGAATGGGATGGGCTGGTCATCGGCCAGACGCCGCCGCGGCGCAAGATGTCTGGCGTGCGTGGCGACGAGATCGAAAACTGGCTGCAGGAGAACGCTCGGGTACCCGAGGGCTCGATGTTGATGCCAAAGTTCCAGGTGGATGACTTTGTCATTCTTGACGACAATTCTGACATGGCCCATCTCATGTCGCATCTAGTCTTGACCAATCCACAAGTCGGACTGACCATCGACAACGCAGAGACTGTCATCCATCGTTTTGGCGGCGGCACCGCGCGGCGAGAATGGTTCAAAAGGTTCGTGACATGATGGACGCCGCCCAAATTATTCTGGTTGATATGCCAGAAAGCGCGCGCGAGTTTTTGACGATCTACATCGCTGTGCCAATTGGCGTTTTGTTGTTGGCTCACTTTTTAATTGATTGGGAAGGGGACTAAAAGTGTTGAAGAAACTTTTCAATTCCTTGATGCGTGTCGCCGTCCCGCTCCTTGAAGAGTGGTGCCTAAGGCGCGGCCGATTGATCTTGATCGCTGGCCGAGAAGATCCCGAGAACGTCTATCTGCGCCGCATGCCGCTCTTTCGGTCGAGGCTGCTTTCGATTTACATCCACCGGTTTATGCGCTCGGACAAAGGTGACCACCACGACCACCCGTTCAGCTTTCTCAGCTACATCGTCAAGGGTGGCTACAGAGAGTCTCGAGTCCATGGCAGCCACCTTGGCCGTCAACCGTCGGCAGCCGGCACAATCCACGATGTAGAAGTCACCCAGGAGCAGCGGGAAGCCGGCACCTTCGCTTACCGCAAGGCCAAAGACATTCACATGGTGTTTATCGATCGCCATTACACTGCGGAAGAATACAAAAAAGCGCCGTTGACCGTCATTTTCCGCGGTCCATACCTGTGCGAGTGGGGGTTTTGGATTCCTTCCGGGAAGAAATCTCTATCCTGGGTTTATTGGCGTGAGTACCTCGGCGTCCCAGAAGATGACGTTCGCGAATAGGAGAGATCATGGAATTCAAAGCATTCGATGAAATCAAGAAGCTGGGCAAGATGTTGATGGACATCACCCAGAAGATCCACGGCACCAATGCCCACATTCTCGTCTTCCAGAAAGAAGACGGTACGCTGGACCTCAAGGTTGGCAGTCGGACCCGGTGGATAACGCCCGAGAGCGACAACTTCAACTTCGCCACGTTCGTGTATGCCAACAAGCAGGAATTTATCGAGAAGCTCGGCGTCGGTCGCCACGACGGCGAGTGGGCTGGCCCGGGGATCAACTCTGGCGAGGGCCTGTCCGAGAAGACGTTCATTCTCTTCAATCATCGCATTTGGCCGGCAGAGCGCCCATTGCCGCCGCGGACCAGGGTTGTGCCAGTGCTCTACCAGGGGCCGATCGACCTTGCCGTCATCAAGGCGACGATGGAAGACCTGAAAGCCAACGGCAGCAAGCTCGCGCCAGGGTTCATGCGCCCCGAAGGCATCGTTATTGGTTTCGGCGGCAAGCGCTACAAAGAGGTCTTCGAGCCAGAAGAGACCCAGTGGACGAAGACTTCCGGCGTCAAGAATGAGCGCGCGCCGAAACGCGACTACAACTATCTGTGTCAGCCAATTCGGCTCGAGAAGTTGCTGTCGCGCGACGACACCTACCTCAAGGAGTATCCGACGTCGCTGCCACAAATCGTGAAAGCGTACGTCGCCGATCTCGTCAAGGAAGAGCAGATTGCCGGCACCGAGGACGAGGTGAAAGCCATCACCAAGGATGCCGCCGGCCAGATCTTCAAGTTCGTCAAAGCGGTTACCGATCAGGCGGTCAGTGTTTAAAAGTTTTGCGCAGACGGTGTGGAGAAAAACCACACACTGGACCCGACCAGTCACGCATCCGCGTGGCGACTCCTGCGGGTAGGTATCTAAAGTGTCGCGCGAAGTGGTGGAAACGTGTGCATTCACGTACGGCAGTTGGTGCCCGGTCCCAAGCACAACCAACTGTTGATTCCAGGCACAAGGGGCTTTAGTTTGGAAGTGGGCGGTTGCGCCCACCCACCATCCTTGACTTCTCTCGCCCTCATTGTTACACTTTTGTCTGTAACGATGAGGTTCTATGCTTCTGCATCAAATTGGAAAGCTCAAAGAGCTTAAGCTTCTCTATGCCGGCGACCTCGCCATCATGAAGCAGCAGGGCGAAGCCATCGACAGCGACGACGAGCTGTTGAAGGTGCTTTGTCTTTTCCACTTCAATGCCAAACTAGCTGAAATTATTAATGAATACTCGTTTATCATTGGTAATGATGAGGCGCTGCCGCCGATCATTATCCAGTTGGGTGGCACGCAAGGCAAACTCGCCACCTCTTTCATCGATCCAGCACAAGCTGATCTTCTCCTCGAGAAGGCAGATTCACTTCGGAAAGAACAATTCGAAAGGGTCAAATCATGACACAGGGACCAGACTTTGCTTCTCTTGGGCTCGTTGGCGCACCAGCGGCACCCGCAGAGGCACCACGCACGGACGAGGAAGCCGCAGTCGAGTTGATGGAAGCCCTCAACCGTACCATCACCATGCTCAAGACTGAGAGCGCCGCCCAGCAAATTGAGGTGCGGCACTTGAGAGCCAGGATGGCGACCATGGAAACCATGGTGTCATACCTTGCCGGGAAAGACCCTGCGATTGCCGAGCGGATGGCCAAAATGGCCAAAGCTGTTGAAGATGCGGAAAAGGCTCAAAATGGGAACGTTGAATAACTTTTGCCGACGCTGCCCGCGCAAGCTCGAGCTGCCGCCGACCGAATCCTGCCAACTTGGTCTGGAATTTGTTACCGCACAGCAAGAGTCGTCGCGCCGTCGTGACGTTGAAGAGCGCGGCTGTCCCTGGGGTATTGCCTCGGCAGCCCACAGCAACTGCTTTTGGCGTTGGGTTCACTCACGCAGCGACGAAGACGGGCGCATGGAGCCGATGTCTGATCAAGAGATTTGCAACCTCCTTGGGATCTCCTCCTCAGCGCTCGAGAAGACCATGGCCAGCGCCCTCGTCAAGTTGCGTGCCGCCAAGGATACCGAGAGCGTTCAGGAGTTCAGAGAGGCCGTTCTGGCAGCCGCAGCCGCAGCGCCAATCGATAACACCACATACATGCCTGACAACTTTCGGATGCCGTTGCCGACCAACGAAGAGCCGGCAGAAGAAGAGATACCAAACGACCTGCTGCCGAAGGAAAAGCGTCGCCGCAACCGGAGCATGCCGATTCACAAAGACGGCAAGAAAACCGACATCTTCGGCATTTACAGTCGCAAGACCCTTGAGCGCATAAGGAAAAAGTGATATGAAGAGACTGACATTTAAAAAATTGCCTCATCAAGATCACGCTGACCTTTTGGACGACCTCGAGACCATGTCTTCAGACGCTTACGCATTTGTTGTTTCCGAGCTGATCAAAGAGGTGGTCGCGGCGCTGGCGCGCAAAAAACTTGCCAAGTCCGATGACCTCAAGCGCGGCTGGACTGGCGAAGTCCCCAAGATTGAAGCCGACTTCGGGGAAATTCTGGACAAAGTCCTATCAAAATACATGGACGCCCTCAAATATATTCTCCTGGGCCCAGCCGCCGGTGCTGACGCGCGCCGCGCCGCTAAGGCTATCGGCCTCGACCAAAAGGTGCTCCCGGGTCTGATCCAGAGCGCCTACCTGGACTCCATCGATACGCACATCAAGTATGGCGAAGAGCTTGGTGAGGAGCCCGGCACCATCCCGACAACGCTACTGAACGCTTCCATGGATCAGATCAATGTGAGCGCTGGCCGGTTCGTTGACGAATCGATACTCAAGTTCAAAAATCGCATCCTCTCGACGGTCGAGCTTGGCGCTTCCGAACAGAACAACGACAACATCGCTACCATTCACGAGAAGGCGCACGAGCTGCTCGCCGACGGCCAAAAGAAGGTGTTGGCCACGGCCGCATCAGAAGCGACTGGCAAGCTCGACGCCAAAGACCTAGCCGCGGCCTTGCGCGTCGCCGTCGATGGCTTTAAGCCGCAGTGGATGCAAATGACCAGCGCCGACGTGCAGCTGGCGTCCGCGGTCGGCACCCACCAAGCTGTGTCCGAGATCTACGGCCGGGATGACGACGACGTCCGGGTGGCATGGGTCGCAATGCGTGACGAAAAAACTTGTCATTTTTGCAAAGACGCGTCAAAAAATAAAGACGGGAGCTACAAGCTCTACCGCCTGTCCGACCTCAAGCCGGCTGGGTATAATTACGGGAAAAGAAAGCCAGATTGGCGTTTGTGCATTCCAGGCGCGCACCCAAATTGCCGCTGCACCCTCGTCTACATCCCTCGCGGGTTCATGATCGACAAGGACGGCAGCGTTGCGCCGATCCCGAAAGCTTAGTTAATCGTTTTTAGATATTCAGCGATCAAGAGATTGGACGGGACCAAGTCCATCGTCAGTGCCTCTTTTGCAGCCACCCACCGCAGCTCCGAGTGAGCATTCTTCAGTAGATCGCGTTCAGGGTTGACGAGCGTGACGCAGACGACGTTGAGCTGGTAGGTCTTCTCACCGGCCGGCGTATCAACTTGCATGAGAGGGGTGAAGCCAGAAAGTTCACTCCCGGGAATACCAAGCTCTTCTTCCAGCTCTCGCGCCAGAGCAACATCAACCGTCTCACCCGGCTCGAACTTGCCGCCAGGAAACTCCCAGAGACCACCAAAGGCACGCTCGCCCGAGCGCCTACCCAGCAGAAATTTGTTGGTGCCAACCTTAAAGATGACCGCTGTTGCAACTTGGATCTTCATGTCAGTCCTCGGTGAGGTCAAGCTCGTCTTCTGACTTGCCGGTGATGTATGCGGAACCATCCACCTCCTCAAGGGAAGAGCCGTGGAATTTCCGAATCTTGCGCGTCTTGTCTTTCAGCTGAACGACGCCTTTGCCGTATGAAACGAAGACCATGGTCTCGTCGTCGTCGCCTTCTACATTCAGTGTGTCGCCCGGCTCGATGTCGTCGGCTGCAACTAACAATTCCCATTCGTTTAAATTGCTCATTTCAACCTCAGAAGATTTGATCGATCAGCTCGCACAAATACGTATTGTCGAATTTGAAGTCCGGATTCTCTTCTGAGGCAGCCTTCAGGTGCTCGATGATCTGCATGAAGTAGGCAGAGTCAACGCCGACGAGCTGGTCCTCAAGGACCGCAATGTCGTTGAGGTCGAGCTGAGAGACCTGAAACAGCATCTTGAGATATTGGCCGGCGCTGCATGTCCAGCCACGCTTGATGAATTTGCGGGTACGAATGACCGAGCAGAGCGGATACTTGCTACCCTGGTAGACCAACTCTTTGGCGAGCGTCGAGGCCATGGCATCGGCCTGAAGTGTCAGCTTGCGGTCTTTCGACGTCCAGTAGTTGGTGCAGTGGACGAAGTCGTAGTTGGAGTGGATGGTGTCGGCATCACCGTAGAACCGAATGACGATTTGGACTTTGCCGGCGAGGGTGATGGCATTGGATGACATGAATACGGGACGAAATTTGCCCTTGGCCTCGTCTTGTTTTCTGGTGCGCTCTTCGTCTTGTTCATTGAGAGTTTCGGCGGCGTCTTCGAACGCGCTGTCGAGCATGCTCGGATCTTCCGCCGCGACGCCCGCTGACTTGACGACGATCTTGACACGGCCCTCAGGGGTCTCTTCGACCTTGACTTCGCGGTCGTGCTTTTCGTTGAACTTGGCGACGTAATACTCGGCAACTGCCAGCGCCGTTTCCTTGTTGGTGAAGTAGAGGTCGAAGTCTTTGACGTCTTCCTTCAGGAGCATCGAGGTGATGGCACCACCGGTAATGATGGTGTTCTCTCTCACCATCTTCTGGACTTTGGCGTCAGTGATCGACTCGACGAAGGCGTCAAATTTCTTTGACAAAATGGCATTGATTGTTTTGGCTTTCACAGCTCTATCTCCAATACGGTTACGTCGTCTGTAAGGTACTTGTAGATCTCGAGTCGCTTCTCTGCCGCCCGGTTGAATTGAGCGTATCCCATCAAGGCAACATCAACCATGATCGCACGCTCTTTGCCCGGGGCCTTGCGGAGAATCCGCCCGATCACCTGCAGCGTTGTTATAGCCGAAGTGTGTTGCGTCATCAAGAGCAACATTGAGCTGTTTGGAATATCGATACCCTCGCTGACCAATTTGTCGCAGGCTACGAGGAGATCGGTCTTGCCGTCGTTGAACATTTTCAGCGGCAGTTTCGGAGTCTTCGATAGTTTTTTGTTGGCGTGAGCGACGCTGAAGTCGAGGACACCGCGGCAGAACTGTCTCAGCGCGAGCCCGGCCTTGACCGTTTTGAAGATGCACATAATGCGATGTTTCTTTGACAATCCTGCCAGCAACCGGTCGCGGACGTAGGTCATGACCTTGTCGGTGGTCGTCAACTGGGCGTACGCGCGCTGAGCCGGCATCATGTCGCCGATCCAAATGGTCTTGCCGTCCGGCCGCTTCATGGTGACGCGCACCTGGATGGCCTTGAACGGACAGAGCCAGCCCTGATCCAAGCCCCAGCGACCGTCGCGTGAATAGACCGTTGGCCCACCAAAGGCGTGAATGGCGAGGTCCATGCCGTCGGCGCGGAAGGCGGTGGCGGTGAAGTTGTACATGTGGCTGGCGTTGATGGCGCTGCCCTGGAGTTCCGCCCAGGTCGCCGCGGGGCTGTGGTGACCCTCATCGACGATCAGAATCTCCGCCTCGTCAATGATCTTGGGTGCCGAGTCCACCGTCGTCACCAGGATGTCCCAGCCCGGCAGCAAATGCTTGAAGTCGCCGCCCAGCGCAGTCGTCTTTGCATGTAAGGCTTTGAGCTGATAGTACATTTGGGTGACAAGGTATTCGGTCGGAACGCAAATCACGACGCGCTTGTCTGAGGCGACGCCGGCAAGGGCAATGGACGCAATCATCTTGGATTTGCCGAGGCCGGTGGCCAACTCGATGGTCGCGCGCTTGTATTTGTATGCCTCGGTCAGGCCCTCGATCTGGTACGGCCGCAGCTCGGGCAGGTAGTACGGGCGCAGCGTGGTGTTGAGGTGGGCGTTGCCGTCAATCGAGTCGCACAGCCACCAGAAGCCCGCCGGAATCGTCAGGCTGCCGTCGCCGTTGTCGGCGTAGAAAGTCTCGATTTGGCGCTCTTCAAGGTCGGCCACCTCAAGCTTTAAATACTCAATCTTTCCGAGAGCTTTGACATAAAGATCTGATTCTTTTGGAGTATTCATGGCATCGAGAGAAACGATTTTCTTGTGAGCCTCGCCGAGGCCATCCTTGGCTCTTTTGAGCCTGAACTTGACACTCTTGTTCGTAAGAGTCAGTAATTTCTTGACTTTTTTTGGCTCGGGCGGATAGACGACGAGCGTCAGAGGCGTATCCAAACGCCCCCGCATGCCCGGTATTTTCTCAAAGGTGACCCGCTTCATTTTCCGCTCTTTACGCAGAGTTATCGAAACTATTCTATACCATGTTGCTGGCTACTTATCAAGTTCTATTGTAAAATAGGAGGGAGGTGGTTGGATGGCCAGTCAAACTGTCAACATACAGTATTTCTTCAGAAATCCGAACGGCTTTCCGTGGGACGTGCTGAAGCTGTCCCGCCCATACTCCGGCCCCCTCCACTCCTACTTGTGCGAAGCCGCCTATCTCTTCTGCGACATCAAGCTGCGCCCCTTCCTGGAGCAGCGCTGCACCATGCGCGAATTGGAGCGGTTCAACGACGGCGAGTCCGGATTGATCAACGACATCATCCAGTTCTGCAAAAACAACCCCGACGTAACCTGCCGCTTCACCAAAGAACGCTTAGTTATCGAGTGGTTAAACAATCAACACGCTTTTCTTACCTTCATGCAGAAGCGTCTTGACAGTCTCTATCGTCAGGGGTTACTCTCATTACCGGAGGGCGCACAGCCTCTGAAGTGGAGCAAGCTTGACGAAGACACGAAAAATCGCCGTATTCTATAGGGACTTACCCCACGCCCTCGAGGTGGTCGCGCGCCGCAGTGAGCGTCTGTCTTTCAACAAAGACGGCGTCTACAAGGTCGGCGAGATCAGCGCGCCGCGCGCAACCGTCACCATTCAGTGGGACGGCACCACCGAAGATAAAATTCTTTTCGAAAAGACGATCGCGTTTCTGGAAGAGCTGGAAGCCAACAATCAAATCATCTCATTTTCGGTGAAGTGATGGCAAAACCGTCAAAAGACCACACAGAGCTGTTGCACGACTACGGCATCCACATTCCATCGAAGACCATCTTCTTGGAGTCATCGGTCGCCGACGACGGCGATGAGGATGGCGTCAACTACACGATGTCGATGAAGTTTCTGAAGAACCTTCACCTTCTCGACGCTGAAAATCAGACGATTAATATTGTTTTGAACACCGGCGGCGGCGACATTATTCAGGGCATGGCTATCTACGATGCCATTGTTCAGGCAAAAAGCTGGATCATCATGACGGTTCAAGGCGATGCGTCATCAATGGGGTGCGTCATTTTGCAGGCTGCGGACGAGCGAGTCATGATGCCGCACGCCCGTCTCATGTTCCACCTCGGCACGCCCGATGCGTCCGGCAACAACATCCACGAAGTCATGAATGCCGCCACGGCCGAACTCAAGTACGGCGAACGCATCGACTCGATCATTTACGATAAGATGTTCGCCAAGGCCGAGGCAGAGAACAGAGTTTTCTCCAAGGGCAAGTACAAAGACATGAATTTCAAAGGCAAGTTCATGGACGCCGAAGAGGCCGTGCAATTAGGCCTTGCTGACAAAATCAAATCCAAGTAAAGTTCCATCGTGGCGCTCGCCATCCAACTTTTGGGAGAATGAAGATGACCCGTGACCTCGCCGAAGCAGCAACAGTGATCATCGCCGCCGCCCGCGCCGAAGCTGCCGAGAAGGCTGCTCCGCAGCGCCAAGAAGAAAAGACGACTGAAGTGGCAGCCACCCTCGAATGGTCGGACGACAGGAAGTCAAATAATCCTCACAAGGAAGCGCGTCGCTTCCAGGTTTTCCGTGACTATTCGACGTCGATCAGCAAGCTTGCCAACAACGACAACCTGTCAGTGCGCGACCGGGTGACCAAGTTGAACGACATGAGCCGCAAGTTCATGACGGGATACCCGTTCAAAAACGGCAACTACGCCCAAATTGGCGTTGATGGTGTGCCAGTTCTGGCCCGCCTCGCCTCGGCGCAAGCCGATCAGCTCCTCTCTGTCGAAAAAATCAAAGCCGGCGGCGGACGCAAGTCTGACTTCGGCCGGGTTGAGGTGTAAATTGACAATCAGGACCATGCCAGACGAGGCAACCGAAGTCCAGGCAGCTGTGCTCGAAATGAGACGAGCCCAGAAGTCGAACGTGCGGAAGTTTTGCGCCTTCATGGTTCTGATGTTCATCACCCTGATGGGCGTGCTCGCCATGACGGCAACCGCCACGGACCTGTCGAAAAGCTTCTTAATGAAGCGCATCGAGGAAAACGATGGGCTATAAAAATCGTGAGATCGAATGGAAGCTCCTCTGCGAAGACTTCACCAACATGTCTCACGTTGACAAAATTGTCAAAGAGACCCTGTCCAAACTCGAGATCGGTTTGTGCCGCCCCATCCTCGAGGGCTGCGCCACCGACGTCTACTGGCCGGCACCCGAAGAGAGTCGGGCTGACTTTGTTCGCCTTCGCACCCTTGACGAAGCCGACGAAAATGGCTGCACGGCGCAAATCACGCTCAAAAAATCTGACCGCGGCGACAACGTCAATCGGGTTGAAGTGGACCTTGCCGTCGGCGAGCCGGCCCAAGGCAACAAGCTGCTGACGGTGATGCTCGGCGACCCGCTCGGCCAAGTGACCAAACGTTATACAGTCTATTTCCTCGAAAATGTCCACACCACCATCTCGGTGTACAAAGTGCTTCGCGACCGTCGCGTCTTTGTCGAGGTCGAGGGCACCACGCTCAAGCGCGTGAAGGAATTGACGAAACTTCTCATGGACAACGGCGGGCTCAAGTTTAAGCGCTCGCCGCGGAGCCTGTTTGACATCTTCGTCAGACGCGCCGAACCAGAACTTGAACCAGTCGTTTTGTAAGGGGTTTATCATGGGTGACGAAGTCGTCATTTCTGAAGATTCGAGATCCTTCGTGGTCGTCCCGCGGTATAAGTGGGATGAGATAGAATCAGCACAAACCCGCGACAAGTCGATACAATTCAACGGTCGTGTCCCTGGAGTGTTCTCTGTGGGCACCTCTCACGCCGGCTTTGACAAGTTTGAATCGACGTACATCCGCTGCATTTCGGGCAAGTGGACGCTGACCAATCTTATTGTGCGCGAAGCCTAAAGTTTTTCTCCCGTTTGCCGATAAGAGGATTGGCGGCTGGCTCTCGGGCTGGCCGCGGTTCAAACACATCCGGAGGTTTCCATGAGCTATGGTGCTGCAGGTCGCCGCGACGCCCGTCGCCAAGTCTCCCTTGCGACGCTCGAACGTAAGGTTCAAGCCTACAAGGACTTGATGGCAGAGACCAAGGTGCGCGCAGTCGCCCTTGCCAAAAAGAAAAGCACTGGCGCTGAGGCCGAAAAGGACCTCACGACGCTTGCCGATCACAACAACATGCTTTTGCTTTACGGCAAGAAGCTCGCCGCGGCACAGCTCACCGTTATTAACACCCAAGCCAACATGGGCAAGGGCACCTCGGCCTTGGGTAAATGATGTCGGACGACAAACGCAACGCCTTCTTGAAGGTAACTGACGCCGTTGGCCTGATCGCTTTGGTGGTTTTGATTGCAATCTCTGCCATGTACGGCATGGCAGTCTGAGGGTATATGCCACGGATTCTTCTCATCGACGACGTGCGCACGATGCCGGCAACGGTGATCTGCCGTACGGCCAAAACCGGGCTGCACGCGCTCGAGTTTATGGGTCCGTGGGATCTTCTGTTGCTCGATCATGACCTCTGCGACGTCGAACGTGAGTGGGTACCGTCTGAGGGCGACAACCCGCCAAAAGAGTTGAGTGGAAGCTCGATTGTCGATTTCCTCGAGAATCGACTTGATCTTATGCCAGAAAAAGTCCAATTAGTTACCGCAAACCCAGTCGGTCGCCAGTACATGGCAAGTGTTCTTGACAAGATCATGTTTCGGAGGGGCGATGTCTGGTTCCGCGATCCAAATCCCAGTACCTGAAGAAGTCGCACCCAACGTCTACTTGATGACGTTTGACGAAGAGCCATACATGGCCTCGACGTTCATGCGATTCCAGGAGTTTTTCGAGAGTCCGAAATTCCGCGGCGAAGTCTTCACGCGCAAAGAGTTCGTTGACTGGTACATTGAAAAGTTCGGAGCGTTCACGTACACGACCGACTGGACAGGGTTTAATCTGCCCTCGCGCATCTTCGACAAGTTCCGCGAGGGTGCCTTCGATCCGCTGACCGACCATGAAGCGGCGCTGCTCGACACCGTTAGCCAGCTGCCGCAGCCGTCGTACGTGATTGCCGTTGGCAAGCAAGACGGCATGCCGGTCAACTTGAACACGCTTCGGCACGAGATCGCGCACGGCCTCTACGCGACATGCCCCGAGTATCGCGCAGAAGTGTTGATGATTCTGGAGGGTTGTCAGCTGGCACCCGTCATACGGTTCCTGATGGGGACCGGCGGCTACCACTGGGCGAGCTTCTTCGACGAGTGTCACGCATATCTGTCGGCAGATTTCGACTACCTCGTTTCGGTCGAGGGCGTGCCAATCGAGCACATGCGCGACATCCACGACGGCCTGCGTGGCGCTTTTGATCACTACACAGACGGCAAATTCAGAGAGGACGCACGATGATCTTCTTAGCACTTTTCGGCATACCGCTGCTCGTTGCCGCCCTGATCTTCATCTTCGGCAGCGGCAAGATCACTCTCAAAGAATTTTTTGCTCAGATCGTCGCCCAGGCAATGGTTGCTGCCATCTCCGTCGCAACGATTTACTGGTCGAACACCTCAGACACCGAGACGTGGAACGGCAGGATCAGCGACAAAAAGCGCGTCAGGGTATCGTGCAGTCACAGCTACTCGTGCAACTGCCATCAAGTCTGTACCGGGTCTGGCCAAAACCAGTCGTGCTCTACCCACTGCGATACGTGCTACGAGCACAGCTTTGATGTTGACTGGGTCATCTATACGACCAACAATGAGAACTTTGACATCGACCGCGTTAACCGTCAGGGCACCCAAGAGCCGCCGCGATGGACTGCCGCCAAAATTGGCGAGCCAACGTCGCTGACGCACAGCTACGAAAATTACATCAAGGCAGCTCCGGACACTCTCTTTCGCCATCAAGGTCTCGTCGAGAAGTACGTCAAGACGCTGCCGTCGTACCCGAACAAGGTCTTCGATTATCACCGAATGAACCGGATGGTCACGCTCGGCTACGTCCTCCCCGATCTGGGTCAGTGGAATGCAGAGCTGTCCGAGATAAATGCCGATCTCGGCAAATCCAAGCAGGCCAACGTCGTAGTGGTCGTGGTCAACGGGCTGGCGTCCGACTACGCCCAGGCTCTCGAGCAGCACTGGCTCGGCGGTAAGAAGAACGACGTCGTGGTGGTGATGGGTGCGGCCGGCCAAAGCATTTCCTGGGTCCATGTCATGGCATGGACGACCAACGAGCTTTTCAAGATCCAGCTGCGCGATGCCTTGGTCGAAGTCGGCACTCTCGACCGAACGACGGTCCTTCAGACCATCAAGTCGCATGTCGCCGCCTCCTATGTCCGCCGGCCCATGAAAGACTTTGAGTATCTCAAGTCGTCGATCACGCCAACGACTGGGCAGTGGGTGTTCAGTATGGTGATCGGCGTGATTCTATCGTTGGGTCTAAGCTTCCTGTTTTACAGGGAAGATATCTTTTAACAGAGGAGAGAGAAATGTCAAAGGTCATGATGGTGCTCGCAGGGTTACTGGTCGCGGTGTTTCTGCTCGGTGTCACGGCGTGTTCGACGGTGGTCGGTCTGAATAATCAGTTCGTCTCCCAGGAGGCTGGCCTCAAAGCCCAGTACAAGCAAAATCAGAACAACTACGACAACATGTGGAAGAAGCTGAAGGAAGCCGCGCAGGTTCCTGACGCCTACGCCGCTGACCTCCAGGCGATCTACAAGAGCGCGCTGCAGGGCCGCTACGGCAGCGACGGTTCCAAGGCCGTCTTCCAGTTCATCAAGGAGCAGAACCCCCAGGTTGACGCGACGCTCTATAAGCAGCTCCAGCAGATGGTCGAGGCCGGCCGCAACAGCTTCGAAGCTGACCAAAAGACGCTGCTCGACAAAAAGCGCATTTACGAGGTCGAGTTGGGCACCTTCCCGAACAACTTCGTGGCCTCCATCCTTGGCTTCCCAAAGATCGATCTCGCCTCGATCGACATCGTCACCAGTGCCGAGACCGAAGACGCGTTTAAGACCAAGCAATCCGCTCCAATCAAGCTGAAGTAAACTTTTCCTCACAGGTGGTGCAATGAGTCCTGCATATCAAAGATTGTTGGCAGAGGGGGTGGCAAATGAATATCACTCCCTCGTCGAGGTTGATGGGCTCATGACGAGGCCAGAGAAACTATCCGAATCGGTGTACCCGGGCGCGATCGTCAGAATCAGTCGTCACCTGTATGTGGACGGAAAGTCCATAACGGTCGGCGCGCCAGATTGGTCAAAGCTCTTCCCCGCTTAAGAAAAAGCCCCTTGGAAATCGTCTAAGGGGCTTTTTGTCCTCTTTTTCCCAGCCTTTACCGCACAACTTAACCGTGATAAAATGAGTGTGTCTAAAATACACGGACGGTCGAGATGCGTTTCTACGGGGCTGGTGCCGCACAAAATGACGATAATTCCGGCGAAATCATATCCTTAGATGGTATGGACGTCAGTCGCTGTCGCATTCTCTGCGACGAGCACGGCAGCGATGCGTGGTCTATCATCGGAAGTGTTGATTATTGCAGGAAAATTTATTCCCGCGAAGAGTGCCAAGACGATCGCGAACGTCGGGTCTGGGACGCAGTTAAGGTCCCTTTCCTGTTTGTCGCCGGCACCATCGCCGTTGACTCCGGCCACCCGAATGCTCAGGCCGCGGCCTCCCTCCTGAAGTTCACCTCGAATCGCCCAGACATCCCGCTCAAGGTCGGTCTGTCGATCGAGGGCGGCATCATGGAACGCTCTGGCCCCGACAACAAGACCCTGTCAAAGACGGTCGCCACCGGCGTCGCCTTTACTGTCAAGCCGTGCAACCCGCGCTGCGTCATGTTTATGGAAGGCGACCTGCAAAAGTCCGACCTCACCATGGCACCACCGCCGGCATACTTCGAGGCGCTCAAGAAGTCCGACGCCACGCGCTCGTTCTTCGAGAACCCAAATGCCGTCCTCCTGGTCTACGCTCAGGTTCTGAAAAAATCTCTTGAGGACTACCTCTCGAGCTTTACATCAATGAAGTGTTACAAGTGCGGCGAGGGCGTCAGGTTCTTCAAGTCCTCCAGCGACATTCCAAACCGCTGTTCGCACTGCAACAATCCGTTTACCCTATCGCACATTTGGAAAGCGATGAACAAGTAAGAGGTCGATCATGTCAGTTTTCGCAGGAAATGCCGGCAACGGATTGCGTCTTCGCTACGCTGAGATCACGCTTGCGCAAATCAACCTCACCTCGACTAAGGCTAACGCGCACATGCTCGTCAAGTTTGACAGAGAATGCCGCGTCATCCTCATGGACAACCCATTTGACGTCGAACTTGGCGTCGCCTTCGTGCATCCAAGCAAAGATCCCGAAGTGGACGCGAATCGGCTCCTGGCTTTCGAGATGCCAGCTGCGCGCCCCATCAATTTTGACACCACCGGCTTATCGTATGATGCCGGCATGTGGATTTATATTTGGAAATTGGCTGGAACTGCCACGTCTGGCACTAAGTTCAGGCTGATTTACTGGGGTTAATCGTGGGTAGCGGATGGGTACCAACCGGTGGTGGCGAACAGGGGCCTCAGGGGCCTCCAGGCCAAGGCGTACCCGACGGCGGCACGACTGGTCAGTTTCTCGCCAAGCAGTCTAACGATGACGGCGACGCCATTTGGGTCGATCCTCCAGTCGTCACTGGTGCCGTAAACGGCAACGCTGGATTCGATGGCACCGGAACACTCTTCGCGGTACCGGGATACTCTTTCGTCCCCGGCAAGCTCAACTACGGAGCCGACTCAAACATCACAGTCGTACCGGAAGCGACGACCGACTATTTCAAGTTGCATTCCACCTTCGCCGCGGCAAACCCAATCGCTGTCGGATCTCTCGAGAACTGGATTGTTAAGTGGTCTGAAGCTGGCATTGGCACTGACGACGCTGGCTTCGAGCTTGGTGATTACACCACCGGCCAGGGCGGTCTGACGCTCCATGGCATGTCAATGTTCACGCGCAACAAGTCGAATTTCGGCTACATGCGCACAATCGACGCTCCAATCGACATCGGAAACGGCACCGACGCAGTCACTGGCGATAGCGTCACAAGCGTCGGCGCAAGCATCTTCGTCCGGAATCTTGCGACAGTTCGACAAGTTCAATCGCTTGGCCTGAACATCAACAGCGATGCTGGCTCTTCGATCCAATTTGCTAATGGCGTTAACGTTGGCGGTCAGATTGCCGCGATCGTTAACAACGGCAATTTTAACGTGTTTGGCGCTTTCACGAACGTCGCGAGTATGGACGGCAACTACACCGTTCTTGCCTCGAGCCCGAACATCACTTTTGAAGCCGGCAACAGTGGCTTCAACGGTATCGGCATCAGCGGCACACTGGTCTACCCAGCGAGCGACGGCTACTATAACGGTGTAAACCTCAATCCGACTATCACGGGCGGTCAAAACGCAACCGGTATCGACATTAACATGTCACAAGCTCTGGCTGACAACGTCAGAGCCCTGAACGTCACCGGCGATGTTTTTGTCAACGGCAGCTTCTCGTTCAGCGGCGCGCTGTCTATCGGACAGCTTAACGCCTTCTACGCCGCAAACGTCGTAGACGGCGGCGGTAACCCATCGACGCTGCACAGTCTAGTAACATCAATCACGGCATCAACGGGCGTCACGACCGCCAACTGCGACACCATCGGTGTCAATACTGCGGCACTGATTACGCTGCAGGCGAACTCAATTTCGACCTCGGGGCCCTTTGGTCTCGGCCTTACGGCTCTGGCCCTTCCGTGCGTTGTTGAAACGCATACTGGCTCAACCCTCGATTTTATGTGCGCTGTCACTGGCGCGCTTAGCCTTTCGGGCACGTCAACTGCTGGCGGTATCATCGACGAAGCTCGAGTCTTCCGCGCCGCGCCAATTTCGAACGGTGGCCTGACGACGATCAACAAGCTGAAGGGTTATTACTTCGATCAGTTTGCTGGTGTGGTCGGCACAGACAACTGGGCCTTCTATGGCGCAGACGCCGAGCACAACTGGATAGAGGGCGGTCTAAAGATTGGTGGCGTCCAAGATGTCAGCGATAAGCCGACAAACCTCAGCGTCGGTGTTGAGTTTAGCACAACCAAGGCGCTAGTTAACACCAATGTGACGACCGCGGAGCGAGATGCGCTGACTGCTCTCCCTGGGATGACGGTCTTCAATGTTGACACGCTTACTACTCAATACTACAATGGTACTATCTGGATTTAAGAGGTTAATATGGCACTCCTTAAGGACATTCAACACCCAACCGGCACGTCGCTGTCATACTGGCGCATCACCAGCCTGACGCTCGACATGGAAACCGGCGTCACAACGTGCGGCATCTCTGGCTATGCCAATAAGGCATCGCGAGACGCTGGCAACAAGTCGGTCCACACCTTCGTTTTTAAGTGGGCGAATTGCGTCACCAAGGACAGTCTCGTTGACGGTACGGCATTTGACATTTGCTACACCAGGGCGAAGCGCGTGGTCGGACCATTCGAGCCGAGAAACCAACTGTCTGGTGCCACTGACACCTAACCGAGGACGACCATGGAACTCGTCGTCGGCTTTTCCACCTCTCGCCGCTGGCGCGCGTGGTCCGCGGCAATCCGACTAATTGAAGGCACCGCCTACTCCCACGTTTACTTTCGTTTCGCCCCGACTCAGCTGAGTCGGGGCTTCATTTTTCACGCCTCCGACGACAACCGTAACTTCAGCAGTACCTCAGATTTTATTGAGCAAAATAGAATAGTTGAGGAGCATGCCATCCCTGTCACTGAGCAGGAAATGTCAGAGATATTGCAGTATTGCATCGATAACCACGGCATCCGTTACGGCAAAACAGAGGTTGTCCTTGCCGGCATCGAAAAGGCCTTCCGAAAAATGGGAATTAGAGTTCCTAACCCCCTGAAAGACCAGCACAATCGGCACAATTGCCTTAAGTTCGTGTGGTTTGGGCTAAAGTTTTTGGGTGAATATGCCGACAAGATGGTTGTAGAGGAGGGCGGCTTGCGCCAAATGAATCGTTTGGTGCGGCGCATCGCCAGAGAAAGGCGACCTCTCTCCCACTAGGAGACAGCATGAAGTTCGCGACCACGAAAGGTGAGAAAGTGAAGATCCGGGACTGGTCAAAGGCGGAAGGATTCGACAGGGCTTACCTGTCGCACCACCACTCTATCGAGGTGGTTGACAGTCTGTCCTACGACTACGGCTTCTTCCAGCGGACCGCCCTCAAGTCTGTCGGCGGGGCCGAATACCGCAACGTATTCATCATGTTGACAACTCAGCACGAATTCTGCGTCACCACGATTGTCTACGTGGACTCCTCTACTTACACGTTCCTCCACCCGATAACTAAGGGATCTGTAACGGATTTGCCGCCAAATATGGTTCACCGCCTGTCGAATGCCGACATTCGCCGCGCCGAGGACCGCGCGCGTCGCCGCAACGAGATCATCCTCGCCCTGATTGCCATGGGCTTCATTCCAGAGGCTGCGGCCGAGAAGCCAGAGGTGAGTTTAGTTGGCGGTGGACCGGTCTCAAAAAGAGAGGCTGACGGCACCTACGTCTTGGATTATACGTCCGTAAGTGGTAAAATTGATCAAGCAGAAGAGCGCGTGATCGATTACAGCAAATTCAGCAGGTACTCGAATGTGGAGTCTCCTAAAGACGATTCAGACCCTAAAAAGGGTGACATCGGGTAGGCACCCGCAATCCCCGGGCATTGATGCGACCGGGATGCTTCCTGCGCCAAGAACGACCGTCGATCGCCCCCACATCCGCGAAGACTCGCTCACCGAGATCAATTTCAAAATAGAAAAGTCCGAAGACTTGAGCAAGGTCGTCGTTTCTGACAGTCATGCTGAAATTAATGGACCATGGCAGCACGACAATAGTCAGCACAAACATGTGCGTACCAGCAAGTATCGCGGTCACGCCGTTCATGTTCACGAGATCAGCCCAAAACGATATTCGTTCACTATCACACATGACAACAAACCTAACGGATACGCAGTCGCGGCACTCCATGTGACACATGGGCATGAGGGTGGCGACAGAGACCCTTACATCTCTTTTCGGGCCACAGAAGACGGATATGATGGGCAAGGGTTAAATACTGCCTTGTCAGAATTTGCTGTCAAGCAATATGGCAAACTCAAGAGCGATAATAGGGTATCACCAGCTACTGAACACATTTGGCGCAATAAGTTGCCCCAGCATTCGAATATCAAAGTTGAACATGCTGAAACGGTTTCTGGAAATCACCCCGCTTCTGGAACAGGGCGCTTTGACGACCAACATCTCGCGACTTGGCTCAAAAACAAGCGCATTAAGAAATCTGAAGACCTCGAGAAGGCCAAGCGCGTCGGCCGCTGGACAGAGGAGAACCTCAAGCACGCCATTTCCAAATCGCCTGCATGGTCCCCGGATGACATTGCCAATCATCTCGATCGCGACCACACTGGAACTGGAGCAGGTCCAGAAGGCCACGACTGGTCGTATGAATTGGTTCCGATCCACAAGTTTGTGTCAGATCACGCCGGCTTTAAAACTCCGACGAGCTGGTCAAATTGGTACCAGGGTGAGAAAGCCACTGGCGAGCTTAGTGGTGACCAGGAGCGCACATACAAGCAGGTCGAGAGAGACTACCTGCGAGAGCCTCACGAGCATCCAGTCATTGCTGAGATTAAGGGCGGTAAGTATAACCTCGACGACGGTCACCACCGGGTCGGCATTGCCCACTCCAATGGCATGACTCACGTTCCAGCGCTTGTCGGTCGCCCGAAGGCGAAGATGGCCAAGGCCGTCGTCACCACCAGCCGCTGGGGTCAGCCGGTCGATCGGAAGGACTTTGGCAGCGTCGCTATTTCTCCGTCAGACGGCACGGTCATGGTTCAGGCCTTATCTGGGCCACACAAAAAGACGGCCGGCGACGGGTCGGACTCGTCCTGGTATTACTTCGATCGCGATCAAAAGACCGGCAAGTATGGCGGCAAGCACATCTCGCCGGATTCATCCAAGACGGCTCACGACATCTTCCATACCGTCGTGAAGCCGCACCTCGACACGTTGCCGCAGCACGCCGGCAAGCCAGCCGAGTATGACGGCATCACCAACCCTGGCGCATACATCGTCGGCGGCAAGCCCAATCCGCGCATCGAAGGTAACCCCTACGTCAAGCAACCAGCACCGGCCGGCAATGTGCTGCCCCTCAAGAAGGGCGCTCGCGGCGACTGGCAGAAAGAGGGATACAAGTTTCACTACTCTCTCGGAACAGATGAGGGCGGTGACCCCCAGCATACCGTGGTAGTCACCCATCCAAGTTCACAGGAGCCAATCGGCCGCTTCACTTTCGGTTCCGATTCAATGGGACTTGAGGCTCAGAACGCTTTCGTACATAAAGATCACCGGCGCAAAGGTATTGCCACCCAGGCGTATCAAACGGTTGCTGACAAGACTGGCACTCGGGTCATGCCGAGCTTTGAAATGTCGCCGGATGCTCAGGCGTTCTGGGACGTACAGTCGAACAAGGGCATTCAACCGATTAAAAAAGGCATGCGCGGCGACTGGAAAAAAGAAGGTTACAGGCTCGAACACGATCAAGGCACCACAATTCACCGGGTCATTGCTTACCATGGTGATAAAGAAGTCGGCACGTATCACTTTCAGGCTTCATCGAAGTACCCTGGATATGCGAATGTAATGTCATCTGACACGCACCCAGACCATCAACGCAAGGGATTGGCGTCGGCGGCATACGGACTGGCAGAAAAGAAGATGAAGCTGAGAGTTAGGGGCTCTCCGGGAACCCAATCTCAGGATGCCCAAGCTCTCTGGAACCAACCCAATCGCCCATTCGGCAAGTCGGACAAGATCCCCGGCGGTCTGGCTGACAATAAGCGGCCAAGTGATTTCGATCCAGAGCAGCTCGCGGCCGGCATAAAGGTCGAACTCGAGCATACCAGTGATCCCAAAATCGCTTTGGAAATTGCGATGGATCACTTGACCGAAGATCCGAACTACTACATAAAGCTGAAAACCATTGAGAAGTCAGATGCGTCGGGTGACACCCACTGGCAGGTCTGGATTGGCAATAGCCCGACCGCCGTGAATGCCACCAAGACGGTTGACCTTGGGCCGACAAAGGGCACCGGATACGTCCTGGAGGACGGCCGTGTCATCAGTGCGACTGATTGTCGCAAAGTCCTCATGATCAGCGATGTCAACCGCATCGGCCCCAACTCCAACACCGCCGACACTAAGGGCGTGCCGCTCAAGAAGGGCGCTGCCGGAGACTGGCAAAAAGAAGGCTATAGGCTCGAACATCAAAAGCTGCGGCGAGACAGATCTCTTGCTTGGGATGAAGAAACTCACGTCGTAAACGCTTACCCTCCCGGCGAATCGCGGCCCGGTTATATTGCCGGTCAGGCCGAATTCATCGTTAATCATTCCGATAAAACCATCGAGCCGACTGTAGTCCACACCCACGCAGAACATACTCGCAAAGGATTGATGAGCGGCAGCTACGCCCTTATGGAACAAAAGACTGGTTACAAAATGAAACCAAGTGGCGATCAGTCTGCCGACGCCAAGAAATTCTGGTCTCAGCCTAATCGCCCGTTTGGCAAATCTCTTGCCTACCATCTTCAGAAGGGATCGGCGCAGCGTCGCATGCCGTTCGATCCAAACCGGGACGTTCCAGAGCAGGCGCGCGAGAAGGTCGAAAGTTGGACGCTCGGGGACGGAAACTATGACCGGCATCAGTTGCCGCGTCTAGAGGGACCGGCACGTCAGCGGGCGCTTCTCAAGCTGCACTCTCAGACTGAATCGCGTCGAAACCCAACGACTGGCGAGCGTGAATTTTTGCTGCACCGCGGCCAAACGATGCGCGACATTAATGAGGGCGGCCTCCACGGTTTGTCGTCCTTTACGCCAGACCCGCGGCGCGCCATCATGTTTAATGACGAGGCCGTCAGCGCGATCAAGCACGATCCCGAGAGTTTTCTGCCGCACGGGCACCCGCTGATCGCCAGGAAGAAGGCCGGGACGACGACCGACAAAGACTTTGAAAATGAATTTGGCAAGATCTATTCTGCCTGGGTTCCAGAATCACAGATCCACCATATTCCGAATGCCTGGGGCAGCAAGATTTACGAAAACCCCAACAGGTTCAAAGCCGGGCACGGAGAAGACGGTCCAACGGGTAAGCAATATCGCCATCCCGAACAGGAGATCATTGTTCATTCCGGCAAACTCGACCTCAAGCAAACGCCGTCGCGCAGCCCGGATTCTCACGCCCTGATCGGCCGGCATGAGCGGCATCGTCAGTCGATGACCAAGCCGGTCGCCATCGTTAAAAAGCCGGCTGCCGAGCCAGGCAAGTTGCCGAAACTAATAGGGAAATCCGAAGTAGCTAAAGTTTTACTGCAAAAATCCGATAAGTCTCTTATCCAGGTTGCCACCGTCGCGGTGATCGACAGGGAGACCGGCAGAATTCTCATGGGTCGCCGGCAGGACAATGATCTATGGACGCAGCCGGGTGGACACGTAGAGCGCGGCGAGACGCCGATCGCGGGTGCCATCAGGGAACTTTGGGAAGAGGCGGGCATCAGGGCCACCACCCTCAAGTACCTCGGCACCGAAGACGTGGTGTGCGGCGACGGCAAGAAGCGGACCATTCACTGCTTTGCCTATTTTGGACGCCCGAAGACGACAAGCGCGAACGATCCGGACAAAGAAGTGAGGCAGTGGGTCTGGGTGCCGGCAGCCAACGGGCTACCGAAAGAGGTTATGGGCAACCTCCACTCGCGCAAGAATGTGTTACTCAAACTGCTGGGGCTACAAAGATGGTAATTGACCAAAGCACACCGCACCGAGAAGATTACAAAATCTTCACCGAAGATGGCTCACCCATCAATCTGTCATCTTTCGACACTGAGACGTTTGAAGGGTCGATGCCGTCCGTGCCTGCGCGGACCCTGACGTCGATCTCACCGGATGGCAGTAGGAAGGTCTACGTTCGAGCCGACAAGACCAAGACCAGCGTCGCCAAGTTCGTCATCCCAGGCGCATACATCACGTACAGGGGTTCCCGTGTCTAAGTGGGAAACAATGCGCAAATCTCTCGGCCTTGCCAAGGGCGCTGCAAAGCGGCTGGCGGGGAAATACGACGCGACCAAACACACTGGCGCGCCCGAGAAGATTCAGCCATTCAAGCCCAGCACGGCCGCTCTGCTCGAGAAGGCCAGCCGCAAAGCTCCAGAGCTGACGCTTGCCGTCAATCACATGCCAGACGCCTGGAAAGATCACAATCCGCACCTGATCCACGGGCTTAAGCCGGCCGGCATCGAAAGCCTCGGCAGCGGCGACAATCTCACTCCAAACGTAAGACTTGCGGCGAACAAGCACGATCCCGACCTCCACGTCGTGGTTAAGCCGGGATTAGACGGAGATCAGCTCGGCGACATCCACAGCTCCCTACCGAATTCCCATTTTGGTGAGTATTCGACGGCCCACCGCGAGGCAGCGTATCATCGTCTAGCCGACAAGTTTTTCGGCATGGGGAAATATGTCCCTGAGACAACCATTTTCGAACACCCCGAGACGAAGCAGGCGCACAGCGCTCAGCGTTTCATTCCCAATACCGAACCGTTTGCCATGATGAGCCATAACGAGTCCAAAGACTGGATGGACCAGCATGTCGGTACCGCCGACACCCAAAAGCTCGGCATCATGAATACCCTCCTCGGCAACAACGACCGGCACAGGTACAACATCCTGGCCGGGCACGACAACAAACTTCATATGATCGACCATGGATTCACCTTCGATTACGGCCACAGATTCGCCCATCTGACGCCGCAGTACCTGCATCGCGACCATCTCGAAGGATCTCTGACGCCAGAAACGCACAAGTGGATCGATTCGTTAAATCCAGAAGATTTCAAAGAGCACCTCGCCCGGACTGGCATGCCACCGAAACTGGCTGCCATCGCCTACGGTCGCCTTTGGGAGCTGCAGCGTTGGAGTAAGAGAGAGCGTCAGCGGCAAGCCTCAGGCCAACAAGAGGGTTCCGGCAAGCTCGGAAACGGGCTTCAACTCATGCGCTTGCACCACTTCAATCATGATACCGGCGCACAGCCAGACGTCAACAGAATGGAAGCGCAACGTGCGCGCCTCGAGGATGCCACTGAAATCCTCCCACCGAAAGGGAAGTAAATGAAAGACGGTCACTACAAAGTCTTGCACATTACTCACCCTGATTTCCCGGGTCAGGAGATCGGCTCTTTCGACGTCATAGAGGGCTTGGTCAAAAACCAGGAAGGTATCGCCGAAGACCTGATTCAGTCCGGTCCGGCGAACGACTTTGAGATCATGCGCCTAGCCAATGGTTACCGCCGCATCGTGTGGGAACGCCTCAATGCAGACCCAGAGCGCGACCTCCCCGTCGATCGCAGCACCGTGACGTCTCTGTGAGAGAACCCAAGGTCGTAAAGCCAGAAATCAACGGCTTCAAGCATGCCGCCGTTCTGAAGAAATTCAGCGGTGGGTTGAAGTTCTTGAATGAGTTTTGCGTCTTTGGTCAGTATCTGCCGTCAGCCGTCTACAGCGTGGAAAATCCAGACCGGAGCAAGGGCCACAAGGATTTCTTGACCCTGTTTCTATCGGAAGGTCGATTGTGGGTTGGCGGCATATCAAAACCAGACATGGAAAAATTTCGTTACCAGCCGGCCGTGCTCTGCGAGAAGTGCAACACTATCGCTTACAGCGCCTACAGGCACCACGCCGCCACATGTGAGTGCGGCCAAGCCATGATCGACGGCGGCAAGGACTACGTGAGGCGGACCGGCGGCGGTATTGACGTCACTCTCGACCTCTTGACCGATAAGATCGTCCCCGGCGGCGCTTCCGTCGGTCGGAAAAGTGCAAGTAAACAACCCAAAACCAAAACACCGCGGCAAGCAGGTCCAAAAATAAAACGTAGCCAAACCGCATCAGGTCGTCGCGCGACTCGTAAACAGCCCGGCAAAAAGCCACCACGGCCCCGATAAGATACACCGCCAGCAAGATCTTCCAGATCATACGGCCCTCAGTCCTTCCAGCTGCTTCTCAAGGTCAGCAATCTTCTCTTCAGCTTCGGCACGCAGCTCGTGCGGTGTTTTGCCGTCGGTGCGCTGGACGGTCACCAGGAGCTTGTCGCCCTGTGGCGTATGGAATCGCGTCTCGATGTAGTTCGGAGCTTTCTGGTTCAGAAGGAGGTCGCCAAACGACCGCGCCATGATGCTGGCTGCCACGCCGGACACGCTCATGTTGAGCTGACCGCCCTTGATTTGCATCTCCCGGATGATCGGCTCGTCGTCATAGACATCCTCGGCCTCTTTGCCGAGCAGGCGGGTGGTGACGTAGCGGCCTTCCTTCTTGCGCTTCTCGAAGATCTTCAGTGGTACGACGGACAGCGCGCCGCTGGACAGTGACCGCAGCAACACGCGATACTTGACCATCGGCATGCCGGGGACTTTGTTCTCCATGTTTTCGGCCATGGAGCGGTTCGGCAGCGGCTTATTATGGACCGACATCGCAAGGATGGCATAACGGCTGCCATTCGATGTGTCGGTGAGCAGATCGACCGCGTCAGCCCCGTCGTAGGTGAAGACGCTGCGAAAAGATTTGACCCACAGGATGAGATTGCTCACTAAGCGGCGCTTGTTCATGTGCCCTCCAGGATACTGTTTGCCAATTTTTTGATCCGATCGTCGTCGGTCTGCGTGTGCATGATGCCGT
>Ga0172380_10001985_pt1 | contig 33543 bp, 28 predicted proteins | sample Leawe162metaG_FD_119747 | JGI IMG/M metagenome (GOLD analysis project Ga0172380, IMG submission 119747) | Leachate microbial communities from a municipal landfill in Southern Ontario, Canada - Leachate well 162 metaG | ecosystem: Engineered > Solid waste > Landfill > Unclassified | place... | reverse complement strand
TTTATTACGCATGGGGTACACCTGTTCTCATTCCGAACACAGAAGTTAAGACATGTCGTGCTGATGGTAGTGCCTCTCAGAGGTGCAAGAGTAGGTAAATGCCAAGATAATGGGAAGAAGAAAAAAGAATATAGAATTTGCCCGAGTAGCTCAGCCTGGATAGAGCAGCAGCCTTCTAAGCTGAAGGTCACAGGTTCGAATCCTGTCTCGGGTACCATAATTTTGGGTGATTAGCTCAGTTGGTGAGAGCATCTGCCTTACAAGCAGGGGGTCGTTGGTTCGAATCCAACATTACCCACCATATTTGAATAAAATAAAAGACATTAGAATTTTTTCTAATGTCTTTTTTAGTCTCTATTGATTAATCAATTATCCCGCTTCAAACTAGCTCATCTTGGATGTATAGTGCGATTGTTTGGCCTGATGTTATTGCTCTTTGTTTTTCGGTAAAATTTGCTTGTATTCTAGAATTTCATAGGTCTATAATTTCTACTTCTTGGTCAGTTTGTCTGTAGCGAATTTTTGCAGTTGCTTTTATTGGAAAGCTTAGTTTTTCTCATATCCAGTGCCAATTTGAGGCTGTTAATGAATTTGAATAAAGTTCTAGCTCATTTTCTGTTCAAACTACTATTTCATTTTTCTCTATATCCTTTTTTATTACAAATAGAGCTGGTCAACCTCATATTTCTATTCATTTTCTTTGTCCAATTGTAAAAAATTGTGCTCAATTATGTTGTCATAAAATCTTTCATTCAGTGTTTACTATATTTCAAATTTTAGTTGGAATTTTCTTTTCTAGAAATTTGTGCATATCTACTTTTCATACAAAACAAATTCATTGACTATCTTTTCTTTTTGCATTTGGAAGTCATATTTTCTCAGCTATTTTTCTCACTTCAGATTTTTCTAAATTTCAAATAGGGAATAGAGATTTTGTGAGTTGGAACTGGTTAAGTCCTGAAAGGAAGTATGATTGATCTTTATTTGGGTCAATTCATTTCAAGAGCTTATATGAGACCGGTCTCGTTTTTTCGAGACCAGTCTCTATTCTCGCATAATGCCCAGTCGCAATATAATCAAAATTTAGATTTATTGCTTTTTCTAGAAATAGTTTGAATTTAATTTCTGAATTACATAAAATATCTGGATTTGGTGTAATTCATTTTTTGTATCCTTCATAAATATATTCTACAATTTTTTTGTTATATTCCTCTCTAAAATCAAAAATTATAAATTCCTTTATCCTAAGAAATTCCGCGACTTTTATAGCCTCATCTCTATCGACGCGCGTTGAACATTCTTCCTCCTCACTCACATAATTTTTCATAAATCCAGCCACAACCTCATAACCCTCCTTTATAAGAAGGTGAGCCGTAACCGCACTATCGACTCCTCCAGAAAGTCAGACTAATACTCTTTTTTTCATAAGTTTTAATTATTTTCTTCATTTTCTTCTTCTAATTCTCTCTCGTTTGCTTCATTTATTTTTTCTATAAATAAATCTTCGAGATGTTTTTTGAGATTTTTAACTTTGTTCTCTTCGATTATCTTTCATTTGTGGATTATGGCAAATCTATCACAAATTGACTCTACATCTGATAGGATGTGGGTATTAAAAAACACTGTTGTTCAATTTTTTTTAAGTTCTAGGATTAGATCTTTTACCATTTTTCTTCAGATTGGATCTAATCAGCTCATTGGTTCGTCTAAAAAAACTAGTTTTGGATTGTTAATAATGGCTTGTGCGAGCCCAATTCTTTGAAGCATTCATTTTGAATATTTTGCGAGAAGCTTATCTTTAGCTTCTTTGAGTCACACTTTTTCTAGGAGATTGTTTATTTTTTCTTCTAGTTCATTTTTTTCAATATTATAAAATTTTCAGTTAAATTTTAGGAATTCATATCAAGTTAAATATTTGTATAAATAGGTATTTTCTGGCATAAAACCTATTTGGGATTTGATTTCATTTGTTAGCTCATTTTCTCACAAAATTATAATTTCTCAGCTTTCTGGTTTAATTAAATTTAAAATACATTTCATAGTTGTAGTTTTTCAAGCTCAATTTGGTCATAAAAATCAGAAAACCTCTCACTCTTTTATTTCAAGATTTACATCAAATAAAATCTGTTTTCCATCAAGATATTTATTTACAGAAATTGTTTGTAATACATTTGCTTTTGCCATAAAAAAATTTAGTTATTATAAATAATAGATCCTTCGACACCACCCAGGTGGTCCCTCTCTTGAAAAAATTTCAATTCACCTTGAAGCTCAGGATGACACTGAGGAGGCTCAGGATGACACAGGGTTATGTACTTTTTTTACCGGATCTAGATAATCTAATTTGATTAGATATATTTTCTTTTGTTTCATCTTTCAGTGAATCTATACTATGATAGGTTCATTTAACTTTTGTAATATAATTATTGAAATCTTTTAATAAGTCAATAATTATATAAAAAATTGGCATTCAAATAAGAAGTCCCGCCATTCACATTATTTGCTCTGATACTATCAAAATCAAAAAAGTAAGTGAAATTGGTAATTCCATATATGAAGAAACTATTTTTGGATTAAGATAATATGCCTCAATCATATGTATAAAAGTTACCATCAATAATATTTCAATTACAACCGTTATTCAACCATATGAAAATCATATCGCGATAATTGGTACAGAAGATAAAAATGTTCACATAACTGGTATAAAACCAAAGATAAATACAATTATTGCAAGTGTGAAAATAAATGGAAATTGTTCTCATCAATGCGCGAAACTTATTATATATAGCGATGCGATTGTTAATACAGTGTTGGCTAGTGAAATTATACTTTGAGCTTTAAAAATCATTCAAAATCAATTAGCAATTTTAGTAAAAAGTATTTCGTATTCTTTATATAAAAATGCAAAATTTCATTTTTTTATATCCTCTAAATAAGTTTTAATTTTTACTCTATCAATAATAAATACATAACTTAAAATTAGCGAAATTACAAATTCTATTAAAACTAATCAGACACTTTTTAGATTTCATAAAAAATTCATTATTATTTCATAATTACTTTCTTTTAATAAATCAGCAATTGTTCATTGAATATTTTGTTTGAAACTCATTAATTCTTGTAATTTTTGTAAAACTTCTTTTACTTGAACAGCTAAAAATGGCATAGTTCTAGGTAAATCAGTTAATTCTTGAATTATTTTTGGTAGTAAATCTGATATAGCAAAAATTATTAGTCATATAAATAAAATATATAATGAAAGTACAATTGCATTAATTCAAAAAACTGCTTTTAGAAAATTTTTAATTCTTCTTTCTTTTATTTTTTCGATATATTTATCTAAAAATCTATTTAAAAATTCTCATAAATTAAGGAATAAATAAGCAAAAAGGAATGTAATTAAAAATACTGCAAAAAACCCTTTTAAATAAAATCCGACAAAAATCAAAAGTCATATTGCAAAGATTTTTTGAAAAAAATATCTATTAAATACTAATTTTAAAATATAAGGTATTTTCATATTTTCTATGTTAAAAAATTATTAAATTTTAATTTTTAAAAAACATCTAATGCTTCTCAAATTAGATTACTATCTTCGCCAAATTCAATTAAAATATTTAAATTTTGTCAGAATAATTCCTCTATTTTTGAATTTAAATAATGTCTTAATTCTGGCGTATTTAATTTATCATAATTAAATTTTGTACTTGTGTGGATTATACAATTTTTTTCATCAATATCAAATTTTGAAGCCTTTAATGTCATTGCTACAAATCATTTTCAAGGCTCTTTCTTGATTTTTTCTATTAATTCTGCTATATTAAGAGGTTTGGAATTTTCACTTTTCTTAATTTCACTTTTTGGTATTTTCTCTTCTTTTTCTGATTTTATCTCGGAATGATTACCATCGTTCCCTACATTTTCTTTTTTCTCCTCTTTTTTGAGCGTTTTTTGTTCTTGTTTCTGTCATTCCTGGTTCTTCTTTCATTCCTGCCCTTTCTGTCATTCCTGCGAAGGCAGGAATCTTCCACTTATAATTTTAAGAATTCAAATTTCTAGTGAACTAAAAGTGTCTGGTACAAATCTTAGCTTAGAATAGATATCTTGTAGGGCTTCAAAAATTTCAATATATGATGAAAATTCACTTTTTCAAAAATTAGCAATTAATTTATTTCTAAGATAAAAAACCATTTCTTCAATAAAAATTTTAACATCAATTCATTTTCATTTTAAAAATTCTAGATTTTTTATTACCCTATCTTTGTCTTTATTTATGATATTTTCACTAAATTCTACTAAAAATTCATCTCAAACTAATTGTAAATTGTGTTTTAAATATTCTAGTTTTAAATATCATCAAATTGAATATTGCTCAAATAGAGATATCGCATCCCTTAGTCATCATTTTGATAATCTTGAAATAAGACTTAAAGCAGCTTCATCGGCTATAATATCTTCACTTTTTGATATATGTCTTAATCTCTCAGAAATATCATCTTCAGTAATTTTTTTAAAATCATATCTTTGAGTTCTAGAAATTATTGTCTCTGGAATTTTATGAATTTCAGTTGTTGCAAGAATAAATTTTACATGAGATGGTGGCTCTTCAAGAATTTTTAAAAGCGCATTAAATGCTCATTTAGAAAGCATATGTACCTCATCAATAATATATACTTTGTATTTTGCTTGATTTGGTTGAAATTGTGCTCTTTCAATTAACTCACGAATATTATCAACTCCAGTGTTACTTGCTGCATCTATTTCTACAACATCTATAAATTCTCCATCATTAAAAGATTCACAATTATCACATTTATGACATGGATTTCACTCTTTTGTTAAGTTAAGACAATTAAATCATCTAGCCAAAATTCTGGCCACACTTGTCTTACCTGTACCACGAGATCAATAAAAAAGATATGCTCAAACTGTTTTATCTTGAATCAAAGCATTTTGAAGTGATATTTTTACGAATTCCTGCCCAATTAAAGAGTCAAAGTCTTTCGGTCTGTATTTCTGGTATAATGACATTAGCTAATTTAAAATTAAATATTTGTATTTGCGTTAATTTTATGATTTTTTTCAAAAAATGCAAAATTTTATTAACAAAAGAAAAAGGCGAGCTTCTAGGCTCGCCTTTCTTTTATACATCAGGCTGAAAATCAGCCCCAGAACACACCTCTTCCTTCTGCGAGCTTTTGGGCTCTGGGTGCCAAGGGCATACCAGAAGCCTTGAGCTCTTCGATGCCTCCGGGTTTCCGCATGGCGTTCGAGAGCTGAATGGAAGTAATGTGGGTTTGTTCTTTGGGGGTTTGACGACCTTCCTTCATAATGCACTTCTCCTTTTTGTAAAAATGTTCTTAAAAAACATAGTGACATCATCACTGCGATAATGTCTAAGACATAATATATTAATTTTCAAAAAAAGTCAAAAAATTTGACATATAAAATGTTTTTAATAAACTATATGCAATTAAATTCTAACCAACCCTTGATATGGTCGCATGACTTGTTACGATAAGCAGAGCTAATACTTCCACAAAGTAGGGTTTTTTTGATGCAACAAACAAAAACTCCCACTGAAAGTGGGAGTTTTTTAAAGCCAATATTTAATAATTTAATAATTTTATGAACTACCCAATTACTACAATTCGCCATAGTTTGGCTCATATTATGGCTCAGGCTGTGAAATCTATTTATCCGGATGTTAAGCTTGCTATCGGACCAGATATTGAAAATTGATTTTATTATGATTTTGATTTTTGAGGAATTGAATTCAAAGAGGAAAATCTTAAGGAAATTGAGAAGAAAATGAAAAATATTATTAAACAAAATCAGCTTTTTGAGGAATATAAACTTCCAATTGATAAGGCAATTAAAACTATTAAATCAAGCTGAGAAATCTATAAGCTAGAAATGGCTGAGGATTTGAAAAAATCAGGAGAAACTGAGCTAACTTTTTATAAAAATCTAACTCAGCAATGAACAGAGACTTTCATGGATATGTGTCGTGGTCCTCATGTAGGTAAATCAATCGAGATTAATGAGAATTCTTTTAAATTAGATAAAATTGCCGGAGCTTATTGGAAATGAGATTCTAGCAATATTATGCTTACTCGTATTTATGGTTTTGCCTTTGAGAGTAGAGAAAAACTAGATGAATACCTAAAATTTTTAGAAGAAGCAAAAAAGAGAGATCATAGAGTACTTGGTAAAAAATTAAAATTATTTACATTTTCTGATAAAGTCGGTCTCGGTCTTCCATTATGGCTTCCTGCTGGGGCTATGCTTTGGAAACAAGTGGAGGATTTTTGGAAAGAGGCTCATGAAAAAAATGGTTATGATTTTGTTAGAACTCCACATATTTGAAATAAAACACTTTGGGAAACTTCTGGACACTGGGGATTTTATGCGGATAGTATGTATCCACCTATGGAAGTTGGGCAGTCTTTAGAGGAAATGCAAGCCTGAGTAAAAGCAAAAGAAAGCGAAACTTTCTTACTTAAGCCTATGAATTGCCCATTTCATGTAGAAATCTTTAAAAGTGAGCCAAAAAGTTATAGAGAATTTCCTCTTCGCTGGTGTGAGACTGGTACTGTGTACAGATTCGAGAAAAAATGACAACTATCTGGACTTACTCGCGTAAGATGATTTACACAGGATGATGCACATATTATCTGTAGAAAAGACCAAGTAGAGGATGAACTAAAAAGAGTAGTAAATTTTATACTTTATATTTTTGAGAGTTTTGGATTTGATAAAAATACTATAAAAGTATATCTATCTCTTCGTGATCCAAATAATAAAAGCAAGTATGCAGGAAATGATGAATGATGGGATTTAACTCAAAATGTACTTGAAAAAGTAGCAAAGGAAATGAAGTTAGATTACGTAGCTGAAGAATGAGAAGCAGCATTTTACTGACCAAAACTTGATTTTAAATTAAAAGATGTATTGGGGCGCGAATGGCAATGTTCAACACTTCAATTTGATTTTAACTTACCAGAAAGATTTGATATGACTTTCGTAAATGATAAGTGAGAACAAGAAAAAACATTTATGCTTCATAGAGCACTTTTTGGCTCTTTTGAGAGATTTTTAGGATTATTAATCGAACATTATGCAGGAAGTTTTCCTCTTTGGTTAGCTCCTGAACAAGTAAAAATAGTGCCAGTTTCAGATGTATTTATCTCTTATGCCGACAAGGTTTACGCTAAACTAAGAGAATCCGGAATAAGAGTAAAAATTGATGACAGTTCAGATTCTTTAAATAAAAAAGTAAGAAATGCTGAACTTCAAAAAGTTCCATATATCCTAATTATTTGAGAAAAAGAAGAAAAAGAAAATTCAGTTTCAGTTAGAAATTACAAAACAAAAGAGCAAAGTGAAGCAAGTACAGATGAATTTATTGCAAGTATTTTAAAAGAAATTAAAGATAGAGTAAATTAATATTTCACTTTTATGATCTGATTATTTGATTCTTGATTTTGAGGACTTTCGACACTTCTAGAATTCCAGAAAATAATGCCAGAATATGATTATATCTATTTCTGAGATTCTTTAAATGTGCCATATTGAGATAAGTCTTTGGATGAAATTCTTAAATTAACCGAAGATTGAGTGAGATTTCTTTTTGAATCCGGAGCTAAAATAGTAATTATTGCTTGTAATACAGCAACCGCTTGTGCTATTAGAATTTTACAACAAAAAGTATTTCCAGATAAAAAAATACTTTGAGTTACTATTCCTGGTGTTGAAAAAATTGCAGAATTAAAATTAAAAAAAGTATGAGTTTTAGCTACACCAACTACTGTGAAGTTAAGGGCTTATAAAAAAAGAGTTCAATCTTTAAATGATAAAATTGTAGTTCAAGAAATCTGAGCTCCAGAACTCGTTCCATTAATTGAAAAATGAGAATTTAAGGATTCTAGTTTTGAAAATATTTTAAAGAATTATTTAGATAAATTTGATTCTGATATTGAAGCAATTGTACTTGGATGTACACATTATTCTCTTATTAAAGACCAGATTAAAAATATTTCAAATAAACAAATTATAGATCCATCATATGACTCGGCAATAAAATTTAGAGAATATCTAAAAAGACATTTAAAAATTAAAAATAGTTTGTCTCTCTGATGAAAAACTATTTTCTATACCACCTGAGATATCACGAATTTCCTTAAAACCTGAAAAATGTTTATCAAAAATCTCAATCTATCACAAATAAAAAAGGCCCAGATTTAACCGGGTCCTTTTCCAAGTCCTCCTTTTTGGACTTATTTAAAAACCTATAATGTAATATCCATTTCTTCTTTTGAAATTCGTTGGATTTACTTCTCCTGGCAATGTGGCCTCCTGCCATCCACATTTTATACATCGAGGAGGTCCACCAATCATTATATTGAATTTTATATTGTTACATTTAGGGCATCTTGTGCGGGTAAATCTCCAATGTATTAGCTTCAGCAAGATTATTAAAGCTATTGCTATCAGAATTACACCGAAGATGTTTCCTATAATATGAGTGTAAAAATTCCAATATTTTTCCATCGTTTTTTCTCCTTCCGAATTTTTTAGTTTGTCCTGATTGTCGCACCTTTGAATGGCCAACCAGTACAGACGAAAATTTCTGTTTGTTTACCTGCAGGATTTGTTGCATTTGTTGTGATTTTCGCTGCATCACCCATATCACAGCCACGAAAACCAACAAAGAACCAATCCATATTTGTTACCTCAACATTACTGTAGCCTTGTTTTTCAAGGGATTTAATTGCCAAGTTTATATCGGCAAATATTCCTCTGGAAAATTCTACTAACAAAATAAATACCACTAGAAATAGATAAAATGCAAGTTTTTTTTCATTTGAATTAAATATCTTTGAAATCATAGCATATCTCCGTAGTATATTTATTTTGATTTTAGTTTCTATTTTTGTTTACTTCTTGATAATAGAAAAAAATCCGGAAATGTCAAGAAAAAAATATCCCGCATTGTTGCGGGATATTTTTCGGGTATTTGTTTATTCTCCTGTTCAGACTATAACTTTTGCGTGTCTAATTACTTTGTCGTGGAGTTTGTATCATTTCTCGAATTCCTGAATTATAATTCATTCTTTTCCTGGGAGCTGGCTCATAACCTCGTGAAGGTCTGTATCTACTTCTTGGAGTAGAGAATCAAACGATTTAACTCACATAGTTTCGAGAGTTTTTATAATTCCTGAATGAGTTGATTTAATTCATTCAAAAAGGGGAGTTTGTTTTTGGTCTTCTGGAGTAGCTGAAATAAGGCGCTCTAAATTGTCAACGAAAGTTAGCAATCTCACTACAACATTACCTGTAATGTAAGATCACATATCTGCCTTATCTCTTTCAACTCTTTTTACAAGATTATGATAATCGGCTTGAGCTCTAGCGAGAGAATCCTTTAAAATATTTATTTCGGTTGATATTTTTGAAATGTCACCCTCTAATTCTTTTTCTTCTTCCTCAATATTTTCTAGCTCAGATTCTAATTCTTGCTCAAGAGTTTCGAATTCATTTTCTTTATTTTCTTCCTCTTTTTTTGTCATTTTTACTCTAAAATTAGTATTATTTTAATTTAGCCTTAGCTTCTTTGTAAGTCTCTTTTAATTTATCTTTTGAATCTTTAACAAATTCTAAAACAGCGTCTTTAACTTCTTCATATAAATCTTCTCATTGCACTTTGATTTCATCAATATATTCACTTCTTTTTTTGTAAATTTCTTTTAATTCTTTTTCTATTTCATCTTTTTTAGTTATTCATTTTGCTTTTAAATCTATCGCCATATCTTTGGCTTCTTTTTTGAATAATTCAATTTGAGCTAAAACCTTATCTTTGTATTCATTAAGCAATTTCTTATTCTCATCTGTTAGTGTAGATTCATTAATAAATGAGAAAAAATCTTTGTGAATTTGAACAAGATTATCTCCAAATTCTTCAAGTTTACTATCATACTTCTTAGTTTTATTTTTCTTAAAAAATTTAGAAGCAACAGCTATTCAAGCTAAATATCAAAGTCATAGAGTAAACAAATTTTTATTTTTCATACAAAATTTATTAAATGATAATTATTTCATTATATGAATTTTAAAAAAATATCAATATTTTTGCAATTATTTTCATAATATGATATATTGTACAAAAGTTAGTTTTAATTTTTAAATAAAAATAAATATGGGTGCAGAAACTCCAGAGCTAAAAAAAGAATGAGAACCACAAGTTACAGCTCAAACTCCTGAAGCTATGAGACTTGCAGGAATTAACCAAGTTAAATGAGAAACAAGTGAAAAAACTGAAAAATTAAATAAAGAAATTATGGTTTATGATAATGTCTTTAAAGAAGTCGATTCTAAATTAATTTTATGAGCGAAAGACAAAATTTCTGGAGTAATTGATACTAAATTCAAGGATTTAAATTTAAAACCAGAACAGATAGAAAACATAAAACTTTGAATTTTGTGAAAGATTATAAATTCTGGAATTGCCGATTTATTAATTGGTGGATTTAATAAAAAAATGGAAAGTTATAATAACATATCGACAGGCGATGTTCTTTCTAAGGTTTTTAATGAAGATGAAAAAGAAATAAAAAATAATAAAGAAGAATCTACAGATAAATTTTTGAAATTTTTTGAAACAGAAACTGATAATTTAAAATCTTTTATAACTAAAAATAAAGAAAATCCAGTGCTGGAAAGTTTCTTGAGAAGTCCAAAAAATATAAGTGAATTTAATGATAAAACTGATTTATCAAATTATACACAAGCTTCTTCTGAGGAAGAAAGGAAGTTTTTTCAATTAGTTAAAAATAAAATTGATGGGTATGATATTAGTTTAATTTCAGCAGAAAAGACAAAAGAATATGTCTTTGATTTAGTGACAAAATTACCAGAATGAAAATTAATGGATGGAATTTCAAAATTTATAGCCTTCTTATGTACACTTCCTTTTTTAAAAGATGTTTTAAAACCATTTTTATGACTTAAATGAGAGAGTGAAGATGATATGGTGTCTGAATTAAAAGAACAAATTCGTCTTAGAAAATCTGTAAATGCTCTAAAAACTTATTGAAGAAAAATGAATTCTAAATGAGAAATTGAACAATCTAAAAATGATCCAGCAATCTCACTTTTTAAAGATAAAGATTTATCAAAAATATCTTATGAAAATATGTGATGATTTTTTAAATCTTGTGATAAAAATAAAATTAATATTAATGCAAAAGATTTTTGGTATAATGTTTTTGAAAATAAATTTTTAAAAATAGAAACAAAAGATGAGAGCTGAAATAAAATTGAAAAAACAGTAAAATTAAATTTTAATATAGATGATCCAGGCGATTTCTATGAGTCGACCAAATGACCTAGAGAGAAATTTTTTGAAAAATTGAATAATTCTATAGAAAATCAACCTGTAACTATACAAAAAGCCCAAGAAGCTCCACAAAATCGAACTCCTGAAGTTCTAACTACAACTCAAGCAATGACTTGATTAGATAAATCTGATTCTTTAATAAATTCATATAAGAAAAGAGATGCTCAAATAATTGATGCAATAAGTAAGGCCACAGTTTTTCCTATCTGAATTAAATATTCACAAAAAGATAAAAATTTAAGTTATCCTGAAACTATTGATTTTGATAAAAATTCAAAACAAATAATAATTTGAAAAGATAAATTTAAAGTAAATATTCCAGATGAACAATGAGATGCTTGAATTAAAAATTGAAAATTAGAAAATATCGCTTTAAATTGAGAAATTGTAGATTTTACTTTCAGTTGACAACAATCATGATTTTCTTGAACTAGAGTAAAACAAAAATCCAAAGAAGAGTTAGCTAACATTGTGACAATATTAGCTACTAATTGAAGACATACTATAATAGATTGAGATTCAAAAGCAGAAATAACAAAAACTGCATAATTTTGCAAAAAACCAGAAAGTATGATAAATTTAATATAGACCAAAAAACAAAAACAAATTTAATTTTTAATATATATAAATATATGGGTGCAGAAGTAAAAAATAATGAATCTCAGGATTCAAAAATAAAAGGAATGTTAGCAGATAATAAGTTAACAAAGGCAGAAAGAAAGTGAATTATCGAAATGTTAGATGCTAAAAAAGAAGTAGAAAAACAACAAATTAAAGCTGAAACTTTAAACGATTTAAAGATTTTTTTAAGTAAAGCTAAATGATGAACTGATTTAGAGGATTTTAAAAAAATTGTATTACCAAAAATTGAAGAAAAACTAATCGCATTAGATAAAACTCCTCCAGCTATGACTATAAATAATGCTAGAGATTTTTCAGGAAACAATTTTTCAAGAAAAGTTGAAGTAAATCTGGGTTCAATGTCAGAATCAGAAGAAAGAAAATCAGAAAATAAAAAAACTATGTCTGAAGAAGAAATAAATGCAGACATACAAAAAGAAGTGAATAATAAAGTAAGAGAAGATATGGAGAGTATGAAACCAAAAATAATAAGTGAAAAAGAATATAGAGATAATAAAAAAAAATTAAACAAAAAACCAATAAAAAAAACAGAAGAAATTAAGCAGGAAGATATAGTTGAGTGAACTCTTACTAAAGAGGAATTTAAAAGATTAAGTAGTATGGATTTTAATAAAAAAGATATTTCTGAACTAAGAAAAATAAAGAAATTTCTAATAGAAAAAAGAGAAAAATTAACCGGTGTTTCTTATGGCTGAAAAAGAGAACTAAAACGTGCGGAATCTCTAATTTTTATAACAAAAATTCTGCAAAAACAAGAGTTACAAAAAGTAAGTGTTGCCGGATTAACATTTGATGAAAAAAAATTACCGCTTAAACCAAACAAAAATTATCCTCTAGCAACAGAATGACTTTCAAGCTCAGTTAGAGATGTTACATTGATAAGAAAAGATGTTACGTGAATATATAGAATATACCAAGGATCAACCATTTGAGGATGAATTAATCGTGTTCCTCATTGATTATGAACTGAAATATGGGCTGATTGAGAGAAATATATATGAGAATATGAAGAATGAAAATTTGATTGAAAATGAGTTTTGATTTCTTGAAAAGAAAAATTTGAATGATGGTTTTATGGATGATCTCCTGCATGAGAAATGAAAGTAACTTTAGCTAATTGAGATAAGATAATATGAATTATGGAAAGTTATAATTTAGATTTAGGAATAATAAAATGAATTAAAATAAATAAAAAATGAGAATTAATTGGTTTATGGGATGACCATAAATATAGAGAAGCCACGCAACAAGACAAAAAAGAATACAAAAAACAAAAACAAATTTAATTTTTAATATTAACATTTTAAATTTATGGCAACTAATGCACAAGAACTACATTCTCAAAACAAGCTATCTACAAATAATTCTGCAGTTTCAGATAGTTCTGATAGACTAATTTCACTTCTTGAATGAGGAGAAGGGAATATTAGATCTAGAATTCTAATTAATAAACAGTTAGAAACTTTATTAAATCCAGAACAAATTATTTGATTAAATAAAAGAAAAACTATAAAAGATAAAATTGCATATATAGTTTCAGTTTCAGGATTGAGTTTTGGTGAATTAGAGAAAGAAATCAATAATTGAATAGAAGCTTTAGAGCATGATATACTTAATTCATCAGATTTTTCTGAGAGTTTTATTATTAGAAATGCAGCATTAAATAGATTTGAATGTAAACTAAGTTCAAATGAAGTTTTTGAATTGAGAAAAACAATGAATGTGATAAAAAGATTTTGTGATGAAAAATGACTTACAGATTTAAGCAATGCTCTAGGTTATCATGATGAAACTCATGCTCAATCTCTTATGAAAATGAAAGAAATTGTAGAAATCCTTCAAAAAAAATGAGTAGAAATGGTTTGATTAGAAAATAATCCCAAATATCAAAACCTAATAAGCAAACTTAATTTACTAGATAAATTAGATGATAGCTATAAAACTATGATGCTATCACTTAATCAAGTTCACGAAATTGCTAGACATAATTTCTCTTGAATTTTTGGTATTAATTCAGCTCTATCACTTAGTGAAACAAATAAATTAAAAGTCTCACTTGGTGGTGTTAGTCCAAAAAAGATAATAGACTGATATTTTAAACAATTAGAAGTAAATAAAGATAAAGAAAATGAGCATAATTATTTACAGGAATATCTTAACGATAATTTTTCAAGTGTAGATCCTGCAGTATTAAAAGCAAATAAACTTTCTCAAGCTGAATTTGAAAAATATTTCTTAATTTATTTTGCTAAAGAAATTCTAGAAGAGTCAAAACTAAGATTTGATAAAAATAAACTAAAAGCATTTTGACATAGATCTAAATTATTTGATCAAGATATAAATATTTGGAGAGGGATAGCTCGCGATAGAGTAATTGAACTGTGAAATTCACCAATTTCTAATGAGAGAAATGCGATGCTTGATAGTTATTTTGAGAAATTTCAATCACTTTTTTATGGAGATAGAGATAGTGTTTGATTTATGGGATCTTTTTATAGATGAATTACAGACCAAATTACTTGATATAGTTCACCAAACGAGGCAAATCAAATGAGAGAAACTTTAAACTCTATTTTAGAAAGAAGGTATGCTAATATATGAGGTAATTTGCCTTGAATAAATGTAATTTGAAGAACTGCAGATTTGATTATGAATCAAAATTGGACTTTAAATCAAATGTTTTACAATGATAAAAATCCATTTGTAGAAGAAGAATGATTCGGGCAAAGAATAATGAAAGTTATCTGAAGAACTGAAGAATACAGAAAAGATATAATGGAAGTTGTTTGACCAATTGCAAATAAGGCACTAACTTTTTCTGAAGAAATTATTAAATGAGCTTTAAAAATAACTGCTTGGTCTGGTAAAACAATTTCAAAAGCCATATCTACTCCTACTTGAGCATTTAATGCCTTTATAGAAAAAAAGGCTGAGTGATGATTTATTAAGAAAAACCTTATAAGACTTGCAAAAGTAAGCGGAGTATTATGGCCTATAACAAAATCTCTAGAATTAGCAACAAAATGAACTCATTCTTTAATTGAATGAACTGAAAATGTCGCAAAAAAATCATATGAAGGCGCAATTAATGTAATAAGGAAAACAGCTTGAGATAATGAAATTAAATATATGTATCAATGATTTTCTCATTTACTTGATTGAATTGCTGGACTTGCTTGAAGAAGTATTTCTTGAATATCTAATTTCGCTTATGATAAACTTAATACATCCCAAAAAAGAGAAGTTCTAGCTAAATTATATGAGGCAGCAGGAAGCGAAGAAGAACTTAGAAGATGGGTAGAGACTGCGGATTTATGAAATGCAATAGATCTTAGATCGCATGGAATTTATTTATTTGATAAAGATGGAAGAATTGATAATATCTACGATAGCGATGAACAAGATTTAATATGAGAAAAACTAGATATAACTGGAAATAAACCACAAAAACCAGAACCACAAAAACCAGTAGAAAAAAATCCAGAAAATAATATAGAAGAACCCCAAAAACCAGAAGAAATTGCAGTAGTAAGTGAAGAAGAAAAAGCAAAAGCAGAATTACAAGATATTGAAAATAGAAAATTAAAATTAAGAGAGTTTAATTCTTCTCATGAATCTAAATCGTTAAAAAAGATTAATAAATTAAATCCTTTAAGTATTTCAATATCAATCAATAAAATTCAAGAATGAACTAAAATAGTTTTATATAAAAATCAAAAAGATAATTTAGTGATCGTAATTAAAAAATTACCAGAAAATAATAATTGAATTTTTGTTGTAGATTTTTTATATAATGAACCAGGAAAATCAGAAAAAATTGAATTAAACCAAACTATGAAAATAGAAAAAGATAGAGTAGTTTTTCCAAAAAGAGAAAAGGCGGACTTGAAATTATCTGAATATAAACCAAACAAATACCTTGTTAGTAATCTGATTTAATTAATTCTCAAAACTACAAAAAATCTCCCATTCGGGAGATTTTTTGTAGTTTTTTTTGAAAAAACTATTATTGAGTAACAGTTGAATCAGTAGCAGGAGCTTCAGCAGGCATTTCAGTAGCAGGAGCTTCAGCAGGCATTTCAGCAGCAGGAGTTTCAGTATTTTCTACTGCAGGAGTTTCAGCAGGAGTTTCAGCAGGAGTTTCAGCAGCAGGAGTTTCAGTATTTTCTACTGCAGGAGCTTCAGCAGGCATTTCAGTAGCAGGAGTTTCAGTAGTTGGAGTAACTGCAGGAGTTTCTTCAGTAGGAGCACTTGTCCCACAAGATGTAAGAGCAAATGCTCAAACAGCCAATATAGCTAATAACTTTTTCATAATAAATTTGGTTAATTAATATTTTAAAAGTAATTTGATTATATTTCTTTTGTATTTTTATCAAAAATAAAGTTATTGACTAATTTATAAATTATTTAATAAATATTTTCTTTAATAAATATATTATTTACACTAAGATTTTTATATAAAAAAAGCCCTTATTTTAAGCCATTATTTATTTAAGAAAGTTTCTTATTTTATTTTTTAAAAAAAATAAAAAAAATATAGCTTTTTTGTTGATATATACCTCTACATTTGGCCACTTTTTTATATTTTGAGATAGTTTTAATTTAAAATCAGATACTCAAGTTAGATGTGATTTCCTGTCTTCTTTGCATGCTATTCACAAAAAATCATATAAAGTGCATCATCTTTTTTTTGCCTCAACAATCATTTCCCATTGCAGGAGGTAAGTTGCCATATATTTTCTAAAATTATTATCTCCTGTAGATGCTCCGTAATAATAATAAGCTGTTTTTCCATAAAAAACAAAAATTCAAGACGCAATTACAATATTTCATTTTTTAGCAAAATAAAGTCATCCTAAATTATTTTCATACAGATAATTTAGAAAATTCTTGAAATAAGATAGAGAATTTATATTAAAATTATCTCTTAAATTTGTTTCTTTTAATAAATTGTAAAATATTTCTAGATTTTGCTTATTATTTAGAGCTTCCTCTATTTTTATATCATTTTTTTCTGCTATTTTTATATTATACCTTCATTTTTGTTTCATTAAAGCTAAAATATCTTGTTCACTTTTTTCTAAATCAATTAAAACTGTACATTTTTCAATGATTTTTTTTAATTTAATATCTTTAAATCATTCAAAAATTATATCATTTTCTAGTGGTTCTATTTGGATATAGATCACATTTTCTTCCTTTCATAATAAAATTATTTCATTTTCAAGCTCTTTAATCTTGTAATTATTTGCTGGTCAACCAAGTATGAAAAAAGCGAAAAACCCTGCTCAAATGCTTCTTTTTTCTATTATTATATAATTTTGTAGATCATTTTTTTCATAAACTCAAATAAAAAATCCTGCTTCTATATAGTCTGTTTTTTGGAGCATTAAATTCCATTTAATACTTTGCCATATCGGATTATACTCACTTTTTTCTAATAATTTACTAATATTTTTTTCTATTTTCTCTAAATTCTCGATTTTTTCTGTAATTTTAATTTTTAATATTTCCATTGATTTTTATTATAAATGTATATAATGAGTTAATATATTTTTGAAAGTTTATCTTGAAAAGCTTTTTTTGCAATTAAATTTGCAATTTTTTATAAAATATATTAAAATAAGCTTAATATTATTTAATTTAATTATTATGAACACACCAATAGACATTAAGAAAAAAAGTGTAGGTTGAGTTATTGTTTTTGAATTTAGCTGAGAACTTGATGAGACAAATGCTGATAAAACTTTTACAGCAGTATATAATGCTATTTGAGATTTTACTTCTAAAAAACTTGTTTTCAATTTTTCTTGATTAAAATATCTTAATTCAAAATCTATTTGATATATTGCTGATATTTTTTCAAATATTGAAGATGGAAATGGACAAATGTTTCTTACAAATATGACTGAAGAAGTAAAAGATACACTTGAATTAGTTGGAATTACAACTATTATTACAACTCTAGACACAGAAGAAGAAGCATTTACTGCACTATGAGTTAAATTAGAAGATCAAAAATTAGCCTAATTTAAAATTTTTCTTAAAAGCGTCGATTAATTTTGGCGCTTTTTTTGATTTATTTGGAAATATATGATAATATGAGTTTGTTAATTTTAATTTTAAAAAATATATGGCTAATTCTACTAAAGAAGTAAATAAAAAAAATATTGAGCAAAAATCAGTAAATGAGCAAATTCAAGAAATTTATCCTAATTTATCTGGTAATGAAGGAAGAAATCTTCAACAAAATACAATAAAACTTCAAGCTTTAAGAGAAAAACTTGTGCTACTTAAAAAAACTTCTCCAAAATCAACTGAAGAAATTTCTAAGCTAGAAAGTGAAATTTTTTCTTTAGAAAGAGAAAAAGTTAGATTAATTCAATTTTATGCTCTCAAATATAAATGAAATGAAAAACAAAAAACAATTATTTGAAAGAATGAACAACCAGAAACCGTAAGAGCTTCAGATATTTTATTTCTCAAAAAAACCTGAGCAGATTTAGCTAAACTATTATTGGTTAAAAAATGAGATGCCACAAAAGAAGTTTCAAAAGATAAAATAGAAGAAAAAGACGAATTTATTGTTAATTTCTGAGAAAACCAAAATGTAAACAATATTATAGGAGCTGGAGATATACTTCCGTTGACTGTGCGTCAAGTACGATTAACGACGGATAAATATCCAAATGGCATAGTGGCTGATAGAAGAGATACTCCAAGACCATGATATTATAATGATTCTTGCAAACCACCTTATATCGCTGTTTATAATGGAGATAAAATTGAAATTACAAAAATAGGGGAGGTGAATGAAAAAATGCTTGTAGAATCTGCTCTAGCAGATGAAGAGTGGGTAAATCATATTGCGGAAGAAGAAATTCGCGAAGAGACTGTTCGTAAGCTCTCCCTTGAGGAAAAGAAAGGTTTCATAGACAATGCAACAAAAGTAGCAAAAACTATCGAGGAACAATATGGTATTCCATGGCAGGTAACTGTCTGACAGGCGGCTCTCGAGTCTGGATACGGAAAAAGTAAACTTGCTACAAATGAAGGAAACTATTTTGGTATTAAATGAGAAGGAAAGACTTTCGCTACACGAGAAGTGTATAATGGACGAGAAGTTATGGAAAATGCTTCATTTAGAACTTATTCGGATATGAAAGAATCTTTTATTGATTATGCAAAATTCTTAACAAAGAATCCTCGATACCGCGAAGCATTTCAGTATGCAAAAAATATTGACCCACGCCCTTCATACTATCCAAAAGATTATACTTCAGAAAACTTCAATCCGAAAAAATTTATCGAAGCTATTAAGGATGCGGGATACGCAACCGATCCAGTATATGTCGATAAGATTGTGAGTGTCTGGAAAACAAATCAGATAGAAGTTGCTTAAAATACTTTTAATTTCACAAAAAATCCCTTCGAGTTCGGAAGGGATTTTTTATAGATTCCCGCATTCGTGGGAATGATAGGTAATATTTAAAGGAAAAAGAAAAAATCTTTTGAAAAATCAAAAAAAAATAGAATGTTTCAGAAAAAACATTCTATTTTTTTAAATTTCTTAATATGAAAAATTTTCTTAAAAAATTTTCAAATTCTTTAATTTCTGGAATTTGATTTTGATTTGGTTTTCTTATGATAATATGACTATATATAGCCTATGCAACTGGAGTTTTCAACCTTCCAAGTCAAGTATGAACTGGCTCATGATTCTTTGCTACTGAATGGAATAAGATGGTAGGAAGCTTGGATTATTTAAAAAATGAAGTTGATGGAATTAAAACAGCAGAAACTTGGAAGACATCTATATTATTAAATTGATGGGTAAATTATTGATGAGTTGCCAGTACAGCATGATATTATAAAGACTGACTTTGAATAGTACATTTAAAATGATTAGTTAAAAATTGAACAATCTTACAAAATATCTTCGTTTTACCAATCTGATATAGGCCTTTAGAACAATTAATTTATAGTACAGATTCTTCTACTTGAACTTATGTTATATGAAGAGTTGATGTTAAAACTGATTGAAGTATTTATCCATATACTGGTTGAAATAGCTGGTTTTCATTAGATTGACTTTCTTTTCGTGCGGAGCAGTAATTTTTAAAAATAAATTTGATTTTATTTTAAGTGTAGTTATAATAACTGCACTTATTATTTAAAGTTCACTTAAAATGTTAGAAGAATTATTAAAGCAAGATAGTTATATTGTATCAAAATATAATTTTAAAAAATATATAGAAAGGGATATATATTCAAGTTTTGATTCTAATTCAAAAATATACGGAATAATAGGATTACGATGAGTATGAAAGACTTCTTATTTGCTTTCAAGAAGAGTTAAAACTGATAAATCTATTTATATATCTTGTGATTTAGTGTGATTAAAAAATGTTAATTTATTTAATATATTAGATGAATTACAAAAAAATTATTGATATACTACATTTTATCTTGATGAGATTCATTTTAATCAAGACTGGCAACAGTCCCTTAAAAATATATATGATTTTTTAGATGTAAAGGTGATTTTTTCTTGAAGTAATATGATAAATTTAACCAAATGATGATATGATTTATCGAGAAGAAGTTTAAAATTTGAACTAAAAGAATTTAGTTTTAGAGAATTTATTTATCTTACGAAAAATATAAAAATAAGCGATTATAGTCTGGATGATATATTGAATAACCATGTAGAAATAGCTAAAAACAATATATCATGGTTTTCAAAAAAAATGCTTGATGATTATTTAAGATTTTGACAATTTTGATATTTTTATGAAGAAATATGAAATGAAATAGAATATAAAATAAAAATGCAAAATTCTATTAAAAAATCAATTTATGAAGATTTAACTGATTTTGTAGATATTAGCACAAATAATTTATCAAAAATTGAAGATATTATATACTATATTGCTAATGCCGGAACTTCTGATTTATCAGTATATGCAATATCCAAGAAAATAACTCTTAGCCCTCAAGTAACGGAAATTTATATTAATTTTTTATCACAAATATGACTTGTTAATTTATTACAATATTTTTGAAAAACATCCGATAGACTTAGAAAATCTAAAAAGTTTTATTTAGCAAATACAAATATATTATCTTTGTTTGATTCTTATACATGAAATTTTAGAGAAACCTTTTTTGTATCTCAAATTAAGAGATTAAATAAAGAGATATTTTTTATGACAAACACAGATTTTGTAGTAAAACATAATTTATCTAATTTATATTTTGAAATATGATGAAAAAATAAGAAAAGATCAGAAAAGGATATTTTTATAATAAAAGATGACATAGAAATAGGTATCAAGAATGAGATTCCTTTACGGCTTTTTTGACTTATAAATAAAATCTAATATTTCACTAAACTCCTCAAAAACTCTAAATCTCATTTCCAAAATTTAGTTTCTACTTTTATTTTATGGATTGTAATTAGTACAAAATTCCTGTCGTCATCAAATCTATCAAGAAATTCTTTTACCTTATCCGCCGGTGTGCTCTTATTGAATTCAAAAGTATAGTTTGTTCAGACTTTTTTAAGCGATGTAACTCAATATTGACTTAAAATTATGCGAGTTTTCAAAATTAAAAATAGGTTTTCAAATTCTTCGGGAACTTCATCATTTCACTCGATAAAAGTTTTGTGGGCAAATTCTAGATCACTTATTGTCTCGATTGATTCGATATTTCTAAAAAAGTGAAGCTTGTCAGATTCTGATGAGAAGAAATCCTCGCTAATATAGTAAGAAATTCCCAGTTCTATTTGGCAATTTATTCACTCGATTTTATTTCAAGTTTTTAGCTCTTCTATTTTATTTTCAAGTAATTTTAGATACAAACTTAATCAAGTTTCTTTGGATTTTCCTGATTGTTTAATTCCGAGAATATCGCCGGCTCATCTGATTTCTAGGTCTTTCATCGCTATTTCAAATCAGGCTCCTAGATGAGTATTATTCACGATTGTAATTAGCCTTTTTTTCGCGTCATCCGCTAGATTTTCTTTTCTGTAAATCAAATAACAATTGCTTTCTGTAGCTCATCTTCCGACTCTTCATCTGAGTTGGTGAATTTGAGAAAGTCCGAATTTGTCGGCTTCATCAATAATTATCGTATTAGCATTAAAAAAATTCACTCCATTTTCGATAACAGTGGTAGAAAGTAGGATATTATATTTTCAATTTTTGAAATCCATAATTCTATCTTCAACCTCAAGTCAATTCATTTGTCCGTGCACAATCACGATTTTTGCATTTTTTCAGATTAATTTCTCTAAATATTTTTTAGTGGTTTCAATTGTTGCAATTCTATTGTGGATAAATAAAACTTGACCATCTCTCTCAAATTCTTTTTTTATACAATTTAAAATGACATCATCACTCCATTTTGAAACTATAGTTTTAATTGGCTGTTTTTTTGGTGGGGGAGTGGAAATAATCGAGATATCTTTTATTCAATTTAGCGCAAAATTAAGACTTCTTGGAATAGGAGTGGCAGATAAAGAGAGAATATCCACAGGTACCGGTACCCTAAAAGAGGTACCGGTACCTAATTTTAAAGAATTAAGTTTTTCCTTGTCCATTACACCGAATCTATGCTCTTCATCTATTACGATTAACCCAAGATTTTTGAAATTAATATCGGGTGATAAAAGTCTATGAGTTCAGATAATTACATCAATTTCTCCTGAAGCTAAGCCAGCTAATATTTTAGTTTCTTCTTTTTTGGTCGATACTCTTGTTAGAATTTCTATTTTTAGTCAAAAGTCCGCAAATCTCTTTTTAAGGGATTCAAAATGCTCATAAGCCAGAATTACAAGAGGCGAAATAAAAGCGGATTGTTTTCCATTTAAAAAGCTTCTATAAACCGCGTTCATTGCTACTTCCGTCTTACCAAAGCCAACATCTCAAACCAGAAGTCTATCTGTTGGTTTACTTTTTTCCATATCAGACAGAATTTCTTTTATTGCAACTTCCTGGTCAAATGTGTGTTTATATGGAAAAGAATCTTTAAATATTTTCTCTTTTTCGCTAAATTCAGAAAATGAAAATCATTTTAAAATATTTCTTTTTGCATAAATCTCAAGAAGTTCAGTTGCAATTCTCTCGACTTCAACTTCTGTATTTTTCATTATTTTCTGCCACTCAGCTGAACTTAATCTAGTTAGAGCTGGATTTTCATTTCAGATATATTTACTAATTCGATGAAGCTCACTAATTGGCACAAAAAGTTTATCATTTTCTCTGTATTCTATCTCAATATATTCTCTTTTGATTCCAGATAAATCCTTCAAAATTATTCAAATAAATTTACCAATTCAATGATCAACATGAACAATAAAATCACCAGGCCTTATTTCCAGCAACAAATCAAGACTTTTTGCCAGACTTTTCTTCGACCTTTTTTTAATAAAAATATCACTTAAAATGTCATCACAAATGTAATATATTATTTGTCATTCCAACCCCTTTTTTTGTCATTTCGAGCTTGTCGAGAAATCTATTCAAATTATATTCTCCTTATAAGGTAAATTATTATTAATAGATCCTTCGACTCCGCTTCACTCCGCTATGCTCTGTTCTTCTTCGCTCAGGATGACAGAATCTGAGGAATTTATTTTAAAACTCTCCAAATAGCGCATTGATGCAGGAATTTCTATAATTTCTATATTTCTTGTTATATCATTAAATTCTAGGAATTTTGTAATAGTTTTTTCATTTTTTGTATAAATTTTTACTTGATTTTTACTTTTTAAAATATCAATAAGCTCCCCAATAGTATTTACTGAAAATGGATTAATTTCCAGATTTGTAGCAGATTCTTGAGGAGTTTCAGCTAAAATAATTGGATTTAGGTTTTTTTGTAAAATTGAAATTCAATCAAAAAAATCGAGTCAGATTATAAATGCCCTCACCCCTGATTTATCTCCAAAAATAGACCTCACCCTCTGCCCCTCTCCACTCGTAGAGAGGGGAGTTTTTGTGAAGAATTTGGCGTATTTGTTGAGATTATTGATTATTGTGTTTTTATTTTCTTCGACTGAATAAGCCGAGTTAATAATTTTAAATTCATCGAGTTTTTTGATAATTCTGGAATTACTAAAATCAAGTAATAAAATATCATCTATTTCATCTCAAAAAAAGCTTATTTTAACTCAATAATTTCACATTTTTGGATAAATATTGAGAGTATCTCATTCTTTATTATAACTCCCAGATTTTCACAAATGCGAACTGTATTTATACCCAAAATCAAGCAATTTTTTTATAATTTCCTCACTATTTTGAACCTCATTTTTTACAATTGAAATTGTGTTTTTAGATAGCTCATATTCTGAAACAAAAGGCAATTCAAATATATCCTTACACCCAAAAAATACTCACTCTCCAGAGTTCAAAAACTCCATAAAATCACCCAATTTTTCCACCACAAAATAACCCCCAAACCCCAAAAACTCCCAAATCTTCCCAAAAACCCTCAAATCTTCAGAACTATCAAAAACAACCAAATTTTTATTTTCCAGATTTTCGTGAACTAAAAAAGCTCTCGAAAATGAGTTTCAAGAATTTATATATGTGGTATTTTGGGTTAGAATTAGCATTGGGTGGATTAAGTTTTATTTAAACAAAGAGATTTTATGAAAAAAAATGAAAAAATGAAAAGATTTTTGAAATAAAATAAATACTAAAATTAATTGAAAATTGCTTTTTTGGAAAATTGAATATAATTTAAGTGCCAAAATAAGTTTTATTATACCAATTTTTATTTTTCTTAAGATTAATGATCTAAATGGGCAACTTATGTTGCTCGCCCATTCTTTATTAATCTTAAGAATTGGTAAAAACTTGTTTTGGCGAACATCTTGAGCATATAGGTTGCCCATTTTTGTTCGTCAAAACTTGAAAATATTATTTTGGTTATGAATTATTATTTTATAACCATATTTATTATGAAAAAATATGTTTTAATATTAAGTTTATTTTTAATTATTTTTATTCCTATTTCTTACTGAGCTATATTAACTCAACAAGATTTTTCAAAAATAGATTTAATTACAAATAAAATCGAGAAAATTATCTCTTCAAAATGAGAAATATATAGAGAAAAATTTATAAAAGCTCTTAATTCTTATAAAACAAGTAAATCAGATAAAATTAAGAATATAATTGAAAAGATAATTGATGAATTAAATAATAAGGTTGAATATACTATTACTGATGTTATTGATTGAGATACTGTTAAAATTATTTATAATTGAACCTGAACGACTGTAAGGATTTTAGGTCTTGATACTCCAGAAAAATACACGACTAGAACTTGATATGTAGAATGTTATTGAGAAGAGGCTAGTAATTTTGCAAAAACTACTTTGCTTTGAAAAAAAGTTAATATAATTTCTGATTATACTCAAGATAAAATTGATAAATATTGAAGATTATTAGCTCATATAAAAATGCAAGATTGAAATTTATTTCAAAACTTAGCAATAAAAAATGGTTACGGATTTTATTATTTATATAATATTCCTACAAAATTTGATAGTGAATTTAAAAAATCAGAACTTGAAGCAAAAAATAATAATTTATGAGTTTGGAAATATTGTGAATGAAAAAGAAAGTCTTTGGACACTAAAGTTAATACTTGAACAATAAATTCAAATGTTCCAGTGGTACAACCTATTATTAATAATTTTTCTTGTAATATTAAAAAAACTTATTGTAGTGAAATGAAAACCTGTGAAGAAGCAAAATTTTATTTAAATACGTGTAAAATAACAAGATTGGATGCAAATGATGATTGAGTTCCTTGTGAATCTTTATGTCAATAATTCTTTTGTATTAAATTTTCAAAGGTGTCGAATTCGACACCTTTGTTTTTTAAAAATGGCAGATTTGCCATAATTAAACTTATTTCAATCTTAAACTATTCTCTCTATTTATCACACTTTTTCAAGTTTTACTTTCAATTTCTTTTCGGGCATTTCCGGCAACTTCTCATCATTTTTTGGCAACTTTTTTGTTCTCTATGAGTCATTTGGGATTTTCCTTTTTGCTGATTTCTGTGGTTGTGGCTTCTGCAAGCATATTTAGGATTAGTTCAAGATTAGACATATTGTCTCTTAAATTCTCTTTTTTGAGTCATTTGAGATTTTTGTATTCTTTTGTAGAAATTCCAGCCCAAGCTCTTGTGATTTCATCAGTTAGAATTCCATATTCTTTATCTAAAACTCATCATTTTTTCCACTCATTTGTAAGTTGTTTTCTGATTTCTATGGTTTTTAGTCTCTGATTTATCCAGTCTTCACTATATCATTTTGCTAGATAATTATTTAAGGCTCTATTTATCCCAAGTTCTGGGTCTTCTGTTTCTTCAATTCTTTCATATCCGACACGAGCTAACCACTTCTTAAATGGTTCTGCATTTGGAGAGGGTATTGATTGAATTATACGAAACATATTTTCAGTGTCTGTAACATCTGTAAGTCTCATTTTTCAATCTGGAGCTAGTAATTTCAACCCGTGACAATTTGTCACGACTTCACTTCATTCTTGAATTAATCTTTGTTTTAATTTTCTCCAGTAAGCTCAGGGATCTTTACTTTCTGTTCAAGATAAAGCTCCAACTACATCCATAACCGAGAAATACCAGTTTGAAGTTATTTCATCCCAGATTCTTCTAATTTGTTTTCACTCAAAGAGTGCAAGATTTGATTTTGGCATAAATTATAAAGTTAATTAATATATACTAAGTATATAAATAATTATTTAAAATGCAAATTATATTTTTATTTTACAGAAAAACTCCCAAAAGTAAAAAAGCTTTTGAAATTAAACATCTTTCTCAACACCCTTCAAAAATTTAAACATTATTTTGAATAATTTCTTTTCAAAAAGTGCTAAAGTTTTGTTTTGTACGATGAAGCTTGTGAGATTATTGTAGTCTATTATGGCTATCTTATCGGCATATATAAGTTTTACGATATTATCATCAAATAAATCAAATCATTTTGGGATTGTTACGACTTCTCTTTCGGGTTTTTTTGTTTTGGTGGCATATAGTTTTTCGCTTGTTATAACCATTCTTTGGATTTGTTTTTTGTCTCTTAGTTCTTTGTAATTTTTTGGCAAATATATTAGAGAAAAATTTGCTCTAGAGCTATATCTGTAATAGGTTTCTCATCTTTTGAGTGACATCAATACATCCTCAAAAACATGCATCATTCATTTTTTTCCAACAAGTGTTTGGATATTTGGCCTGGTTTCGCTTGTATTGTAGATATCTTCTAATTCCGGAATTATATTATTAAAATTTGTAGATAATTTCTCAAATAAATTTTTTAAATATTCAGGAGATTCGGCTTTAAGTAGCTTTCTTTTTCATTTTACAATTTCTTTTATAAGATTAGATTCTATAAGATAGGGGATAGATTTGTAAATTAAAGGTCTATTTAACTTGGTCCTATTTGATATTTCCACAATATTGCTGGCTCAATTCTCAATTAAATCAAGATATATTTTACTTTCCGTTTCTGTGAGTCAGATTTTATTTAGAATTTTTTGATATTTCATAAATGTGTAAGGTTAAATTACATTTTTGATATTATATAAATCTAGCCATTTAATGCAAATAAATTTAAGATAATTTATTTAGTTTTACAAATATGTAATATTATCATTGCACTTTTTGTATTTCTTATATACTTGCGAGTGTTACTTCTTAACCTTTAAATATATGAAAACAGATTGCCATTTTCACACTAACTTATCAGATTGAAAATTTGATAATGCTCAAGTTATAGCACAAGCAAAAGAAAAAGGAGTTAAATTTGCAATTTGTACAGATCATGACATCATAAATTATGAATTTCCTCGCTTGGCTTGCGCTTCTTGAATCTTAAGTTATGAGTGAGTAGAGGTTTCTTGTTATGATGAAAAAAATGATCATCACTTACATTTCACTACCTACTCAAAAAAATTTAACTGAAAAGTGACTAAAATACTTGAAAATACTAGAAATGGCAGAAAAACAAAAATATTATCTCAAATTGATTTACTTAAAAAAAATTGATTTAAAATTGAAGAAAATGAGTTTTACAATTTTTTTGCTAAAAAAACTAATATTGATAATCTGAATGTTTCACATCTTTCTTCATATATTCTACGTTCTCCAGAAAATAATACATTAATAAAAAAATTAACTTGAGAAAATTTAAATATGGAACAATTTTTACTAAGATGTCTGAAAATTGAATGAGATTTAAAACATATTTGAGCCGTAGAATTAAAATGATATGAACCAACTATAGCTGAATTCTGACAGGTAGCTAAGCAGGAAAATTATATTTTCTCTCTAGCTCATCCAAATTTTAAAATGACACAAGAAAAATTTAGACAAAGAATAGAATATTATCTAAATTTATGAGTTAATGCGGTAGAAATTAATATTTTAGCTGACAAGGATTGGATTGAATTAATCCTCGAATTCCAGAAAAAATTTGATTTCTTGCTTACTTTCTGAAGTGATTGTCATTTTAAGACTGCCAGATGAGAAAAACACTGAGGATTTTGAGATATAAATCCCCATATAAGCCAAGAACTCGTAAATTTAAATTTGGAAAAATTAAAAAATAAATTAGAATTAAATTAAAATTATTATAATTTATAAAAATAATCCCGATTTTATCGGGATTATTTTGGTTTTTTTAAAAAACTATACTTTCATTATCTCCTCCTCTTTGTGTTTTAACATTTTATCTACTTTATCCACTTCTTCATCTACGAATTTTTGAAGTTCTTTTTCGTTTTGTTTTACTATGTCTTCGCTAATTTCTTTGTTCACCTCTGCATTTTTGATTTTTTTAAGATAATCTTGGCGAATATTTCTTATAGCAATTTTTCAGTCTTCGGCTAATTTTTTCGCGAATTTCGCTAAATCTCTTCTTCTTTCCTCAGTTAGAGTTGGGATTTTAATCATTATACTTTCTCAATTATTTTGTGGATTAAGCCCAAGGCCCGCATCACTTATTCATTTATCAATTTCGCGAATTAATCATTTATCCCAAGGCTGAATAGTAAGAGTCTGGGCATCCATTACAGAAACTGACGCAATATTTTTAAGTGGTTGTGGATTTCCATAGGCATTTATATAAATTCCCTCAACTAAGCCAGGGTTAGCTCTTCCAACTTGAAGTTTATTGAATTCATTATGTAAATGTTCCTCAGCTTTTTTTAGATCATTTTTTATATTCGATAACATATATTCTTAAATTAGTTGTAAATTAATAGACCAATTATATAGAAAATTTTTTATACGCAAATTATTCGTAATAATTTACTAAAATTTAGGTGTATTGACTTTAAGAAAGAAAAGAATAAAATGATAGCTCTTTATTTTTTAAAAAACGGTGGTCACCATCGAAAAACTGACATTATTATCTTATTTTTTAACTTTGTAATTATGTTTAAAGGTAAAGTTTACCTCTACAGAAAAGAGGGAAAAAAGGAGGAAAAAATCGAGAAAGATTTTAATAATGAAAAGGATTTCAATGCATACATCGATAAAAATCCTAATCTCAAGGAACTTTGTGAATATAAGTGGGAACCTATAAAATGGCCTGCACTATCAGGTTTTGATGATTTTTTTAAGGAGATTAAGGGAACAACTTTCTTTAAAGAAATAGAAAAAGACATAAATAAAATGGAGAAGGATATGGAATTATTATTCAATAAATCTAGAAAACTTCTTAAATAAATTAAAAATTGAGGTTTTTTATTTTCTAATTTTTTAATTATGTCATCTTTAAAGGAAAAACTTCTTGCAAATATTAAATGAAAAGATGTTTGTGAATTAATTACAGATCATGTAGAAGATGTTTCTCTTAATGAAAATGTGGCGACTCTACTGATTGATAAGCGTTATGCGATAAATATACTTCAAACAAGTAAATATATAGAATCACTTATTAATTGAGTTAAAAAAACATTTGGAGAAAATGTATCTACAACTCTTAGATTAGCTCATTCTCATCACGGACACGAGAGAGAAATGCTTGTTCCTCATGCGGTGCATTATGGATAAGAATTTTATTTCTCTCATAAATAATCTAATAGAGGAAGGAGTCCTCAAAACTCCAGATATTATAAAAGCGTTTAAAAAAATTGATCGCAAAGATTTTGTACTGGATTTTGAAAAAAATTTTACTTATCAAAATATTCCATTGCCAATAGGGCATTGACAGACTATTTCTCAGCCTTATACAGTTGCTTTTATGTTGGAATTATTAGAGCCTAGAGCGTGAGATATAATTCTTGATATTGGTAGTGGGTCTGGTTGGACCACAGCACTTCTTGGCTTTATTGTATGAGAAAAATGACATGTAACTGGACTTGAAATAATTCCAGAACTTGTGAAATTTTGAAGACAAAATTTATGAAAATATAAAAACCTAAATGCTAATATTATTCAAGCCGAAGAGGGAATTCTCTGAATTCCAGAAAATACTTTCGATAAAATATTAGTATCTGCGAGCGCTCAGACTTTTCCTAGAGAATTACTAAATCAACTTAAACCAAATTGAAGACTTGTTATCCCTGTCGAAAATTCAATTTTTCTCTACCAAAAAGATAAAAAATGACAAATTTTCCCCAAAGAATTCCCAGGTTTTGTATTTGTGCCTCTTATTTAGACTATATTTTCCCCGAAATTTGCAATAATACACAATATATGTTAAAATGTATTTGTTATTTATTATTTTAACTAAATTTTATGGCAGAAAATATGGAACACGCTCCTATAAATAAGGAAAAATCAGAAAAGGAGGTATTAAAAAGAGCTATTCATAAGTTTAATCATTTGAAAAGTCTGGTTGATAGACCAGAGATAGCTTATTTCTCTAGCAGAGAAAAATGAGTAACTTGACTAGATTTTTATTCTTATGAAAGAGATAAAAATGATGACTCAATAAGATATAGAAAAACTATGAAGATTGATAAAAATCAATCTTCTGAATTAGAAGCAAATTTACATTTTGATAAAATACAAAAGGAATTTAAATATAATTCTTGGGAAGTGGTACTTGATTCAAAATGAAATTATGCCTGAAAAACATTGGCTGAATTTCCTGGAACTAAAAATATACAAGCTTATGAATGAGTTATAATCTCACCAGAAAAAGCTATTCATATTATGAACAGAATGATAAAAGAAGTGGAAGCAGCTAAAAAATGTAAACCAATTAGAAAAAGCAGAGAATTACTTAGTGAATTAAAACAAGATGTTTGAGATATAACTCAAGAAAAAGCTGCATAATTTATTTCACAAAAATAAAAAATCCCAATTTTTCAAAATTGGGATTTTTTTTGGTTTTAATCTTCGTCTTCGAATTTAACTCATCTTTCTGCTCTAATTTTTTCTGTAATATTACTTGGAACTTGAGAGTAGTGGGCGAATTCCATAACATATGTTGCTCTTCATTGAGAAGTAGATCTAAGGTCAGTTGAATATCCGAACATTTCTGAAAGGGGAACGTATGCTTTAAGGATTTTTGCCATTCATCTTTCTCCCATTTCGATGATTTGTCATCTTTTTGAGTTAAGATTTCCAAGTACATCTCCCATATATTCTTCAGGAGTATTTACTTCAACTAGCATCACTGGTTCTAGAAGTACTGGACGAGCTTTTTTAGTTGCTTCGCGGAAACACTTACTTGCCGCTAGTTTAAATGAAAGTTCATTTGAATCCACATCATGATAAGATCCAAAAGTTAGCGTAGCTTTAACATCTACTATTGGGTAACCTGCTATAATTCATCTTGTATAAGCTTCTTTTAATCATTTTTCAACTCATGGAATATATTCTTTTGGAATAACTCAACCAACTATTTTGTTTACAAATACATTTTCTTCTTTTAGTAATTCAGGATTTGCTCTTCTTTCTTCAGGAGTAATAGGTTCGAAAGTAATAATTACATGTCAGTATTGACCACGACCTCAAGATTGTTTTGCATGTTTGAATTCTTGATCTTTAACTTGAGCTGTTATTGTTTCTCTGTAAGCTACTTGTGGAGCTCATACATTACATTCCACTTTAAATTCTCTTTTCATTCTATCAACAATAATTTCAAGATGAAGCTCTCCCATTCAGGCAATAATTGTTTGACCTGTTTCAACATTTGAACTTACTCTAAATGATGGATCTTCTTCAGCTAATTTATTTAATGCCATACCCATTCTTTCTTGATCTGCTTTTGTTTTTGGTTCTACAGATATTGAGATAACTGGTTCTGGGAATTCCATTTTTTCTAGAACTATTGGTCTCTCTGGTTCACAAAGTGTATCACCTGTTTTTGTATCTTTTAATCCGATAACAGCTCAGATATTTCCAGCTGTAATTTCTGCGATTTCCTCTCTGTGATTAGCATGCATTTGCAGTAATCTTCAGATTCTTTCTTTTTCTCCAGAAATTGAATTGTAAACATAAGATCCAGATTTTAATACTCCAGAATAAACTCTAACGAAAGTAATTCTTCATACAAATGGATCAGTTGCAATTTTAAATGCTAGAGCTGAAAGTGGTTCTTTAACATCTTGTTTTAAAGTAATTTTAGAATCAATATCATCTTCTTCAGAACCTGTAATTGTTCCATCATTTACATCCATAGGAGAAGGTAAATAATCAATAACAGCATCTAATACTAATTGAACTCATTTGTTAGTAAGAGCAGATCCACAAAGTAGAGGATATAGTTTACTAGCTACAACTCAAGCTCTAAGTCATTTTTTGATATCAGAAACAGATAAATCTTCTCAATTTAAATATTTTTCCATTAATTCGTCAGTTTGTTCTGCTGCTCTTTCTTTTAAATCTTCTCTCATTTTATTTGCAGTATCTTTTAAGTTTTCTGGTACTGGAATTTCCACAACGATTTCTCACATTTTACCATCAAATCTATATGCTTTCATTTCTACTAAATCAACAATTCCAGCAAAATCATTTTCTTCTCAAATTGGAAGTTGAATTGCAATAACTTTATTTCCAGCAAGTCTTTTTTTGATTGATTCATATGTCATAGTAAAACTCGCTCCTGTTTTATCCATTTTATTAGCAAAAGCAATTCTTGGTACTTTATATTTATCAGCTTGTTTCCATACAGTCTCTGATTGTGGTTCTACTCATTGAGACCCATCAAAAACAGCAACTCATCCATCAAGTACTCTCATAGAACGTTCTACTTCTACAGTGAAATCAACGTGACCTGGAGTATCAATAATATTTATTTGATGTTCTTTCCAAAAACATGTTGTAGCAGCTGAAGTAATTGTAATACCTCTTTCTTGTTCTTGTGCCATCCAATCCATAGTAGCAGCACCTTCATGTACTTCTCAAATTTTATGAGTTTTACCACTATAAAAAAGTATTCTTTCTGAAGTAGTAGTTTTACCAGCATCGATATGGGCAATAATACCTATATTTCTCAG
>Ga0172380_10001984_pt1 | contig 33548 bp, 31 predicted proteins | sample Leawe162metaG_FD_119747 | JGI IMG/M metagenome (GOLD analysis project Ga0172380, IMG submission 119747) | Leachate microbial communities from a municipal landfill in Southern Ontario, Canada - Leachate well 162 metaG | ecosystem: Engineered > Solid waste > Landfill > Unclassified | place... | reverse complement strand
CCGTGACGGAAGAGGTAAATTGTAGCCATAAGTAATTATAGCTTAATGAAGATGAGAACGGGTCGGCAGCCGGATAATTTGATATACTTAGCGGTACCTAGCTAAAGCAAAGGAAGGTTGCGGCGAATGGTAAGCCACGGGTTTGCTAAACCCGCGTCCGAAAGGGCATGTGGGTTCGACTCCCACACCTTCCGCCAAAGGTCTAAAGTTCCACGAAATCCTGTGGTATGGCTACTAATCCCCAAGCTGTTGGGGTATTTTTTTGAAAAACAACATTTTTCAAATTTAGAGCCTGTAATAGGTAAATTTGTTAAATGTAGTTAAGTACTTATACTGATAGAATATAATCAGAAAAATGAACTTAACAGAAAATAAAAGTATTCCTACAGATCAACCATTTCAAATAGTTAAGTACGACTCTTCGGTAGATGATATAAATACCCTCACTCCAATGGTAGCTAGAGCTTACCATGCAAATGTCGATTTTTTTGGTCAAAAAGCTAGAGGTATTCAAGTCAATTTTGTGTATTCCGACGAAGAATTAGCCTCCGTAATGCCGTATCCATTCCAACCCTGGCACAAAGCTTTTGCCATGGGTAACTCGATATGGGTTTTTAGCCCGACTTTACCAAAAGGAGGATCTTATTGTGAGAGAAGGTTAACACATGAGCAAGCTCATATTTTTACTAATCAAATATTTGGATCGACAAACCCAAACTGGTTAAGAGAAGGTATCGCTTGTGTGGTTGCCAATCAGTATCCCGAAACTGATGGTTTATCAATAGATACTACGGTTGGTTTTAGCCATCTGCATTACGCTAAAGAGTGTCAACAAAATCCTAAATATAAACGGTCTGATTTCTTTGTGAAATATTTGATTGATCACTATGGTAAAGACACGTTGCTTAGATTTATGTCGCAGATTGCACCAAAAATAAAATCTAATAATTCGCCAGAGCAATTTGCGGAACTGTTTGGTGAAGTTTTTCCTCAAAGCTTTGCAGTAACAGAGCAAACTTTTTTAGATCAATATCCTAAATCCAACCCTAACAAAGGTTAGTTACTTATTGGGATAAAATAGTTCTACTCCCCAACTTTATCTCTAATAATGCCTTAACTATTGAGAAATATATTTGCAGAAATTGTTTATTATTGGCTGACAGAAAGTATAAATTATAGCCCAAAAATATTGCCTAACCTGTTGTGTTATCTGATTGATAAAACAAAAGAGGATAGTTTTTTCGACTCCCCTTCCTTCCGCCAAAGGGTCAAAGTTCTATGCGACCCACTTGCTAGTCGAGTATTGTCCTAACCTCTTGTTGTATATTCTCCAAATTCAACATTTTTCGCTAAAGTAGCCTGTAACACTGGTATAATTAGTTCATTGTGCATCAATCAAAGTCAGATTTATTGGATAAAATTTTTGTAGTAAATAGCAGCAATCCGCTGCTTATTGCTTCGAGAGAGTCGACTTTTCTAGATTTCAAAGCAAATTTTAATCTGGCAAGCATGACAGATTATGGGAAAACCATGGCTTCTTTTGCAAATAAAGATGGTGGCTATATTGTCTTTGGAATAAAAGACAAACCCAGAGAGATTGTCGGCATCGATAAAGCTAGATTTGATGGTATAGACCCAGCCAAAATGACGGAGACTTTAAATTCATATTTCCAACCGGAAATTGAATATGAGGTTGATATTAAAGAGTGGGAAGGCAAAAGTTTCGGCATAATATACACTTTTCCATCACAACAAAAACCAGTTATGGCAATAAAAAATTCTGGTGACTTAATCAAAGATGGAGAAATATATTATAGATACGGGGGAAAAACAGAGAAAATTAAGTACCCAGAACTAAAAAAAATATTGGAAGAAAATCTCGAAAAACAAAATGATGCCTGGAGAAGAATCTTTGAGCATGCTTCAAAAAACAATCCAATTAATACAGCTGTAATGAATACCTTGTCTGGAGAAATAACAGGAAAAGGGGGAACACTTGTTATAGACGAATCATTAATACCAAAATTAAAATTTATTAGAGAAGGTCAATTTTTGGAAAAAGACGGTGCACCAACATTAAAATTAGTTGGAGAAATTCAATCAATACCTATGGCAGTAGTTAGGAAAGAAAAGATAATTGTCGGAGAAGATATCTATAAATATCGGGCTACTGCTGTGGCAAATGAGGTTGAGAAAGTAATAAGAAAAAGATTTAACACCCAACTACATGTGAAAGCTTGGAAAAAATATAACCCAAGACCATCGGAAAAGATTTCTGGGTTTAAAAATGAATATTCAGAGTACAAATTGGCTGAAAACGACTATAGATACTCTGCTGCTTGGATAAAATTTCTAATTCAAGAGTTGAATGATCAAAAAAAATATGATGCGTTATTAAGTTTTAGAGCTTAATACTAAGTTGCTTATTGTGTAGTGTAAATTTCGTCTTTATTGCCGACATTATTTGAATCCTATCTTCGGCTGATCCGGCTTTTAAAACGTGGAGCAAATATTCTTTGGAAGTATCTCGATCGAGAGGAATCTTTTGAGGGTAGTCGAATTGGTTTAGATTTCCAGCAAGGAATTCTTGATGAAGAACCTCACCCCTAAGCGAATGGAATCTTTCAATTTCATCCTTGAGTTGATTGGTTAGTACTTTCTCGTCCAGTTTTATTTCATCAATGTGGCTCACCAACTGATTTATTAACTCTTCCTCGCTAATATATGGTTCTTCACAATCATAGTCTACATGCCTACCGCAGTGGTAATAGACATATTTTTTGAATCTACCATATTTATATCGTTTGTATTTTTCCTCTGCCGTTATCCATTCTCCACAACTCCCGCATTTACACAGACCTCGAAATGGAAATAACTTTTTATGCCATTCTTTTTCTGGAACATAAAGTTGTTGCTGAGCTTTTTCAAATATTGCTTTAGTAATCAATGGTTCATGGTTACCTTTATAGATAATTCCTCCGAATTCAAATTCACCATAGTAGTAGGTGTTCTTTAAAGTTTTGTAGACCTTACTTAGGGCTAATGGTTTTCCACTTCTGGTGGTAAATCCAATTTTATCAAGCCATATTTTTATTGTTCTACCGCTCTGTCCTTTGTTTGCCACTCGATCAAATATTTGTTTGATTATTGGAGCTCGTTCTTTGTCGACCTCTACATAACTTATTCGGTTGTAGCTCATGACGTTTAAGTATCCAAGTGGGGCGATGTTTGGCCTCCATCCAGCCTCGCATTTTGCTCTCATGCCTCTTTTAACATTGATGCCTCGATTGTCGTTTTCCAACTTGGCTTGTGAGCACAGAATCATCAGTAAAAATTTCTCGTTTGGGTTATTTGAGAACGATTGTGAAAAAGTTCGGATAGTGTGTAGTTTTCCTTGATCCATTAAATCAACCAGTGTTCCCAAGTCGCCGGCGTTTCTGCTTAATCTGTCGGGTGCCCAAGTTAATATTGCGTCGAATTCACCTGCTCGAATGTCGATTAACAGTTTATTAAAAACTGGTCTAAGCCCTGATGATTTCGCCGAATGGCTTTCCTGTCGAACTTCTTTGATGAATAAATTTTCTCTCTCAGCCAACGTCTTCATCTCATTAATTTGAGATTCGATTGACATGGCTTGTCGTTCATCTGATTCCGATGATTTTCTAGCATATAAGCAGTATTTCGTTTGTTTTATTTCCTGTATCATTCCATCTTCTTTCTTCTTCATGACACAACTGTACCGCTAGGTTTATGGAAGTCTAGGAGATGTTTCTAACCCATAATGCGTCTGATTGACCTATGACGGTTGTATTTTTTAAACATCTGGCGGTCTTCGGCATCAGCCCAATCTTCGCCTGGATGCTTATTAGAAAAACGGAAATTTGAAATAACAGCTATTGGGTCCTGATGAGTCAATCGACTATTATTAGTACCAAAAACCTCATTTACCATCATAGTAAACGCATCGACCAAATCGTCATATCTCTCAACTCCAAAGTTGGTTAATTGGTTGACCAGGTCAGCTGATCTATGGCGAGGAAACAAGACATTTCCATTTTTTATATAACTACTAGCAACGTGTAACCTGGCTCTCTTGTCGCCACCGTGAGGGTTTATTCCCTCTGCTGGATAGCCTTCAGTCTGCAATGCCTGTATGAGTGCCTCTTGATACCCTACCTGCTCGACAAGGATTATCGTTCTTCTTCCTGGGTTTACTGAATCGGATAATTTCTCAACCAACTCCTTGGTGGTTGGAAAATCCATCCGTGAATTGTAAATGTCAGTTATATAAAGGTAGTGGAAGTTTTTGGACTTATAGATTGCACCGACTATAGTGGCGGTTTTATCGGCAGTATGTTTTTGAGAAATTGCTGGATCTAGTGATATCACAAATCCAGTACAATTTGCGGCTAAATGGGCTGGTAATACGTCATAAAAATGAATCCACTCATTTTTTATGATTCTGTCTTCCGGTGGCAAAATCTGTAATAGGTACTCCCGATACCAAGCAATATCATTGCCAATTTTCTTTCTCTCTTCATTGATCTCTTTTAATGTGGGATATTTTCCCGGCCAAGCAATAACATTATCTAGTGACATCAGTGGATACTCAAAAAATCTACCGGTTAAGGTATTGTTGATTACTCCACTTTTGATTTTCATCATCAATGAGTCTTCATGGAGTAAATTACCAATAACTATCAATTTTGTTTTCTGGTCACCTAAGGGCATTACCTCACCGGTAAACCAATCAAAGTTTTGAGTTCTTATTTCTTTATTTTTGACTGAAGCAAGGTCTTCTAAATCATCACCAATAATTAAATCTGGTCTAGAAGCCATATTACGGATACCCCGAATACTTTCACCAGTTGAATAAACACTAATTCTGATTCCTGATTTCCCGATAACAATAGTGCTTGAATTCCATTCACTTGTGGCCGGATCAGTACTCAGATGACCAAAGTCTTTGATAAATAATTGGTTTGTTTCTAGTTCCCGGCGAATGTTTGACAATATTAAGCGGGCTTGGGATTGAGTTTGGCTGATTATAATAATAAATTTCTTTTTATGCTTTCCTACTATCGACCATATTGGCAAAGCTAGTGTTGCCAATGTTGATTTAGCCGAGCCACGAAAAGCCACAATAAAAGCATTCCTAAGATTTTGATCCTCAGCAATGCTGATAATTTCTTTTTGAAAATCAGCTGTCGGAAAGTGGACATAGTCGTGAAGATAAATATGAAAGAACCAATAAAAACTATTTATCGCCAGCTCTTTTCTGAGTTTTTGGTTGCTGATTATCTCGTTGATGTTGACTTTTTTGTTTGTCATGTTTGGTTGATAAATTGATAATTCCCGCCATTTGCAGGGCTTTTTTAACTAACTTCTCTTCCTCAGGTGTTAAATTGTTATCGATTGGCTTTTGATCAGTGCTGACCTGAATTTTGTCAGCATAGTCACCATGGTGATTTTTTAACCAGAATATTATGGCGGTCAAGTTTTGATCTTTTATGGCCGCCAATAATTGACTCTCAGCCAAATCATTTATCAGCAAGACTCCGTCTTTAATTGCCGTTTCAGTCTGTTTTTTAAATTCTTCGTCTTCGTTTCGCCATCTATAAAATGTGGCTCGACTGACTCCACATTTTTGACAGGCGATTTGAATAATTGGGTTGAATTTAAGTTGATCGACAACCTGCTGTTTGTTTTTCATATTTTTACCCCCTTTAATCCAGTTAGATTTTCCCAGCGCTTTTTAATCACTTCGGCGTAGACTGGTGATTTTTCCATGCCGTAACAACGCCGTTTCATTTTTGTTGAAGCAATCAGGGTACTACCACTCCCCGAAAATGGTTCTACGATCAAATCTCCTCTTTTAGTGAGAACTTTTATGTAGGGAATGAGAATCTCGATTGGTTTGGTGCCAAAAATTATTCCTTGTCCAGAACTTTTTTCATCAGCGGCATTAAATTCAATAAAATCCGTCGGCTGATATTTCTTACCCTTTTTATAACCCTCCCATTGAGGCTTACCACTAATAGCATAAAGAGCCGTTTCATATTCCTCTTGAAGACCATCAATTTCTGGCTCATTATTAAATTCAATATCCCTATTAGGTGATGCTCCTACCATAGCAATGTCATGTTTTGAGAAAAATTTGTATTTAGCCGAATAGCCTTGGTTTCGGTTAGGAAGATGCCAAACGAGCATATTTTTTACTCGCCAATACTTTTCCATTTCTCCCCATATAATTCTGATGTTTTTCCAATTTTCGTAAACGATTATTGAAAAGTTTTCGTCTTGAATTTTGGCAATATTGGCCATCCACGACTCGGTAAAATTGTCCGGTAAAACATCGGTCTCTAAATAGCGACGATTCTTTTTAGCTCCAAAACCAACCGTCGGATTACCATGTCGTTGTTTGCCGTTAAGATAGTCCAAAAGATAGGGTGGGTCCGTGCAGCACATTGATGCTTTTTCACCATTCATTAATTTAATTACTTCGGCCTCGATTGTAGAGTCGCCGCACATGAGACGTGAGTCTCCCAAAGCATAGACATCACCTTTTTGAAATTTGATTTCATCAATCTTTAGCTTTTTAAGTTCTTTTTCCAGATCAAAAATTTCGGTGTTGGTATCGTCTATGTCGAAAATATTGTCTATCTCTTCACTACTAAAACCGATACCACTTAATATATTCTCGTCGAATTTTGCCAGCAGACTATAGTCAAATTCGCCTTGATTTTTATTAAGTCGTAGATTTAATTCTCTTTCTCTTTCAAGTTCCGGAATGTTTACATAAACAACCGGGATTTCCTTATACCCAAGCTGTTTAGCTACCTCCAGTCGAAAGTGTCCACCGATAACAATATTCCGCCTGTTATCAGCAATATTTGCTATGATAGGATCTACGATTCCGAAGCGCTGAATACTCTCCTTTAACTGTTCAACCTGCTCCTCGCTCCATTTTCGCGGATTATATTCTGAGGGGATTAAATCTGTAACTTTTACCAGGACCGTTTTTATACTTGTGGTGTTGACCATAAAAAAACTCCTTAAAGTAATAATGCTCCCGGCCCTGTGCCTGGAACGTATCTACTTTCGGAGTTTTACAGGTAAAAACACCTACACTCGATGTTGAGTTAAGTTAATTTAACAAATTCGGTTTTGTAAGTCAAATCGCATGTAGATAAAAATATATCATTTTAGGCATTCGATACTTCAGAAGTAGCGGTATAATCAACTACTGTGTCACAACTACAAAGATTATATTTATCACATTTGTTATCTTCAAAAAAAGCTATAAATGATCCCGATAAACTAAATGATGCTATTAGATCTGCAAATATTGATCTAAACCCACATCAAGTTGACGCAGCCATTTTTGCTTTTAAAAGCCCATTATCCCGAGGTGCAATATTAGCCGATGAAGTTGGTTTAGGAAAAACAATAGAAGCAGGTTTAGTAATCAATCAATTATGGGTAGAAGGTAGAAGACACATCTTAATCCTTGTCCCGGCGTCACTTAGATCTCAATGGCAAGATGAATTGTCTGAAAAGTTTAATTTGGACAGTGTTGTCCTTGACGGCCAATCATTGAAACAACTTCAAAATGATCGCCAAAAAACTAACCCCCTGACCGATAACTCGGAGATATATATCGCATCACATAATTTTGCGTCAAGGTATGACATTTATATAAAAGAGGTTAATTGGGATGTGGTAATCATTGACGAGGCTCATCGCCTGCGAAATGTTTGGAGAAAAACAAATAAAACTGCAAAAAAAATTAGAGAGGCCATAAAAAATAGACCTAAACTTCTAATGACAGCTACTCCGTTACAAAATAATTTAATGGAACTGTTTGGGTTGACCAGTTTCATTGATGAAAACTTTTTGGGAACTGAGTTCTCGTATCGGACTTTTTTTGTAAATCCCGTGACGCGTTTGAAGAAGTTTGACAACCTCGTTCAATTAAAGGAACGGTTGATGGGAAGTATTGATATCAATACTGGTGAACAAAATGGTGGAGTGTTAATTAGAACACTTAGAAAGCAAGTTCGCGGCTTAGTTAAATTTACAAACCGTTTTAGTATTACTGAAGATTTTGCCCCAAATGACGACGAGATTGAATTATACGATTCTGTTAGCGATTATCTGCGTCGACCTTTCCTTGCCTCCACTCTGGCAACTCAGAGAAATATGATGGAACTAATTTATAGAAAAATACTTGCCAGTTCTTCATTTGCGATTGCAGGTACGCTTGAAAAAATAGTTCGATTTTTGAGTAAGAGATTACAAAAAGAACAAAAACTTGAACTAGAAGAAATTCAAAAAATAGTAGAGCTGGTAAAAACTGAAAAAGAAAAACAATATAAAAAAAACTTACCAGATATTGTTTTGGAGAAAGTTTTACCTAAGGAAGAGATTGTTGCTCAGGAAACTTTGCCTGGGTTCGACGATTTAGAAGTTACTCAAGAAGGACAAATTGAAGAACTCCAAGATTCTGATGATTTAGGTGAAGATGAAACTTTTAAAGACGAGACAAAAAAAGTCGAGGAAAGGGAAATCGACCACATCTTTACAAAGGAAGAAATTGTTGAGGAGTTGAAAGACGTTTTATCATATTTCTACCTAGCATCAACAATAGATGTGAACCAAAAAAGCCAAGCTCTGACAAGAGTTCTTAAAAAAGTGTTTCAATACGCAGAAAAGAAGAATTGGCCACAAAAGTCTGTAATATTTACTGAATCAAGAAGAACCCAGGACCATTTACAAAAAATTCTGGAAGCAGCTGGATACAATATTATTTTATTTAACGGCTCGAATGCCAGTCAAAAAGCTAGCGAAATATACAATGAGTGGTCAAGCATGTTCCCAGAAGAGGCTGAACGAGCCTCACGTAGTATTAGTATTCGAAAGGCATTGGTCTGGAAATTCAAAACAATTCAGAAAGGAATTTTGATAACGACTGAAGCTGGCGCAGAGGGACTGAACCTCCAATTTAGTAATATAGTCATTAATTATGACCTACCTTGGAATCCACAAAGAGTTGAACAGAGAATTGGAAGATGCCATCGTTATGGTCAACCATTAGATGTGTTGGTAATTAATTTTCTAAATAAACATAACTATGCCGACCAAAGAGTTTATGAACTTTTGTCAGAAAAAATAAAATTGTTTGGAAATATATTTAGTTTTACAGATAAAGTATTGGGCACAGAAGAGCTTACAGACGATGGCTATGAAGTTAGGGAAATCGCAATGGCAGGATTGGGTTCTGGAATCGATTTCGAGAGGAAAATATTAGATATCTATCGAAAATGTCGGACTGAAAAAGAAATTGAGAACAGCTTCCAACAATTACAGTTAGAGTTATGTGATGTAATAGAAGAAAAAGTTGAAGATGCGCAGAAAAAAGTGATCCAGCATTTTGACGAAGAAGTAAGAACGAAACTAAAAATACGCCAACAACAACTAACTAATTCTCTAAATACTTACGATAATAACTTGAAAAAATATCTGAAGTTAGCTTTTGAGGGCGAAGTGGAGTTTATTTCAGACCTTCAGTTTGAATACAAAAACAATAAGTATGTGTTAGGTAAAATTGACCAAAAATTGCGGGATCAAGGATTTAGACCAGTGCATACCAATCTAGATTTCATTCAATCAAAGGTTGAAGCAGATTTAAAAAATAAAGGCCAATGGTTGGTGCAACTTAGCCATCCGATTGATAGACAAAGAAAATACTTTGAGGAATATATTGGTAAAAGCGGACAAATTCTTGTTCATTCAATTACTTGTAAAAGAAAATCAATTAACGGACAGGACGACTACTTTGAAAAACTAATTATCACTCCGATGATTAATTCTGGTGATAAGTGGGAAAGGATTGAACCAAGCAGAGGGGAAAAATTATTGGAGCTTGATGTGACAAGTGAGATAAGTGACTCAGAAAGAATGAGGGATGAACTTGAAGATTATTCCAAGGAAAATATAAAAGTAAGTCAAGATAATATTGAAAATGAAAATGCCAATTATATCGAAGATGAAATGGGAAATATGCAAAGATTTGTCGAGGAATCATTATTGAATTTTGATAAAGAAATTGAAAGTCGCAAAAGAGAAGTGACTGATCTTAGCCGCCAATTAAGAGCATCAAAAACGATGGGGTTTTATGAAAGGGAACAAATTCACGAGGAGATAGATAAGAAACAGAAGGAGCTATTTGTTGCCCAGAAAAAATATATAAAAGCTCAAGAGGCTCAATTTGTAGAAAAGGACAAAAAAATGGCTGATTTAAAAGGTCGATTGAAGCTAAGTTTTGAAGTATCACAGATAGCAAGAATAAAATTTACTATAATTTCATAACATGATCACATCAATCGAAAAATTTGGAATTAATATAAAAAAGATTTCAGACACAGGGACAGAAAGATCGTATTATCGTTTTGTCTGTCAATTCCTAGAGGAATTTGCAGGAGAATTAAAAAACAAAGACGTGCTTGGTGTTTCAGAAGAGAGTTCTACTGTTCATGAAACAAATATTGGATTTCCCGATATCACTATCAAATCGAAAAACAGACTTGTTGGTTGGGTCGAAGTAAAACTGCCTGACAACAGTTTAAATAGTGAAAAAAACACCGCCCAGTTTATTCGCTATCGTGAATCATTAGAAAATATATTGTTTACCAATCTTCGAGAGTGGCAGTTGTGGCAATGGGATTCTGAAGGTAAACCACAAAAAATTAGTGAAATACTGTTTGATCCAACAAGTTTTGCATTGAATTCAGAAAACGATTTTAAAAACCTATTATTAAAGTTTTTTGAAGGAAGACCTTATGAGGCCAGAACTCCGAAGCAATTAGCATTGGCACTAGCTAAAAAAACAAAATTATTAAGCAATCAAGTCGAAGAATCATTTGATGAAACAGATAAAGAGTCGGACTTAGTAAAACTCAAAAGTACTTTTGAAAGAACCTTGATACAGGATATTTCTACACACCAGTTTGCGAACATGATTGCTGAAACATTGGCTTATTCATTGTTTTTGGCTTTTTTGGAGCATATACATAGAGGCAATGGATCCGAAATTACTTTACGTACCGCAATTGATTATTTGCCAACAAACGTACCGGTTTTAAAAGACCTTTATGGTTTGATAAGTAAAGTATCTGAAACAATTCCTGCAATTTACAAATCAACCCAAACATTAATAGAACAGTTGGAAAGTTCGGATATTAATAAAATATACCAAAAACTTATTGAACATAAACCAGGTGAAGATCCTGTCATCCAATTTTACGAACCATTTCTGAAAGAATATGATCCTAAAGAAAGGGAAGCTCGAGGCGTCTACTATACACCAAAACCAGTTGTCGACTACATAGTTCGTAGTGTTGATTGGATATTGCGAAATAAATTTGGAAAAGAAGATGGCTTAGCAGATGAGTCTGTTCAACTTCTAGATCCAGCAACGGGTACGGGAACTTTTTTAATGTCAGCTATTCAAGAGATATATCAAAATACACGAAAAGAAAATATCGATCTTGGAGAAGAGGTTGTAAAACAAAAATTCAATAAAATTGTTTTAAATCACATTTTGAAACATTTCTACGGTTTCGAATTAATGATTGCCCCTTATGCGATCGCTCATCTTAAATTAACTCTGGAACTTGAAAGGCTTGGTTTCGATTTTTCATTAACAAAAGATGACAAAGATCCGGATAACGATCGTCTTAAAGTGTATTTAGCCAATACCCTCGACAATCCAAATCAACCAACACAAGACTTTTTTGGATTTAGTTCGATACCTAAAGAGTCTGAACAGGCAAGACTAGTAAAGAAAGATACTCCTATATTGGCAATAATTGGTAACCCTCCATATTCAATAAGCAGCCAAAATCAAAGTGAGTGGATAATGTCTCTAACATCTGATTATAAAAAGAATTTGAATGAACAAAATATAAATGCGCTATCTGATGATTACGTTAAATTTATCAGATTCGCGTCATGGAAGTTAAGTGAAACAGGACAGGGAGTGTTTGCAATGATTACTAGTAATACATTTGTTGATGGTCTAGTACATCGTGAAATGAGAAAAATATTAATGGAAACATTTAATGAAATTTACATTTATAACCTGCACGGAAACCTACGAAGGTCTGAAGAAGTTCCCGGCGGCGGAAAAGATGAAAATGTTTTTGATATACAATCTGGCGTATCAATAAATATTTTTATAAAAAACCAAAATACGAAAGTTAATTCCACTGTAAGTTACTGTGATTTATTTGGGTTAAGAGAACATAAATTTAATGTTCTCCTTGAAGAAAACTTTAACGACACTAAGTGGTCAAAATTAATTCCGACAGCCCCAAATTATTTTTTTGTTAAAAAGAACATATCCAATGACCAAGAATACAACAATTATGTGAGCGTAAAAGATATCTTTCCGATTAATGGAAGTGGAATCAAATTTAGAAAAGATAACTTGCTTATAAAGGGAAACTATAATAAGCAAGATGTAGTTTCGATGCTCGAAGACATCAAAGATCTAGATTCCAATAGTTTGAAATCAAAGTATAGCCTTACTGAAACAAAAGATTGGAAATTAGAAGACAAAAAGCAGTATTTTCTTGATTGGAAAGAATCTGACATTCAAAGTGTTCAATATAGACCTTTTGACACGCGATGGACTTATTATCCTATCGAAAAAATATCGAACATTATTACACGTGGCGACTCAAGATCATCGCTCATGGGTAATTTACTACATAACAACGTTGGTTTGATTACCACAAGGCAGTATTCCTCTCACAAACACATTGTTGTGTTCGCTACAAATAAATTGGTAGAAATTAGTTCACAACCTTTTGCCCCGAACAATATCTTTCCGCTGTATATTTATGAAAATACCAAGCAACAATCATTATTAGATAACGAGCTTCCCAAGCCAAACATTTCTAGTTCTTTTATCGAGTTGTTTTCTAATAAATTATCTCTAACTTTTATATCTAATGGTAAAGGTGATTTAGAAAAAACTTTTGGACCAGAAGATATTTTGTATTATTCATACTCTGTCTTTCATTCGCCTACGTACAGAAACAGATACTCCGAACAGCTTAAAATTGGGTTTCCGCGTCTACCCATCACCAGGGACAGAAAATTATTCAAAGCATTAGTAACACTGGGAAATGAATTAATGGGGTTACACCTTCTTGGCGAAAATCCATTCGATAAATCAAAAACTATTTTTGATGACAAATCAAAATGGGGAATTACACCACAAACAGTAGAAAAACCAGACGATTTTCCTGATTGGAAAGTAAGTGAAGTTAGATATGATGAAAACGAAAAACGAGTCTATGTAAACCCATATCAATTTTTTGAAGGAGTAGAAAAGAATGTTTGGGAATTCATGGTGGGTGGTTATCAAGTGTGCGATAAATGGCTTAAAGATAGGAAAAAAGCTGAAAGACAATTGTCACTTGATGATTTAATTCAATACATTAAAGTAACAGTGTCACTAAAAGAGACAATTAGAATAATGAATGAGATAGACACAGCAATTCCAAGTTGGCCAATGGAGTAAAATTGGGCATGAACATCACCGCCTCTAAACTTTACAACTATCTCCAGTGCGAACATAAAGTTTGGCGGGACATTTATGGTCCGCAGGATGAAAAGTCAAAAGAAACAAATCCATTCGTACAAATGTTGTGGGATAAGGGTGTAAGCCATGAGGAAAAGATTATTGAAGGTTTGGGTGAGGTTTTAAATTTAAAAGAGGGTGAAGAAATAGAAAGAATTGAAAAAACAATTGAGGCGATGAAGATGGGAATTCCACTTATTTATCAAGGAATATTGCGTTCCGGTGAATTATTGGGAATTCCTGACTTACTTCAAAATAATGGTGATGGAACTTATATGCCAGTCGACATTAAAAGCGGAATGGGGGTTGAAGGTGTCGATGAAGATTTTGAGGGAGAGGAAAAATATAAGAAACATTATGCGGTCCAGCTGGCTTTATATAGTGAAGTCTTAATTGCTAATGGTTTCGCCACTAAACACATTGGCAAAATTATTGACATTAACTCGGAAGAAACTGTTTATGATTTGGATAAATCAATGGGAGCTAGAAATCCCCAGTCATGGTGGCAGTTTTATTTAGATACGAAAGCCAAGGCGGTGAGTTTGATGAAAAACGAAGTCCAAAATAAGCCAGCGTATTCTGGCAAATGTAAACTATGTCCTTGGTATGCTAGTTGTAAAAAGTGGATAAAACAAAATGATGATCCAACGATGATTTTTTATGTAGGCCGAGCAGTTCGCGATGTCTTATTCAAAGATTTAGAAATTGAAAGTTACCAAGAATTAATTAATATCGATGTTAATCAGGTGCTGGAAAGAAAGAAAAAAGAGAAGGGATTTTTAAACAGAATCGGTAAGGATAGTCTTGAAAAAGCAATTAAAAGAGCCCGAATCATGAAAGAAAATAGTCGACCAATTATCTATAGCTCTCCAATGTTTCCAAAAACTTCATACGATTTATTCTTTGATATTGAAGACGATCCAACTCAAGCATTCGTTTATCTTCATGGTGTTTACGAAAGATCGCCAAAAGGAGAGCGATTTGTATCGTTTGTGGCTGAAGAAAAAACTGATGAATCTGAGCGAGAAGCGTGGTCAAACTTTTGGAACTACATTCGATCATTACCCAAAGATGACTTTACTGTTTATTATTACTCTCATCACGAAAAAACTACCTATCATCGAATGAGCCAAAAATATCCCGGAGTGGTCAGCGATGAAGAACTGGAATGGTTTTTTAGCTCTGAAAAGGCTGTTGATCTCTACTCCGACGTTGTTTTAAAAAATACTGATTGGCCACTGATGAGTTATTCCCTTAAGGAAATTGCTCAATACCTAAAATTTAGTTGGCGAGACAAGTCTCCATCTGGTGCCATGTCGATTGAATGGTTTAATAAATATCTCGAAACTAAGGATAAAAAAGATATGGATCGGATTTTGCTTTATAATGAGGATGATTGTAAAGCAACGATGGTGATTAAGGATTATTTAAATTCATTTATAGCTGAATAATTATGAAAAAAATTAAAGTTACAATTCAAGACGAAAATACATTAATTCTGATGGAAGATGCTCAAAAAGGTGACATAGTTGATCTCAAATCAATACATGAAGCTGATATTGATAAAACATCTATCGCCAACCTTATCAAATCAATTAAAAATGACGAATTTAACGTAGAGCTGGAAGCAGCAAAACGGACCATAGAAAAAGAGAAAGCTCTGGAAGCAGAGATCAAAGAGAAGGACATTATTAACAAGGCAAAAGAAGCACTTACAAAAAAAGATCAAGAAATTACAGCCTTAAATACCAAGGTCGAAAATATAGCTAAGCAAGTTGAGTCGGATGCCAAGATTAAGTCTTTGGAAGAAAAAAAATCATTGGAAGATGGGTATAGACAAAAAATAACTGAAAAGGATGTGGAGATTCAAGAGATAAAACATCAAAAAGAGTTAAATGAACAGAAATTTCAAGACCAAATTAGGGCTGGTGAAACTGCCCTAGTGTCTTTAAAGGAAATGCGTTCGAGAATGAGTACTAAGATGATCGGTGAATCACTAGAAGTTCATTGTGAAAATGAGTTTAACAAACTTCGACCGTTAGCTTTTCCTAAGGCTCAATTTGGTAAGGACAATGCAATATCGGACTCTGGGTCTAAAGGCGACTATGTCTATCGAGAAGTAGACGATGATGGCAACGAAATTTTATCCATCATGTTTGAAATGAAAAACGAAGACGAGACAACTACTACTAAGAAAAAGAATAAGGACTTTTTTAAAGAATTGGATAAAGATCGACGTGAGAAAAATTGTGAATATGCGGTACTGGTTAGTCTTCTTGAAAAAGATAATGAATACTATGACGATATAGTCACGGCCTCAGATTACCCCAACATGTATGCTATCCGACCCCAGCATTTCATAACCATTATCGGCTTTTTACGTCAAGGCAATCTAAAATCCCAAGAGTTGAGAAAAGCTATTTATATTCTTAAGAATCAAAACATCGATGTAACTAATTTTGAGGCGAATATGAATGCCTTTAAGGATGCTTTTAGTAGAAACTATAATTTGGCCTCTGAACAATTTAGTGACGCTATCAAAGAAATCGATATAACTATTAAACACCTTAATAAAGTGAGGGAGAATTTGCTTAAGTCAGACAATAATCTAAGATTGGCCAATAGCAAAGCGGCGGATTTGACAATTAAAAGACTAACTGCCAACAGCCCAAGTGTTGAAAAAGCATTTGAGTCAAATACTCAGAATAAAACACCTGAAACTATTTCAGATTAAAGTTTAATACTGTTTGGTGTTGTTAGACTGTGAAAATAAATAAGGCATAGTGATAATTGTCACCTTAGGAGGTAAAATAGGATAATCTTATGATTAATTTGCAGGATTGGCAGAATTTACTAACCTACTATATTACTTGTCTTGAAAAAGAAGTTGCATCTCAATCATCTTTTGACACAAAAAGTGAGGGTTATGTTTTTGAAACAAACTTTCTAAAAGAAGAGTCTTTATTTTCCAGGGGAAATAAAGAAGTGACCATCCCCTTAACTGAAAGATTAAATCGTTTCTTAAAAAAGACTTTCTTTGAAGGTAGGTCGAATAAATTATATTATGCTTACCCTTTTGTAAGTTTTCCAGATGGTTCAATTGTCCCCGCTTTTTCAACAGAGGTAACTTTTAATATTGATGAAAAAAATAAAACATTAACTTTAAATTACGGCAATTTAGTTCCAGAGTTTAGTTACACACTACTAATAAAAGATGAGATGGTTCATGAAGAAATTTATCAGAAGTTAAATGAAATAGATTCAATCCAGAGAGAACAAGATCAAAAAATTCCCAAAAACGATAGGTTTATTGAAATACTAAGCCATGCTTTTAATCAGACAAGATTTGAGGGAAAGGGAGAAATCGATACAAATTCCCTTGAGACTGTTGACTTGTCTAAACTAGGTTCAGGTAGAGTTATTAATCAGTCACTATTATATTGGGGTGAAGGAAACACGTTTAAAAAGGGTTTGATTCAAGAGTTAAATGAGCTTAAAAAACCTTTTTACTACAATCAACTAGACAAGACATCTCTAAAATATTTATTCGGAGACAGTATCGAAAAAACTGAAGAAGGTCTGCCCTTTGTGTTTAGCGTTTTGCCGTTGAATGAAGACCAGAAAGAATCGATCAAAAAAGGATTGACAGAGAGTTTTACTGTTGTGACTGGCCCTCCCGGAACTGGAAAGTCTCAGGTTTTAGTAAATCTAATAATTAATGCGTTAGTAAATGACAAAAGTGTTTTGTTTGCTAGTAATAACAATAAAGCAGTAAATGTCGTTTACGAAAGACTGGATAAACTTACCAGTGAATCCTATGTGATTAGAACTGGAAACAGAGAATCTCGAGAGGAAGCATTCAGCACCTTGGCGAAAAAGGCAGAAAAGATTAAATACGGGAAAAACAATAATAAATTTTTAGAATATAAGAAATCTGCCATAGAGTCGATTTACTCAATCGAAAATTTACATAAAAAAATTACTGAAAGAATTGAAATAAAGAAAAGATTAGCGTTGATAAAAAAGAAAATCGCCACGCTAGAAAATACTTACACTTGGTTTAGAGATAATTGTGATTTAACAATTCCAAATAATGAAAAATTAAAACTATTAACGGAAAAATTTAACAGATTATCATCTGATAAAAAAACCATTTTTGAAACGATAAATGATTGGGTGTCCAAAACTAAAACAAAAGATAAGTTTATCGGTACCTTCTATGAGTATTTAAATGATAATGGCTTTGGTTTTATAGAAGTAAAGTATTTTGGGAAAATTGAACAAATTATAAACGATCTGGCCTGTTTCGCCGATTACAAGAAAAAGATTAAAGAGTTGCGGACAACTACCAAGGATTTGAATAAAATTCCCCTATTGAAAGAACTACGGTCTAAGTTATCTGAATGTAATAAATATTTGTATGAGATTTCATTATCGTTGTATGAAGATAAGTGGTTGTACAATCTAGAGTCATCAACCCCGTCACAAGCAGTCGCTCTTCAGGATTTTATCAAGGTACAACAAAGATTGAATTCAAATGTACGTCTGGGGAGTGAGTTTTATCGATTAAAAGAAAGATCGATGGCATTAATGACGAAACTAATTGAGATACTACCTGTTTGGGGTGTAACCAATCTCTCCGCAAAGGATTCAATGCCTCTTAGTGGTGGATTATTTGATTTAGTTGTTATTGACGAAGCGTCTCAATGTGATATTCCGTCTTCTATTCCACTTTTATTTAGAGCAAAAAGAATGATGATTATTGGAGACGATAAGCAGTTAACGCACATATCGATTATCCCGCAGAGAAAAGACAAAAACTATTTTGACGATTCTAAGGTTAATTTGGATTTTGATATTTATTCCTACGTCAACCAGTCACTTTTTAAAATTGCAGACAGACAATACTCCCTTAATGACAAAAAAACCTTAATTTTAAAAGGTCACTATCGTTCTCATTCTGAAATTATTGGTTTTTCTAATGAAGAATTCTACGGCGAAGCGTTAGATATATTAACTGACACTTCTAAATTTATTGTCGAAGAACCAGGTTTATTTTGGCTTGACCTAAAAGGGAATGGTAAACGAGCGGGAGCGGGAAACATCTATAACTTGGCGGAAGCAACTAAAGTATCAGAACTTATGGCAGATGTTATTAAAAAATATGGTAATGAATTGTCGTATGGAATTATTTCTCCATTTAGAAAACAAGCAACAATTATTAGGGAAAAAGTTCTGTCTATGCTGAAAGATATGACCGCTGATGAACTAAAAAAAATTAATCTGATAGTGGGGACCGCTCACTCATTCCAAGGCGACGAAAAAGATGTAATTATATTTTCTCCGGTTGTTTCAGATGATATGCCTGAAGGAACTATCAACTTTGTGAATGGGAATAAAAATCTTTTAAACGTTGCAGTGACTAGAGCAAAACAAAAATTGATAATAGTTGGAGATATGGAATTTGCTATGAGAAAAAATGGGTTATTAAAAAATCTGGCGAATCACGCAATTAAACTTGACCATGTAATTGGTTAAATTGAATATGAAAAACAAAAAAACAGTAATACAGTTTTTAAATCAAGCAAAACAATATTTGGATCTTATTAAAGATGACGAGTTATTTTTCTACTCTGGTGAAGCCAAGGAGAAAAGATCAAGGTTGATTGGAATGTTAAGCGGTGTAGAAGATGATTTAAGTGGTCTTCTTGGCGACAAAAATATTATAGACATTAATTCTAAACATCATATAAACGTACTAACTGCAGCAGTATCAGAAGATTACAAAAGCTCTGTCTATTGTTTAAATATACTGTTTGATGCTTTAAAAAATATTTATACTGCTAGTCAAAATAATGTATTTACAAAAACTGAGATTCAGGAGTTACTAGATAATGGAGAGTCTGAAACAATAGAGTTCAAATCTTCAATTCGGTGGGATTATAAAAAAAATACTGTTAATAAAGAATTAGAATTTGTAATCGCAAAAACTATATCTGCTTTTATGAATTCTAAAGGAGGAAAGTTATTAATTGGGGTAAATGATTCCGGTGAAATTTTGGGAATTAGTAGCGATATTGCCACTTTAAAAAACCAAAATGTGGATGGCTTTTTACTTCAACTAACACAAGTAATTAATGATTATCTAGGTAAAGAAAACCACCAATTTGTTGATGTCGCTGTCTTGGATATGAATGGCGGACAAATATGTCTCGTGGATATCAATAGAAGTCCAGATCCAGTTTATGTGAAAAATAAGGATGGCAAAGAAGAGTTTTATATAAGATCATCAGCTTCTTCTCAGCCATTAAACATCAGAGAGGCACATGAATATATTCGAAATCACTGGATGAGATAGAGGCTACATCATAAAATATGTCTAATTTATCAACATTTGACTATTACTTCTTTAAAATAAGAGACAAAATTATTAGTTTTGTTTTTACAGTTTATTACAAAATAAAAGGTTATTTACATTTTGCAAACTTTAGAAAAAAACATATCACTTTTGGGCTTATAAACGGAAAATTCCAAATAACTAGCGTTGATCATCCTGATTTTATTTTAAATGTGCAAAAGAAAATAAATAAGCTTGCAAACGGCTCTGACCGAAAAGAATTTATTAAATTGGCCTTAACTGAAGCCTTGGAGGGTTGTAATTTCATAATATTCTCTCCTCAAGGTCATGATTATAAGTTTATTCAATTTTGGACAGGTGACCATACGTTAAAACTTGATTTCTATGCGAATAAAGTTAATAGACTGAAAAATCATTTTTTATCAATAGTGGGATTATTAAGTGAGATAGGGTTCGTTAATAGTGAAGTGCCAGAGTATCGTGGACACATGGTCTACAAGGTAGATAAGGGTACAGATTATATTTCGGTTGACGCCAATTTTAAGAAAGATATTGAATTAGCAGCTGAATTTACCGAATTGTTATTTAAACAAATTTATAAGGTTAATTCTAAAAAACTAAAGGCAAAAGTAGAATGAAAAATAAAAAATTCTGTTATTTAGAGCCTGATTTTCCTAAGAATGTTTTCATCGCTCTTATTTTTCTAAAAAATTCTGATAATAGTCTTATTTATCCGCTGTTTGAAACGTTTAGCGATTTAAAAAAAATAAAAACAACTACTAATAAACTAAAACATGGACTTGAGAGGAAGGATAAAGACACCTTAGTCTATGGCGGGCTTGTTGCTACATTGGAATACCATCATAGTTTTCCGCTAAAAAAAGAATACTGGGAGATATCAGATAACCCTAATTTGAACCGAGACATAAGAATGATGGCCTTTTTGGAATTGTTTAAAGGTCCATATCAATTTTTTTGGGTGGCTATTACTCCTCAATCGTATGACAACAAAACTAAAAAGTGGAATTTAACCAATTGGCTACCAATAAGGATTACTTCAACTGACAAGCAAATAGAGGCTTTAATTAAATCTTCTGATCAATCTGTTGACGATTGTGCAAAAAGTATTGGGATGTATTCTGTAGTTAATGTCCAAGGTCTTAATTTGGAAACTGGGGAATTACATGAGCCAAAGGACACGAGTCCAATAAAGGAGGCCAATTGTTAATGATAAGATCAATTAACTTAGTATTTATGAAAAAGATTTTAATCCTAATAGTAGTCTTGCTCGGAGTAGTCTTGTATTGGAAGAGTGTTCAATCTAGAAAAGCCATCATTAATGAAAATACTGATATATATGAGGTGTTTTCCAATAGTCTACCTTCAGAGAAACCCGAAGCAGAAGATATTTTTGATTATTCATCAGAAACAAGTAACGACAAAATTAATTTTAAAATTGGTAACGTAATATTTGACCTAAATAGGTATGAAGATTACAAGACCAAACTTGTAATAAAGCTGGATAAAAAGGTTTTGTTGGAAGAAAACTTTAATGCTTATGTTACTAATATTTTGAATTTAAAGTGGAAGGGAAAAATGGTCTCACTAATAAGTTTTTACTGGGGAGGAGCTCATTGTTGTACATACACAGTTCCTTTTCTTGTTGACAACGATAAAATAGTCAGGGGTGACGCAATGTTTCAAGGTAATGCAGGTTCTTTAGTTAAGGACAGTTTCTTTGTCAAAGACGATAAGTTGTATGCTTACAAGAGTGATGATCGCTTTTCATATTTTGAGATGGACTATGCGGCATCCTCAAATACCATGCGTTTTCCCTATTTTGCTGAGATGACAATTGATCCTCTCGGCTTTGTTGAGAGAAATAGTCAGTTTAAACAAATTTATAATGACCTGTATAAAGTTTCTCAAAAAAACGCGAAGACATTATTGACTAGTGACTATTGTAAACAAACTGATGATTACAAAAAGTACGAAGGTTTAGGTAATATTATTAATAGATATACATTGGGATATTTATCTGGGATAGACAGAGAGAAGTTGAAGAATGAATTAAAGAAAGATTGGTCGTGTTTTCCAGGAAACAACTTTGAAAGTATTGAAAATGATATTTTTAATAAACTGCAGGACGGTGATCAATCACTTGTATCGACTGATGCCAAAAATAAAATAACTGATCTTGTAAACAAGTTTGAAAATAAGATCAAGGATAGAGATCGTTCGATTATTAATATGTTCTCATTGCCAGAAAGTGACCAAGAGAAGAAAACTTTAGCTTTTTTAAAAGAGGATCTAGGACTTGGGGAAATGAGAGTTTTTTCAATTGCTTTGTTTAGCTATAAACTCTTGGACTTTAGGGTAAATAATATGATGCCAACTGGGAATTTAATACAAGTGTCGGTAACAGAAACTAGAAATAATTATGATAACAGTAAAGGGAAATGGTATGAAACTACTCAAGACTATACTCTTGAAGTAACAAAGGTAGATAGTGCCTATTTAATAAAAAACTATTTTCTTAAAGATACTGAAGAGACAAAATATGAAGGACTGTACCTAAACTAAGATTGAAACTGGACGCGGTGTTCAATCAGCAACTAAAAGAAAACTGGAACGTGACGGATTGCTTCACCCAAGAAATATGAAAAATAGAGATGGATGGATCTACTGTACGGTGTATTTAGTGAAGGAAAACAAAGAGTTTTTGGAGAAATATCCAAAAGTGAAGAAGATCAGTCCGATAATTACCTATGCCGGATCAGATAGTAAGAAAACTTAAATATAAGATTTTATTTTTTCGACTGATTAAATTCCAACTTGAGATTTACAAGTTGGATAGTCATAGCTTGTTCACTCACCTCATACAATTTAACCAGTTCTGATAGAGTTAATTTGTTCTCATCAACATCTTTACGGAGAATTTTTTCGGGCATAAGAAGTTCGGCAGCAAAATCATTTGCTTCATATTCTTGTTGATATTGAGGGTTAAGGTATTTTTTATCAATGTCAGCCTGCCTTCTTGCTTCACCACTATAGTTTTCATGTCCACTTAGATAATGTCCTAGTTCATGGCTTACGGAAAATCTTTGCTTTACTTTAGGATGGTTTTTGTTGACAAAGATAACCTTAATGTCCTCATGCGCTTCTACTCTTGCATCAATATCATTTGATAAGTCGATAAAATCAACGATAAATCCCAATTTCTCGGCAATACCAAACACATCTACGGGTGCTTCATCGACATGAAACATCTCGATAATATTTTTTGCTTTGTCTCGAGCAATTTTACTGTGAATCATTCTTTTTCTTTCTCAATTCTTCTAATCTTTCTTTAATTGTCTGTTCGGCTTTATTGATTGAATCCGGACTAGCATTCTTCCCTAATCTAAAATTTGAAACACCATAAGCAGAGTTCGGATGAAAAGACTGTATCGAAGAATCAAAGTTGGGAGAATAAGTTAATTCCTCAAATGTTGTTTTCAACACCAAGGCAATTTTGGATATTTCCTCAACATTAAGATTTGTCTTCCCCCTCTCAATATCAGAAATAGCTGCATGGCTTATATCCAATAATTCTCCGAGTTGTGATTGGGACATCCCCAACCGCTTTCTCTTTTCAGCGACCCGGAACCCAACATCCTGTTTGTTGATCATAAAAATACCTCTTGCTTTTTTAAATGAGAATGCTTACAATTGTAAGCATATACTTAAATATTAAGGCTATAGCCTGATACTTAAAAGTATAAATTATTAATTATTAAAGTCAATGGTATACATCATAACATACGATCTAAGGAAAGTAGGGCAAAACTACGACGCCCTGTACGAAAAAATTAAAAGTTTGGGTAACAATATTCACCCGCTTCAAAATCTATGGATGCTAGACACGGGATACAACATAGTTGTCGTTAGAGATCAGTTGAAAACTGCTGTTGATTCCAATGATTCTATCTTCGTTGCTCAATTATTCAAAGGAAGCTATTCTGCTTGGATGTCGCAGGAAGCTCATACTTGGTTGGAGGCCAGATTATAACTATGGCAAACTACAGCGTAACAAAAAATCCTAATGGCGGGTGGAATGCCAAAAGAGATGGCTCCTTCCGAGTTAGCTATCATGGGCAAACTCAAGCCCAGGCTGAACATGAAGCCAAGCGACTTTCTTCAAATTCGGGTGGAGGTGAGGTGAGGATTCAAGGTAGAGATGGCAGATTTCGCGACAGCGATACCATACATCCTGGAAACGATCCTAATCCTCCGAAAGATAAGGTCCACTAGAGAATGGAACAAAAAGTTGCGATCAAAATTGTTGGGGCCTACTAGCAAGGTTACCTTAGTTAATTAGTCTCAAGTTTTTCCGCTAAAACCAAAGTAAACGGGAACGGGTGTTCGATTTTAATTACTTTTAATCCAAGTTTCTTAACAAGTTTTTCAAATGCGAGACTCGTCCACCAGTTAATATGGCCGGGGGTGTTGCCCAATCTTTTTATATGTTTTCCTTTGAGTAGATTTCTAAAACTAAAAAACGGCTCGTTTGGCACAGACAGAACAATGTATTTTTTAGATACTCGAATTAATTCTTTAATTGCCCTCTCCGGTTCTTTTAGGTGCTCTAGAACTTCAGTACAAAGGACTAAATCTTGTGAACTATCATCAAAAGATAAATTGTAGATATCGTCAACCTTAAGCACAAAACCAGGAAATAACTTTTTACCTAAGTTAATTGCAACGGCTGAATTATCAATACCAACAAATTCAATGCCTATTTTTTCTTTCCTTAGTCTATCAAGAGTAAACCCTTCTCCACAGCCAGCATCAAGAACTTTTTTGACGTCAAGATGCATGCATAGCTCTTTCAGAGTGGTGTAGAAGTTCTCGATTTCTTTTCTTCTAGATGGTCTGGTATCCGAATGTTTGGTGTAGTTAAATGTCACCTCAACACTTTCTTTGAGTTCTGGTACGTATTTAACTCCAGCTGAAGGCTCAACTTCACCAATTACTTTTTTTGTCGGAGACAAAGGTTTGATCATTGCAACTAGTATTTTATCTCAATCTATCGGAGATATCATCATAGCCACTAGATCTATACATAATATATATGTATATATTATGAGATAATCTACCACCTTGATAAATGTGTTATTTTAGCGTAAAATACCACCTTAATTAGATGAATATATCTTTTTACAACTAAAGAAGCAGACGGAGAAAGGTAAAATAGATAGTCTGCTTTATTAGTTAAATTAAAAAAATGATCGATAATCAAACACTAATTGCTCTACAGGAAGAATTTAAAAAAATATTTGACAACACTTATGAACTAGGTGGAGGTTATGGTTTTAGATATCAGCATGGCGTCCGAGTTATGAATTACTGCAAAAAAATAGCCGAGTTTCCGATATTTAAAAACGAAAGTTTAAATGTCGACGCTCTTATGATTGCCGCTTTATTTCATGATGTTGGAAAAATTAAAGCTGTCGATGAGCATGGACAAATTATTTACGGCAATTATGGAGACAAAAGTCATGAACAATTAAGTGCTGAAATTACTCCGGGATATATTGAAAAATATATTAAGGATAAGGATCTAATTAAGCTTATATGCCTAATTATTGCTGAGCAGGAAAAAGGGGTTGTTCCAACCAGAACAGAATCGAAAATTATTAAAGATGCCGATCGTCTTGATAACTATGGAGTCATTCACCTATGGAGAACAGCAGTCTATTCTAACTACGAAAAAAAGAACATTGAAGGCTTGCAGGAATTTTGGGAATCAGAAGAAGGAAAAATAAAATGCAAAAACAACTTGGCAAAATATTTTTTCCCTGAAGTCGCTGCAATTGCAAAAATGAGATATGAAAAGTTAGACGAAGTAACCCGTCGGATGATTGAGGAACAGAAAGGAGATGATATCGTTTATGAAAAAAGAGGATGAATTAACTACATCTGATCAGGCATTTGATCACCACTTAAAGGCTGTGCCTACTGAAGGTCTTCTTTTAAGCGGTAGAAGATTTAAAGAGTACAAAACAACTGATGATACCTTTACCAAACTCAAAATGTGGCCGGAACGATATGAGGCTGAGCTTACAGGTATTCGATTAGCTGGATCGGTCGGGGTATCAGTTCCGGACGTGACAGAGCACAGTTTTGACGGTCAATGGGGATCTGTAAGTTACAAATTCATTGAAGCACGAAGATTAGATCAGGTGGTATGGTCATCCGGTCCGTCCTCAGAACTTATTTTTGATGCCGGAAGAACACTCGCCCAAATACACCAAGCAAAAGCCGGAGTAGAACCAATTGCTGACGTTTTTACTAGGAGACATACCTATTTTCTTGATGATATGAGAAAAAGATCGTTGATTCCGGAAGGCTGCTACACACTAGCAAGCAAGACATTCAATAAAATCGAATTAGAAATTAGAAATCAAGGCCAACAAGGTTATGCCCACGGTGATTTTGTCCTTCAAAATGTATTCGACACGAAGCCTATGACAGTTTTCGATTGGGAATATTCCCATTCAGGGTTTTGTCCGTTTGATGCTGGTAGTTTTCTCTCCAATATGGTGTTTGCAGTTACTGAAGGTAATTGGAATTTTACTGACTACGCTTCAAACTACTCTAATTTTTTAAGTGGTTATGAATCTTCAGGACACTCTCTTGGCGTAGATAAGGAATTAATTTCCGGACTAAGATTTTTAGGTCACCGAGTACCACCCCAATTTTATCTCTATACAATGGAAAAACTGGCAATTATTGATGGTAAAAATAAGGTTGAAGGAATTTTAAATGGAGGTATTACACCAACCGAGGCCAAATCAATTTTAAAAGAGAATGGTGTTGAAATGGATGAAAATTGGGGTGAAAAAGTATTAGTAAAACTAGAATCAGGTGGATATAAGCCGGATGTAAATTTCTGGAATTGGGTAGGAGCAAATATATGAAAAACGAAAAAATCACAGCACTCATCGCCGCTGGTGGAAAAGGAACTAGGTTGGGTGAAATTACTAGGGAAATTCCCAAACCATTAGTTAAAGTTGCTGAAAAACCAATTATGGAACATGTCATTGGTAGTATTAAGGAGGCTGGAATTGATGATGTTGCCATTCGGGTATTACATCAAAAACAACAAATTATCGATTATTCAGCCGACAGATATAGAATAATCGACGTTAGTACAGAATCACTATTCCCTCCAATAATAGAATTGGCTAAACAAACCAATAGTGACTATATTCTTGGCGTAAACGGAGATACTCTAATACACCCAGACTCAATCCAAAGATTAACTGACTTAATTGACCGGTATCCGGATTCTCAGGCATTAGTATTGAACACAAAAATAACGAGACCAAATCCAAGTGCTGAATGGACTTATTGGAGACATAATTTTGCAAGCACAAAACTCGTATCAATGGATGAAGTACCGGGGAGCGAATTAGACTCTGAATGTATTGCTCTCTTATTTAAGAGATCGGCGATTTTGAAAGCAAGTCAGGAATTAACGGATCTGATTAGTTCTCCTGAAAAAGTTCCTTTTAAAAATTTCGGAGTTGGATGGAATCATATCGTCAAAATGTTGCTTTGGAATGGGGCAGATATTCGAGGGCTCGTAGGTGATGATCTTTGTCTTAATATCAATAAACCTGATGAGCTAACCGAAGCTTCGATGTTCTTTAATGATCCAGCTCAGTTTCGATTCAGACGATTAACTCCCAGAGGTGGAACCTCTCCGATAATGGCAGAAACATCTTTAATAGCTGTTTTGCCTAGTGATAATCAACCAACTACGAAATCAACTGTTGTTCACGAAGTTGGAAACATGGGTTTAAAAATTACTGGACAGGTTGAAGTTGAATTAACTGAACCTAGAGCAAGAGCACTCCTGAATCACCATTTTAATGGTGAATTGTATATACGAGGCCAATCTGTTGGAATTATTGAAATAAGTGGTTCTGGAGCGTATTATCGTGGTCAACAAATCGTTGGGGCGATAAATAGGGATGGAACATTAATTGAAACTGTAAGGGCAGCCAACAGCTTTGATATTGAAAGAGATAAAATATCAGAATTACTTTATAGTGATTTACCTGTTATTAGAGGATAATAGAAACTATGAAAAAATTTTTTGTACGAGAAGAACCGTTTGGTTATACTTTTTTTGATAAGAGAAAATTGCGACACCAATTTTTAGCCAAGGAAGAACTAAAACCCTTTCTTGATGAGAAAAACATAAACGATGATGAGATCGAATGGTTGAAAATCAAACGGACAGATTATCGAAATGACATCATTTATTCACCCATAAGGATGTACTATGAACTAACTTTGGCTTGTAACCTCCGATGTCGATATTGTTTCAATAGTTCCGGAACTCCAAGAAAAATAGAGTTAAACACAGACGAGGTGTTAAGGAGTTTGGATCATCTAAAAGAAAATAACGTTATGGACTTGCGCTTTACCGGAGGAGAACTAACTTGTCGAAAAGATTGGTTTGAAATCATGAAATATGCTAAAAAACTTGGGTTTGCTATTTCTTGTAATACAAATGCTGCCTATTTTGATCCGTCAATCTGTGAGAAATTTGCAGAATTAGACTTGGATCAGATAACCACGAGCATAGACGGTAATAAAGAACACCATGAAATAAACAGAGGAAAAAATACTTTTGACAGAACAATAGCCAACCTTAAAAAGATGCACGAGCTTGGTGTCAGACTGAGAATCAATACTTTGGTAAATAAATATTCGATGAATGATGTGGAATTTATGATTGATCTCGCATCAAAATATACTGACGAAATAAACTTCTTTACAATAGTATTTATTGGAAGAGGGTCACATCTAGAATCGACAGATGCAGTAACTGTTGAGGATCACTTGTTAATGTCAAAACAAATCGAAAAACTCAAGCCTAAATATCCCAACTTAAATATTCTTCATTTTGCCGAGGTGTCAAAAAAGACATCAGTAACTGTCGACATTAATAAGAAATTTAATTTAAGAGTCGGACCGCCCTCCGGAATTACGACTTTTAATTTGATAAGTGACGGTGGTTACTGCTGTGGAGGATATGCGCCTTACATTGATCCGGGCCTGGTACTTGGAAACATTAAGATAGACAACTTATTTGATGTTTGGCAAAAAAGTCCACGACTTGAAAAAATACGAGACGACGGCAGAAAACTTATTTTATTTTGTAATAAATGTGAAAAATTTGTTTCAGGTGACTGCCAAGGATCAAAATATGAAACAGAAATTAATAGATTAATGAGGCCGGACGTTAAGAATCCAACCTGTATTTACGGTGATGGTCCTTCGCTATTACTCCAAGCAGATAATCAGTAAATCTACTTAGCAAGTAAACGGCCTGTTTGAGAAGTATTCAACGTCTTTTGTATTGCCAAGGTCATATTTAGCGATAACAGGAACAGGGTAAGTTTTAATTCCCTTGTCGATAAGGTAATTAAATGCAGGACCAACGTAAAATTCTCCGTTTAGTGTCGTTCCTTCTTTAATTTGCTTTTCAAGCGCTTCAATTAGATCTTTCCCGGTCGAGGCAATATAAACTCCTGAGCTGGCTAGGTTTGAGATATTTTGCTTTTCTACAAAATTAGTAATTAGTCCATCAACTATGTTTACAAATCCGGATTTATTGCCTAATTGTACATAAACTCCCATATAAGCTGAATTTGGAGTAATTTCTGGCAATACAAAATCAATGAATTGGTCTGGGAAAATAACCATAGCTGGTTCATTTAAATCAATTTTGCCTTTGACTAACAAAACTGTTGCCGATGATCCTTGTTGTGACTCTTCACATGTTGTAATCGAAACTGGATTGTTAATTCCGTGATATTGGAAAATTTTCATTACCTCAGTGTCAAAGTTGTATTTATCCGCAAAATATTTAGTGGTAATAAGTTGAAAAGAATCTCCGGGTTTGACTAAATGTTTTACCGAACAAAGAAACCAACTAAAAATTTTATGCCCTTTAATTTCAATAAAAGGTTTAAATTCACCCAGCTCCTGGGTTCTAGTACCTTTACCAGCCATTGGAATAATCCATATCATGAACCGATTATACAACGATTTATGGCTTATAATAGGAAGATGTCGGAAGAAAGACTGTTTTTTACATTCGATGGTTTGCATGGTTCTGGCAAATCAACCATACTCAGATTAGTTTCTGAGGAATTGGAATGCAGAGTGGTCGCAGTAACAACGCCAAGGTTACTCAAACCAGTACGAAACGCCCTAAAAGATGTTGGTGCAGACTTGTTATATTACAGCTTACTAAATTTACTTGCGATCGAATTATTGTAAAAAGAGCTCTAGATCAAAATCAGATAGTCCTTCAGGATCGTTCATGGCTATCAACACTATATTCGCATGATCAAAACGGCACTTCTCGAAGATGGATGAATTTCGGAGAGTCCATTGCCCATAGTTGTTTATCACCAAATATTGCTTTTATTATCCATTCAGATTCAGAAGTTAGACGCCAAAGATTGGCGCTGAGAGGTAGGCTAGACAAAGCAGACATTGCGAGTCTGAATGGTGATGTCGAAAATATTTTAGGTTATAAAAAATGGGCAGAAAAACTAGGATGGAATTGCGAACATTTCGATAACTCTGGTGCTGACGAAGTAATTGCCAAAGATTATATTATTAGAAGAATTAAAACGACTATTTAAACAGCTAGTATAAATTTATGAGAACAAACAAAAGAGTTGGTGCCGTAATAATTGTTGACAATAAAATTCTTTTAATCCATAGATTTCGAGATGGTCAAGAATACTGGGTTTTGCCAGGTGGAGGAGTTGAAGATGACGAATCGCTTGAAGTGGCATTGTTTCGGGAAATAAAGGAGGAGACAGGTCTTGATTTAGTGAGTTGGAGTTTAATAGGGTCTGGGAATGATGATAGACATGAACATTATATTTATAAATGCAAACTTTCAAACGGTGAGCCTGAAATTGGTGGACCTGAAAAAGAAAGTAGCAATGAGAATAATGTTTATATTTTAGAGTGGGTCCCTCCAAAAAGTGTTATGGGGCTTGATGTCTATCCCAAGATTTTAAAATCTTTAATATAATTTTGAATTGTCCAGATCCCGTCTTAAACCGTTTCTGTACACAGTTACACCACAATTAATTTGCTCATTACTTTTGTTAAGCCCGACAACTTCCTCCGGGCCGAGGTTGTCGATATTGGCTCTTATTGTAAGGATAGCTATGTTATGGCTCACAATCAAAACTCTTTTTCTACTGTATTTTTCTCCAATGTCATCTATTAGGGTTTTTGTTCTCACTTGAACATCTGCAATACTTTCACCGTTTGGAAATCTGTAGTAGTAGGGCCCCTGTTCTTTCCTCAGATCTTTCTGTTCAGGATGATAAAAACAAAACAACTTCCAATCACCATACTCTAATAGATCTCCATGCTTTTGTTCGCCGAGTCTTTCATCTTGTATTACGGGAATCCCTTTAAGTTCTGGCCAACCTTCACCCATGCAATCTAAAGTATCTAATGTCCGTCTAAATGGTGAAACGTAAACAATATCCGATAATTCAATTAGACTTTTTAATTTGGCAGCAGTAACCCTTGCTTGTTGTCGTCCCTCATCGGAGAGCGGAATTGTCTCAGTTATTCGAAAGTCTCCATTTTCGCCAACCAATCTAGAAGCAATTTCTAAAGAGGTACTATTTCTGGAATTGCTTTGGGATTGTTCTTTTAAAAACTCTTGATATAAAAAGCTATTTTTTAAGCTAGCTCTATATTTATTGTAAGCGGATTCACCATGTCTAATTAGTGTTAATACCTCTAGATTCATTCACTCTGATGATATCAAAAAAGACGGTAAATATCAATAAAATCTCTATTTATCCATTCTACCGACATACTCACCTTCTTTTTGAAAACCAGATTTAAAGTCTGAGAGTAATTTTTGGGAAAGCGGATGTGGAAATAAATTATCAGGCAAATTATTAATATCCAGCCATGTCAACCAAACCGAGCCATCTGGATGTTGTGAATCTTTAAGTCCCTCCAATTCTTCAAATTTATTGATGTCACCAAGGATAAATAGTTCAAGGCTTTGCTCAGCTTCTCCTTCCAAAAGGAAATCACGAATATACAAAATTTTTTTAAAATCAAAAACCACATCGTCACCACATTCTTCTTTGGTTTCTCGAATACAGGTATCTAATATTGTTTCACCATAGTCTAAATGACCACCAAAATAATGATAGTAATTTTGTTTTTGACGATATTGAACTAACAATTTTCCGTTTTTAATTACAACCAACCTAGCCCTAACGGTAATTTGATGATTTTCCATATGCTAAGATCATATCATGAAAATCTATTTTGTCCGCCATGGTTCCACCGATTCTCTTGAAAAGAAAATCAGTCAACCGAACAATGAGCCTTTAAACCAAAGAGGTCCAGAACAAGCCAACGAGTTAAATAAAAGATTTGCCAATACCAAATTGGATTTAATTGTTTCAAGCCCTCATCTTCGGGCAGTTCAAACTGCTAAAGCAATCAATAATAATGTCCAAATTAGTGAATTATTTGCTGAGGTTAGAAAACCAAAAGAAGCTATCGGTCAGTCAAAAGAAAGTGATGAAATCAAAGAAATCTTCAAAAAGATTGGAGAAATGTATACAGTTGATCCAACTTGGCATTATTCAGATGAGGAGAATTTTGAAGATTTGAAAAAACGTGGTTTACTGGCTCTGGAATTTTTGAAATTACAAAGCAAAGAAAATATTGTAGTCGTATCGCACGCTAATTTTATCGCTTTATTGGCGGGATTAATGTTGTTTGGAGAAAATTTTCCAGTTGAGATATCTCTCAAACTTAAAAACTTTTTGAGGTTAAGTAATACAGGTGTCTGTATTTTTACTTATGAGGATGATAGGTGGAAACTTCAGTGCTGGAACGACACTTCGCATTGTCTTGAATAATCATGTTTTATCGATCAAATTGTCAATATTGTCCAGCAACTGATTATCAGAAGTTATAACAAAAACATTTTCATCCACTGTTGGTTCTTCAATCTGATTTTTGAATTTGTCATAAGTTTCCGGAGAGCAGGAGTTTTGTCTTTTTGAAATTCTATCTAGTGCCGTTTTGTCGTCTATTTTCAAGTAAATTAAAACTGTTTTGTCACACTTTACTTCATTATAGATTTGCTGACGGAAAGAGTGTTTTAGATTGGTACCATCAATAACGACGGATTTTCCTTGTGAAATTAGTTTGGTAGCCTCTTGGCGAAGATAATTATAGGCTTGAGTATATTGATCTTGGGAAACCTTTTCTGTACCAAATAATTGGGTGGTAATATCTTCACCTGACAAAACAGTAAAACCATATTTGTGCATTAGATGGGAGGCAACATATGATTTGCCTGAGCCGGGTAATCCCATGAGAATAACTAAAACTGGAACATTCATCTTAAAGAAGATGTAAATAATCTAATCCTAAAAATCCAACTTCGACATCCGTCATTTG
>Ga0172380_10001983_pt1 | contig 33553 bp, 31 predicted proteins | sample Leawe162metaG_FD_119747 | JGI IMG/M metagenome (GOLD analysis project Ga0172380, IMG submission 119747) | Leachate microbial communities from a municipal landfill in Southern Ontario, Canada - Leachate well 162 metaG | ecosystem: Engineered > Solid waste > Landfill > Unclassified | place... | reverse complement strand
AATGCCGTTAGGCATTCCATATCGGTAGCTATTACATTACACACAGAAAGAATGCCGTCAGGTATTCCATGTTTATAGTAACAGCATCAAATAGATATTCTATCTAAAAATTATATTAATTGTGTCGTTACCCGTTCTTGACCTGATGTATCTTTCCAGCTTTGCCTTGTCAGCACTGCTAAGCATCTCTGCCTTTTTCTTTGATGAAGTAACTGTCAGCGAAGGTATTGTATCCTGTGCATATTCCATATTCGTTATTGAAGGATAGAACATGCTTATATCAAGTATCAATTTATCTCTCTGAAGTGAGTCTGCTATGTTTAATGCGCTGCTTGCTTCAAGCTTCTTAATCTTCTCTTCAAGCACACTTCTATTTTTAAGCAATACTTCCAGTTTGTCTCCAATGTCAGTATCAATTCTGTTTTCAATCGATTCAATCTTGCTAGCCTGGTCAAGATGTTGAAGCCGCAATCTCATAGAGCCGAAATCTGTTTTGAGAAGCTGCTGAAGCGTATCTTCCTCCCCGGCTCTGTGTAAACATCCCCCGTGTAGAATATTCTTAATATTTTTGTAGTATCCGATTTAATAAGTTTCCAGTTTAAAACACTTCGGTTTCTGTCATCAAAATTCTGTGTAATTATTGTTTTTAATTTCTTCTGTTCATTAGCATCTCTTATTATACCTAAGAATATTATTGCGCTGGGTACAGAAACTACAAGAACAAACAATGATATCACACGCTGTATTCGTGATTTTAATGCCTTGTCAACATACTTCTTAGTAGGAAATTTCAGGTATCTTACAATCAGTATCGCTGAAAGAGCTATAAACACTGCATTAATAAAGAAAAGATAAAATGCACCTCCGAAGAAATACGGATTGCCGTTTGCAATACCAAAACCCGCAGTACAGATAGGCGGCATAAGTGCCGTTGCTATCGCAACACCCGGTATTGATGTTGCAATCCCTCTTCTTGTTCCTGCAACAATACCGGCAATTCCCCCGAAGAGTGCAACGCCTATATCAAGCATTGTGGGTGTTGTCCTTGCTACCAATTCATGTGTCGCCGAACCAAGAGGTGAAAGAAGAAAATATAATGTACTGATAAAAAGACTTAAGAATACAGCAAATACAAATTCCTTCATTGATGATATAAGTAATTCCTTATCATAGATTCCGATGCTTAACCCGATTCCGAGTATAGGCGACATGAGCGGAGAGATAAGCATCGCGCCAATAATCACAGCAGGTGAATTCGTATCAAGTCCTATTGATGCAAGTATGGCAGAACTTACTAGATACCACAAATTCGGACCCCTCATGTGAATGCTCTCTTTTAATGTGACTACCGCATATTCCTTGTCGCTGTTTGTTCTTATGTTTACAGCACTTATAAGCCATCTGAAAGTAAATTTATTCATCGCACATAAAATATAGATTTTTTGACAAACAATAAACCAATTAAAAAATATAACTGGGGTGTATACTTCTAAGAAACTTGATTATATATAATTATTAATACAATTATTGTTACTTTCTTCATGAAGAAATTAAATCTCCCGTTCTTGTCTACAATATTTTCTTCTAAGTGTTCTTAGTCTCCTAAGTGTTCTGATATTTTCTTTTTTTCTTAGTTACCTTAGTGTGCGTTCTTTGTCAAAAACCCGCCATCAAGTTGGGAGGACATCCGCCGTGGAGTTCGTCTCAAAACACACCCCCCGCTGTCATCCCCGCGTGTTTTTGGCGGGGATCTAACCACGTTTTCAATGTTTTTTATTTGCTTTTGTTACAAAATCTAAGTTTTGAGACAAACTCCGTAGAGGACCTTAAGTGGTGAATATATCTTGTGCGTTTTTTGCATCCCGATTTATCAGGACTTTAATCACGTACCGTGAGTTTCTTCCTTCATTAATTCCATACCTGGTATTTGTGCTATCAAATAAATACCTTGCATAATTTCTCTATCATTTCTATATTTAACGAAATGATAAATAACAATGCTTGATAAACAGGAAAAAATATTTAAGGCACTCTCTGATAGCAGCAGAATAAGAATTGTCAAAATTCTTCAGAGAAAACCTCTCTGTGTCTGCGAAATACGTGAGATTCTTAACCTCGCAACATCTACTGTCTCTAAACACCTTAGCATTCTGCGTGAAGCAGGACTTATAGTGGACTGGAAGGACGGGAAATGGATAAACTATAAAATAAATCCAGAACCCGACCCTCTTGCTTCAAATGCACTGCTTTACATTCAAATGCAAATTGAAGATGACGAGACGATTAAAAGCGACAGGAAAAAAATAACGGGTGTTGACAGAAATATTTTGTGCTGTAACTAATTCATATTCATTTCGTTAAATAAGGAAATGATTATTTATTAAACCTAAAAAATTATAATATGGAAAACCCAAAAGAAATTAAAGAAGTTGTTCGTGAGAAATATGCTGAAATAGCAAACCAGTCCAAGACTGTTAACGAAGCATCATGCTGCGGAGTCGGAAGCTGCACAGGTGTAGATTATACAATCTTTTCAGAAGATTATTCTAAGCTCAAAGGTTACAATCCCGATGCCGACCTCGGACTCGGATGCGGACTTCCAACTGAATTTGCTCTAATAAAAGGAGGCGATGTCGTAATCGACCTCGGCTCAGGTGCCGGCAATGATGCCTTTGTCGCTCGAGCAATCTCAGGTGATAAAGGAAAAGTTATTGGAATAGACTTCACCGAAGAAATGATTAATAAAGCTCGTGAGAATGCAGAGAAACTCGGTTTCAACAATGTTGAGTTCAGGTTCGGCGATATAGAAAATATGCCCTTAACTGCAAACAAAGCAGACGTAATAATAAGCAACTGTGTTTTAAATCTTGTTCCCGATAAAGAGAAAGCATTTAAAGAAATATTCAGAGTTCTTAAGCCGGGCGGACACTTTTCGGTTTCAGACGTAGTTGCATCAGGCGAGCTTCCTGCATCAATAAAAGCAGGTGCCGAACTTTATGCCGGATGTGTATCAGGAGCAATAAAGAAAGAAGAGTATCTTGTAATTATTGAAGAAACAGGGTTTGAGAATATCAAAGTTCAAAAGGAAAGAATTATTGCTATACCTGATGATATATATTTAAAGTTTATATCTGAAGAAGAATTGAAAAAGTTTAAAGAATCGGGAGTGAATCTTATCAGCATAAATGTATATGCAGATAAACCAATGACTTGCTGTGAACCTGGCAGCGGTTGCTGCTAAGGTAACACAAGTTGATTATTTCGACTTGGAGTTTGTCTCAAAACCTTTATTCGCCATTCTGTCATTCCAGCGAAAGCTGGAATCCAGAATGTTTTTCATGGTTTTGCTTTTGTTATTCTATGGTTCATATACATTTGAGACAAACTCCTTGTCATGACATCTTGCTTGCGGATTGAAGATTGTAAAATCCCGTAGGGATTGTATATCGGTAGAATGATGATCCCGGCTTGTTGAAAACCCGCCGTCTGTCGAAGACCCGCCTATCTTTTTGGCGGGGGAGGGTCTTGGCATCTTGTTTGCGGGATTACGATTGTGATATCCGAAGGTAACGCAAGTCAATGATCCCGGCTTGTCGGGGCATCTTGCTTGCAGACTAACGATTGTGATATCCCGTAGGGATTATATGTCGGTAGGTAATGAGTGTTTATAAAATTTATACCCCTTTAGGGGTTTAATGTTAAAACAAAATATGAACAAAATCAAAATACTATTCGTCTGTATTCACAACAGTGCAAGAAGCCAGATGGCTGAAGCCTTTGTGAACACATATCACGGCGGGAAATTCTATGCCGAAAGTGCCGGTCTCGAACCCGGAATACTTAATCCGCATGTAGTTAAGTCTATGGCGGACATTGGGTTTGATATTTCTAAAAATCCGACAAAGGATGTCTTCACCTTCTTTAAAGAAGGAAGATTGTATGACTACGTTATAACCGTCTGCGATGAGGCTTCTGGTCAAAGATGTCCTATATTTCCGGGAGCACTGAAGAAAATTAACTGGTCATTCGAAGACCCGTCTGCTCTTACAGGATCAGAGGAAGACAAACTGATAAAGATTGCATCTATAAGAGACAGTATTAAAACAAAAGTTGATGAATTCTTAAAAACTTTATAAATACTAATTATATGTTAGAAATAAAAGTACTTGGTACTGGCTGTGCAAGGTGTAAAGAACTCGAAAGAATGTGTTTCGATACAGCCGCAGAAAACAATATTACCGCAGATATTCAAAAAGTTACCGAATTAAAAGATATAATGTCTTACGGTATTATGCAGACTCCGGGACTCGTTATAAACGGTGTGGTGAAGTTAAGCGGAAAACTGCCGACGAGGTCCACACTTCTTCAATGGATGAAAGAGGATAGAGCCGTAACGCGTAACGCGTAAACTGTGAACTGTAAGAGCAGTAACGGGAAGAACCGCGAAGGAGTAACGCGTGACTTAAGAACCGTGACACGTAACGCGTGAACTGTAAGAGCAGTAACGGGAAGAACAGTGAACGAGTAACGCGTGAACTGTAAGAGCAGTAAAGAGAAGAGCCGTGACGAGTGACGTGTAAGTCGTTAATCGTGAAGAAAGATTGTTTTATTACAAAAATGTTTTGGATAAAAATACGAAGAACTTAAAAAACAATATCTGGTTTGTAGCAATATTAATTGCCTTATGGTTTTTAATTTACTTTAATCTCGAAAGGCTTTTCTCCTCGGTAAACGACCTTACAGGGTTATCTTCCATCAAAGAAGGATACGCAAGAAGTATAGAGTTCTTTATTTATGAAGTTCCAAAAGTGTTAATGCTTCTTACATTAATAGTCTTCGTAATGGGCATTATACGGACATACTTCTCTCCCGAAAAAACAAGAGCATTGCTTGAAAAGAAATCATTATTTCTCGGAAACGTGCTTGCATCGGTACTCGGAATATTCACACCCTTTTGTTCTTGTTCTGCCGTGCCTCTATTTATTGGCTTTGTTGAAGCAGGCGTTCCTCTTGGCGTTACGCTTTCATTCCTCATTGCAGCTCCGATGATTAATGAAATAGCGGTAGTACTTCTTTTCGGATTATTCGGCTGGCAGACTGCTGCCATATACGTATCAATGGGGTTATTAATAGCTATCGTTTCGGGATATATAATTGGTAAACTCAAACTTGAAAAATACGTTGAAGAATGGGTCTATGAAATAAAAAGCGGTAAACAGGAATCAGTAGAAGAAAAAATGACACTGCATGATAGAATTGAAAGCGGATATACTGCGGTTAAGGATATAGTCGGAAAAGTGTGGATATATATCATTATTGGTGTAGGCGTTGGTGCAGGTGCGCATGGATACGTTCCCGAAGACTTCATGGCAAGCTTCATGGGTAAAGATGCGTGGTGGTCAGTACCTCTTTCTGTTTTAATTGGCATTCCTTTGTATTCTAATGCAGCAGGAATAATTCCAATAGTATCAGTTCTTATAGAAAAAGGTGCTTCGCTCGGTACTGCACTCGCATTCATGATGTCAGTAATTGCTTTATCGCTTCCTGAAGCTATCATTCTGAAAAAAGTTTTAAAGATTCAAATGATATTTATCTTTTTCGGCATTGTGGGTGCCGGTATAATGCTTGTCGGATTTATATTTAATATAATATATTAAATGGAAAAACTAACAAAGAAACTTTCGTTCTTAGACAGATATCTTACTCTCTGGATATTTGCTGCTATGTTTGTTGCAGTATTGACGGGGTACTTGTTTCCGGGTATTGTAGATTTCTGGAATAACTTTCAGTCAGGAACTACAAACATCCCGATTGCGATTGGTTTGATATTAATGATGTATCCGCCGTTAGCGAAGGTTCATTACGAAGACCTTGGAAAGGTTTTCAAAAACTATAAAATTCTGGGTTTATCTCTTGTACAAAACTGGATAATTGGTCCCTTGCTAATGTTCTTTCTTGCTATAATATTCTTGCAGGATTATCCTCATTATATGGCAGGCTTGATACTGATAGGTCTCGCACGCTGCATCGCAATGGTAATTGTCTGGAATGAACTTGCAAAAGGTGATACCGAATACGCCGCAGGTCTCGTGGCATTCAATTCCATCTTTCAGGTTCTTTTCTTTTCCGTTTATGCTTATATATTCCTGACTGTTCTTCCGAATCTTTTCGGGCTTACTTCATTTACGGTCAATGTTACTATCGGTCAGATAGCTGAAAGCGTATTCATTTATTTGGGCATACCTTTCATTGCGGGTTTTCTGACACGATTAATATTAGTCAAGATGAAAGGAAAAGACTGGTATCACAATAAATTCATACCAAAGATAAGTCCGATAACTTTAATAGCACTGCTCTTCACAATATTTGTCATGTTTTCGTTTAAAGGCGAAACCATTATAAAAATTCCTCTGGATGTTGTGCGTATTGCGATTCCTTTGATTATATACTTTGTAATAATGTTCTTCGTTTCATTCTTCATGGGAAAGAAAGTCGGAGCAGATTATTCAAAGACGGCAACGTTGTCATTCACGGCTGCCAGCAATAACTTCGAGCTCGCTATTGCAGTCGCTGTGGCGGTGTTTACCATAAATTCAGGAGAAGCATTCGCAGCAGTAATAGGACCGCTCGTTGAAGTACCGGTGCTGATAGCTCTGGTAAACGTTTCGTTGTGGCTCCAGAAAAAGTATTTCCCGAAAGCAGAAAAAGGTGATATTAAACCGCCTGACTTATGTCCTTAAATTTATAATTATTTTGATATGAAAAAATTTGTTGTAATATTTCTGTTAAGTTTGATTTTTGTGTCTTGTCAGAAAGATAAGATAATCGGCACGAACGATATTACTTACAAAGTTTATTATTTCCACCCGTCTGCAAGATGCGAAAGCTGCATAAACATAGAGAACTTCACAAAGGAGCTTGTAACCACAAAATACTCTACCCCCCTTCCGATGAAGTATGAATCGCTGAACATCGAAGAACCCGAAAACGAACATTTTAAAAAAGACTTTAATCTTAAATTTGGTTCCGTTGTAATAACAAAGTATAACAAAGGACAGGTTGAAAAGTACAAGAATCTCGACAGTATCTGGTCATACAGCGACAATAAATTTAACTTTTTCAAATACGCAGACAACGAAATTCAAGCATTCTTAAAATGACTATAAAAATTCTCGGCAGCGGCTGCAGTAGATGTAACAAGCTCTATAAGAGAGTAACAGAGGTGGTAAAAGAAAACAATATTCAGGCAGAAGTGATAAAATCAGACGATATAAAAGAATATGCAAAGTTCGGGATAATGATGACACCGGGTTTAGTGATTAATGAGAAGCTTGTATGTTCAATAAATGTTCCTTCAGAAAAAGATATACTTAAATATATTTATGAAAATTCTTAAAATTAAATTTCCCTTATGAAAAAACAGATTGTAGTATTATTGTTGATTGTTTTCACCATTATTTCCTGCAAGAAAAGCAGTACAGAAAACACACATGAAACAAGCGGTGTCGTGGGTAAAGACTCTGTAAAACATAAAATTGAATTTGTAGAGCTCGGCTCTGTAAACTGTATTCCATGCAAGAAGATGCAGCCAATCATGAAATCAATAGAGGAGAAATATAAAGGGCAGGTCAAGGTTACATTCCATGATGTATGGAAAGACGATGCTCCTGCTAAGAAATACGGAATACAATTAATACCAACTCAGGTATTTCTGGATGCCAACGGCAAAGAAATCATGCGGCACGAAGGCTTTTTCCCTGAAGAAGATATTGATAAGTTTTTTCAGTCTCAGGGCTTAACCTATAACAACTAAGCAAATGGTAGATTCAATATTTGAATTTTTAAGCAGCGCTCTTTCGGGAAATGCTTATACCGCTTTATTTGCTTCTTTTGGCTGGGGTATAATAAGCGTTTTATTAAGTCCGTGTCACCTCTCAAGCATTCCTCTGGTAGTAGGATTTATAAATTCTCAGGGAGAAATATCATATAAAAGAACTTTTAATATATCCTTGGTTTTTGGTATTGGCATACTTGTAACCATTGCTTTAATAGGTATAATTACTGCTATTGCCGGAAGATTATTAGGCGATGTCGGAACCATAGGTAATTATTTAGTAGCAGTAGTGTTTTTTGTTGTCGGTTTATATTTAATGGATATTATTAAACTTCCATGGGATGGTGCAAGTATAAAGCCTACAAAACATAAAGGTATAACTGCTGCATTTATTCTTGGTTTATTATTCGGCATCGGACTTGGACCCTGTACATTTGCTTATATGGCTCCTGTACTTGGAATTGTATTTCAGGTATCTAAAACAAATATACCGTACTCGGTCGCTTTGCTTCTTGCTTTTGGCGTAGGTCATATTTTGATTATTGTTGCTGCTGGGACATTAACAAAGAAAGTTCAGCAATACTTAAACTGGACAGAAAAATCTAAAGCATCAACATACATTAAACGTATCTGCGGAGTGCTTGTAATATTAGGCGGTATATACATGATTTATAACACATTTTAATTAAATATGAAACGAATAATAATAGTTATATTGCTTCAATTTCTGTTCTCGACATTTTCATTTGCCCAGTTTTATACTGATTTTAAAAAAGAAGACATAAATGGCAGCGATATAAAATTAAGTGCCTTTCTTGATAAAGGACCTGTAATGCTTGGCTTCTGGAGAATGTGGTGTCCTATGTGCAAAGAAGAACAAAGAAACATGCAAGTACTTTTTGAAAAATATAAAGATAAAGGATTCACTTACATTGGGATTAATATCGATAATCAAAAATCAGTTTCAAAAGTAAAATCATTCGTTTCATCGATGGGATATACATTTCCTGTTATTCTTGATACGGATAAGGAAATTTTCCAATTGTACAGCGGGTCTGAAGATGCTGTCCCGTATTACTTAATTATTGGAAGGAACAAAAGTATTCTCAATGTTCATCTTGGCTACAAAATCGGTGACGAAAAGATGATAGAAGAGGAAATCATAAAAGCACTAAACGAGTAAATATAACTTGTCCGTCTATTTGTGCTTTCTTGTATAAATTTTATATTACACTATGTAATTTAATCTAACAAGTAATACATAAATCAGATTTTTCAACGTATTCAATTTGAATTGTTGAGTGAGAGATTTCAAATTTATCGTTAAGAGTAATATTTATGTTATTCAGTACGTCATTATCGAAAATGTAATCACTTTTTACTACGATATGTACAGTTAATGCAACCTGAGATGTACTTAAACTCCAAATATGTAAATCGTGTATTTCTTTTACTCCTTCAATACTCATTAAATAGTCAAACACACTCTTGATATCAATGTTTTCGGGGACTGCATCAATAGATAATCTGATTGTTTCTTTTAAAAGTTTATAAGTCATAGTAAATATTACACCAACAATCATCAAACTGACCAAAGGGTCTAGCCAATAGAACTTGTATATAGTGATGAAAATTCCGGAAACAACAACACCCGCAGAAACAAGAGCATCAGTAAGCATATGCAGGAACGCACTTTTTAGATTTAAATCCTTTTCTTTATCTTTAATAAACAGATAAGCGGTAAAACCATTAATAAGTATTCCTATAAAAGCAACTGATATTACAGTCATCCCATCAATTTGTACAGGGTTGTAAAACCTATGCACTGATTCCCAAATAATAACACCAAGTGCAACCAGCAGTAGAATTGAATTTATGAGAGCAATTAAAATAGAACCCTTTTTATAACCGTAAGTAAATTTTTCCGTTGACTTCTTCTTGATGAGCATAGCGGCAATTAATGCGAGAATAAGAGAAATGACATCGCTGAAGTTATGTCCGGCATCAGAAATTAGTGCAACGGAATTAGATATTAAGCCGTAAAATATTTCTATTGCAATAAATGCAACGTTTAATATTATACCAATAACGATTGGTTTATTATAAACTACATTATTATGGTTGTGTTGTTCTTTCAATGCTATTAAATTGATGTCAATCTAAAATATTTGAATTAATATAAATATCCATTTAAATAGGTTAAACTGCTTCGTTTCCTCTTTCGTTCGTTCTAATTTTTATTACATCTTAAACAGAAGTATTAAATATATTGCTGTCGCCTTTTAATCCTTTATGAGCATTCAACTGAATAGTATCACAACGTTCTCTACCATATCATTATTTACCACAACTTCCAATTTCACTTTATGAATATAATCTATACCGTCAAGATTGATTTTGCTTTCAGTATCTTTGGCATTCGTTTTTCAAAAACCTTTTATATCTGAAATTATTTTTTCGCCTTTGTTATCCATTTATCATAGCCTCCGTTTTTTCATGCCTCTTGAAATAACATCAGCCTAAGCGTTATTCTTTAATTATTTGTTTTTAGGTTTAAATACACTTTTTATATATATATGCAACCGACATTAAAAATTTTGCCGTTATTTTTAAAAATTTATTTCCGCAAAATTTAACTTCTTCCTTGCATTCTAATTTAAAAGGCATCCAAAATGAAAAACAGATTTAAAATAATGTTGAGTTTCACCGCTGACCCTTCGAAAAAATGCGATTTTGAATTGTTTTCTCGCTCTTTCTCGTATGCTCCTCGTATGTTTCAGGTATGTTTCGGCTCCGACTTGCGCCTCAGTTGCGCTTCCGTTGGCTCCATTCCTCGTTCCCTCGTTATTGTCCATGTTCACAAATTGTCACTTTGTCACTGCGTGTTCTGTGTCGCAGATTCGCCGCGGAGAACGTACGTCGTGGAGTTCGTCTCAAAACACCCCCGCTGTCATCCCCGCTCGTTCTTGGCGGGGATCTAACCCCGTTTTCACTGTTTTTTATTTGCTTTTGTTACAAAATTTAAGTTTTGACAAACTCCGTAGCGGATCACTTTGTCACTCAGAAACCGTTCATAAATATATAAGTTGATTTTTATATAATAGATAATTATGTTTTATAACTATTAACTTTAAAAGGAGTATATAATGAAAAATTTATTTCTGCTTTTTTTAGTCTTTATCACTGCCTCTCTACTTAAGGCTCAGTCTCCAGTCGCTGAAATTTATGATCCGCCGATTCCGTATGTTAACAGCAGTCTCGATTGGGGTACGGATCTTCTCGTTTCTGCGACTGAACCTTTTGGAAAACATTCCGGTGTTTATCGCAGTAGTAATAATGCAATCTATGTCGCAATTCCCGATACGAACATACTTGCGGGAAAGAGTATTGTTGTCCTTCGGTCAACAAACGACGGAGCTAACTGGTCAATTACCGGCTCTATCAATCCGGCTACAATAGTACCGAAAACAAAAATGGTAGGAAGAGAGGATTCCATTTATTGTTTCTTTGATTATGCCTCTACGATTTATGCATGGAACGTTGTTACTAATAACCTCTACCCGTTTACAACTTACACAAACGTAAGAGATTTTGATGCCGCAATCTCTTCCACACTAAGCCTTTATTTAATTATTGACCTACAACCTAATAGAGATGTAAGGTTATACGGCTCAGCAACAGGCGGACAAACCTGGACTTATGCAGTTTATCTAACCTCCACAGGAGCACATCCCAGATTTTACATGTCCGGAACCGGTGATACTTTACTGATAAATTACTACGGAGTAAATATAACAGCAGATACTATTTCATCCGCTATCAGAAGTGTCCGTTATAGAGAATCGGCACCTGGAACTCTTGCTCTTGCGGGTACATTCTCCACCCCAATTGCTGGAGGCGTGCCTAAATCACAATTCCAGTGTGTTATGAATGGTGGGAAGGCGTGGATTTTCTACACAACAGGATTGACAGGTGAGATAGACCTGAACTGTATGGTAAGTGCCGATAATGGATTTTCATTCGGTGCACCGTTTACTATAGGAGCACTTCCCTCCAGAGATGAATATTGGTTCGACGCTAAACATTATAGTGTGGGAGTTGATTTGGTCTATTATTCCGATTCATTACAAGCTGGACCTGCTACATCACAAACGGATAAGCTTTTTTACTCTTTCGCAACTTACAGTACGCCTGAAACATTCTGGAGTCCAGTTGCATTTTCTCAAAAGCCTCCTTGCTGGTCAGATAGAGGTTACATTCCGACTCTCGTTGAATACTACAATACTGGAAATGATTTAGGTGTTGTTTGGGTCGGACAGGATGGAGCAGACAGAAAAGTTTACTATGACAGATATGCTGCGGTAACACGTATTTCAAACAATGAAAACATTGTCCCTGAAGATTATTCACTCGGGCAGAATTATCCAAACCCGTTCAATCCTCAAACAATGATTGATTTTGCTATTCCTAAAAACGGGATGGTATCTATAATATTGTATGATGTCACCGGCAAGGAAATAGCAACAATACTAAACCGTGAAATGACAAAAGGAAGTTACACAGTTGATTTCAATGCTTCATCAATATCAACAGGTGTATATTTCTATAAACTTGTTTCGGGTAACTTCACTGCAACTAAAAAGATGATGGTTATCAAGTAATTCTCAATTCGATTTTATCCATAACCGCTCGGTACTTTGACCGGGCGGTTATATTTTTATCAATTCTGCACTTCGAATTTCATTAGTAAATCATGTCTTTAAAGTCTCATATTAAAAAGTTAATTTGAATAAAATTATTTAATAATACATTATGAAAAATTTCAGAATATTCTTAGCAGTCTTATCTCTTTCTTTTATTTTTAACACACTATACGCTCAGGAATTAATCGATGTTAAAATAAATGATGCAACAGAAGTAAAAAATCAGGGTATGAGCGGTACATGCTGGTGCTTTTCCGTTGTTTCTATACTTGAATCGGGGATGATAAATGCGGGTATCAACTCTCCTGACCTTTCCGAAATGTTTATCGTCAGAAACATTTATTTTGATAAGGCAAAAAACTACATTCTTCGTCAAGGATTCACAAGATTCTCCGAGGGAGCTTTTACTCATGACGTAATTCCTGCTATTAAAAAGTATGGAATGGTTCCCGAAGAAGTTTATCCAAGCTCACCCTCAGGTATGATTAATCATCAGGGATTTGATTCGAAACTTAAAAAGTTTCTTGACAGCGTAATTGCTAAAACACCAATTTCATCAAACTGGCAGGTTAATTTTAATAAAATGCTTGATGATAAATTCGGACAGGTTCCGTCTGAATTTACATACAATGGAAAGACTTACACACCTATATCTTATTCAAAAGAAGTTTTGAAATTTGACCCTAATGACTATGTTGGTCTTACTTCATTCACTCATCATGAGTTCTATAAACCGTTCAACGTTGAAGTGCCTGATAACTATTCAGGTGGATTGTTTTACAATGTTCCTGTAAATGAACTTCTTGAAGCAACAGAGTATGCAATTATGGAAGGGTTTACTGTCGGATGGGATGCCGATGTTTCTAATTCTTATTTCGAACAGGATAAAGGATGGGCTATGTTACCGAAAGACAAAGCTGATTTATCCGGCACAATTAACCCCGATGAAAATGAAACTGTTTACTCTCAGCAATCCCGTCAGGAGCTTTTTGAAAACCTTACGACACAGGACGACCATTTAATGCACCTGACCGGTATAAAGAAAACCAAAGACGGCAAGAAATTCTTCTTCGTAAAGAATTCCTGGGGACCAATGGGACCGTTCAAGGGTTTCATTAATGTCTCCGAAACATATTTCGGAATTAATACTATCACAATCGTAATGCCGAAGGCAGGCTTAAAACCGGATATCAGAGCAAAACTGGGTATATAATTAATGTTAATAATTTATTAACAGACAGCTTACCATTTAATTCAGATGGTTTGTTAAATTGATACTCTAAGATTATAATACTTATCATTACGGATACACAATATATTACATCACAAAGCATCAAAGAAGTCGATACTATTATTTTATCGGATCTCCATCTCGGCTCGGAAGTTGCAAGACCGACTCAAGCGAGGGAGACTCTTATGAAATATAAATTTAAAAGATTAATACTTCTCGGAGATATTTTCGATGACCTTAATTTCAGCAGACTGAAGAAAGAACACTGGAGTTTTCTCTCATACATCAGAAGACTTTCAAATCCGAAGAACAAAATCGAGGTTGTCTGGGTAGAAGGAAATCACGATGAAGGTCTTTCAAAAATCACATCACATTTTATCGGAATAAAAGTTTACAAAGAATATTCGTTTCGCATTAAGGATAAAAACATTCTTGCTATTCACGGTCATCAATTTGATAGATTCTTAAACGAAAATATTATCATCAGCAGTGTAGCATCATTTATTTACGATAAAATTCAGAGGCTTAGTGGCGAGAAGCAATCACTTGCCAGGTGGGTAAAGAGAAAAAGCAAAGGCTGGTTACGTCTCGCTAACAAAATAGCAATCCGTGCATCTGAATATGCCAAACAAAAAGGATTTAACACTGTGATATGCGGCCATACCCATCAATCACATCATACATTTTTTTCTGACCTGGGAATCTCATTTTATAATTCAGGCTGTTGGACGGATATACCACAAACATACATCATAATATCAAACAACGGAGAATTTGAGATTAAAATTGCGGAATCTTTATAACAAATAATATAATAAATGCAAATGCCCGGTGTAGGGTTCTCACCACCGGACAATTTGCATTGGCTATGAACAAAGAGTATATTGAGAGCACTACATCTAAGATACCTCCGGTAAAAGTAAATTTATACTGTGTATAATTATTTTACTTTCATCTATTTTTGTTGTAAATATTACATTCCTTTTATGGGATAAGTCCTTCATGAAGTTTAATATTTGTGAAAAATCATCAGGCTTAAACATCATTTGAAAAATTATCCTGCCTCTATTCTTAATGAACAGTAAATATGGAATAGAATTATCAGAATTTTTTTTAGGCTTAAAAATTTCGCTTATTGTTGACTCAAAAATTACTTCATCAAATTCCTTTTTCTCCTTGATCATTTTCAAATTCTCTATGCTGCCTTTTCTACCCTTGTAAGAAGAAATTAATACCAGCAATGCACCCAAAAACAATATGATTAAAAATAAGTGATAAGGGATGTTTTCATTTGATGTAGAATTTGAGACAAGGTTGAGCGTAATTAAAACTGTTGATAATACAAGCAACGTTATTGCAAAGAGGACTTGTTTTAAAAAGCTTTTTGTTACGCATTTATAAAGTATGCAATTTGTCATAAATTATTTATTTATTACAAATCTGAAATAATAATAATACTAAATTATAATGCTAATATTAAGAAAAGGTTAACGAGGTAAATCAATAAACTTATAATAATTTGTAAGTGTGTATCATACAATTTCCATTGTTCTTCTTAGTTTATTGCGTTGTGATATTTCGCTGTCGTAAACTCTTTTAATACCATCACCAAGTGATTTTTCAATATCACGTATATTACTAATAAGCCTGTGAAGTCCTGCTATTTCAACCGATGCCGCCTGATCTGAACCCCACATTGCTCTGTCTAAAGTAATATGCCTTTCAACAAAAGTTGCACCAAGTGTAACGGCAGCCCAGGTGGGGGCGAGACCGGTTTCATGCCCCGAATACCCTATTGGCAGTTCAGGATAATCGTTTTTTAAAGTAACAATCATATTGAGGTTTAATTCATCAACAGGACACGGATATGCAGAAGTAGAATGTGCAATCAATAATTTTTCCTTCTCCAGATTTTTAACAGCATCCTCAATTTCTTCCTTTGTGGACATTCCGGTTGAAATGATCAGAGGCTTTCCGGTTAATTGCATCTTTCTTAAAAGAGCAATGTCGGTAAGCGAGGCTGAAGCTGCTTTATAGCATTTCGGCGAAAAGTTTTCAATAAAATCTACAGAAGGCTCATCCCAGCAAGAAGCAAACCAATCAATTTCCAGACGCTTACAGAAACTATCAATCTCATTAAAATCTTCATAACTTAATTCCATTTTATGCCGGTATTCTAAATAAGTTATCCGCCCCCAGGGTGTATCCCTCTCTTTATTCCATTGATCTTTAGGAACACAAATTTCGGGAGTTCTTTTCTGAAACTTAATCGCATCGCAACCAGCTGCTTTTGCACCGGTAATAAGATTCTTGGCAAGCTCTAATGAACCATTATGATTTATACCGATTTCTCCGATCACATAGACACTTTCACTATCACCTACAAACTTATTCCCAATTTTTACTTTTGATGTTTTGTTCATTTCTGTAAATTTAGTTTTTATATTACCAGGCAGTCCAGCCGCCATCAACAATAAGATTAGCTCCTGTCATATAAGAAGAAGCATCACTGGCTAAAAACACAACAGCACCGGCATAGTCCTCAGGCTTTGCCATTCTTTTCAACATTGTTTTCTCTGAATATTTTTTAATAAATTCTTCATTCTGAGCATCCTCAACACCGCCGGGAGACAGTGTATTCACTCGAACACCTTTCACGCCCCAGTAAGCAGCGAGGTACCTTGTAAAATTTACTATAGCACCTTTGCCTGTTGGATATGCCGGAGATTTATAAAATAATTGTTTTCCCGTTTCATCGGTATATATTGATTGATCCGGACCAACAAGACCATAAGTCGAACCTACATTTATAATACTTCCCTTTCTTTTCTCTGCCATTACTGAACCAAAAACCTGGCAGCACAAAAAAGTACCGGTTACATTTACGTTTATTGACTTTCTCCATAAATCGCATGAATAGTTTTCAAACATTGTTTGGCTTAGCATATCTTCGCTGCTTATAAATGTATCGTTAATAGCCGCATTATTAATTAATACATCTATTCCATTTGTTTCAGATTCAATAATACTATTTGCCTCTTTAATAGAATGGTGATTGGTAACATCTATTCTTAGCGCAAATGATTTATGGTTTAATTCATTTAAAAGTATTTTCGTTTTATTCAAATCAATATCACACGCTATTACACTGGCACCATATTTTGATAATGCAATACACTGTGCTTGTCCTATTAATCCCGCTGCCCCGGTGACTACTACTATTTTATCTTTAAGCGAAAACATATCATTGGTCATATTTATTTTGCGGATTTGAAATTTGTGATTTTTCTGAAAACCGGTTCTACTGGTTTTCCCCATAAAAAACTGGATACATTATTTTCTTCAATTGCTCTCTTTAAAACCGGTAAAACTCTTTCGTATGCCTGCAACGTATAATCAATTTCACTATCGGTGTGAGAATAAGACAAATTATGAAAACCACCCCAAAGAATTCCATTTCTAATCATTTCCTGCTGAACAAGAGATTTCATCTCAAGCGGATTACCTGCTGATGAGTCGAATGTAATAATACTTCTGAAATCATAACCAGTACATTTCGTGTACATCATACCCAATCCTGATGCTATTTGGTTATAACCCTCTATTAGTTTTTTCCCCTGCTTGTATAGATGCTCAACAACATTGTTTTTCAGTATAAATTTCATCGTTGCAAGTGCTGCTGCCAATGACAATGCCTCTCCACCAAAAGTTGTAAAGAAGAATACATCTTTATCAAGCAATTTCATCACCTCTTTTCTTCCGGTCAGTACTGATAAGGGCATTCCATTAGCAATAGCTTTTGAATAAGTAGCGAGATCAGGTTTAATACTAAAATATTCCTGTGCACCACCGTTAGCCATTCTGAACCCCGTCCACATTTCATCAAAAATAAGAAGCGAACCGTTTGCTTTGCATATTTCTGCTGCTTTATTCAGGAAGTCATTATCAGGTTTTTCAAATATTACAGGCTCAAGTATTACACAAGCAACGGTTTTATCAATTGATAATAAGAGTGAGTCTATATCATTATAGTTAAAAGTATTTACAAGGTCTGCAGTAGAATCAGGTATGCCCCGATTTCTGTCAGTTACTGATATATACCAATCGTGCCAGCCATGATAGCCGCAGCATAAAACTCTTTCTCTGTTTGTGTAAGCTCTTGAAAGTCTGATAGCAGCACTTGTAACGTCACAGCCGGTTTTTGAAAATCTAATGCTTTCAGCATTAGGTATCATTTGTTGTATCATATCGGATGTTTCTACTTCTAAAGGATGCATAAGAGAAAATGTTATTCCATCATTAAGCTGCATATTAATTGCCTTGTCAATTTCCTCTATACAATACCCAAGCACCAATGGTCCAATACCCATATTATAATCAATGTATTCATTCCCATCAACATCCCATACTCGCGCCCCTTTTCCCTTCACTAAGTAATTTGGTGCAACACCATTGACCCATTGAGTAGGACCTTTTGCAAGTGTTTGAGTTTGAGATGGTATTAATTCTTTTGCTCTGTTTATTAACTCTGTCGATTTTGAAATATTCGGATAGTTTAAATTGTTTAATACTTTATTCATTTATGTGATCAAATTCAGCTAATATTCTTTCCAAAATGTATAATGGTGTAAGTTCCTCATGGATTAAAGCGTCTGTAAAAAGCGCAGGTTTAAACCATTTATCCTTAAAACCAAAAGGTAAAACCTTTCCTGAAATATTATTCTTAAGCGCTATCTCAGAAACGATGGAAAATAACCCGCCGGTTAAGAAGTGATCTTCAATTGTTACTGTCAGATAGCTTCGGTTTAAACTTTTTACTATTATATCTTCGTCAATAGGCTTTAATGTTCGTAAATTAATAAGCCCTGTTTGAATTTTGTTCCTTTCAAGCAGATGCATTACTTCTAATGCTTCACGAAATAATACCCCGCTTGACAAAATAGTAACGTAACCAATATCTTTTATTATTTCAGCACTCCCTTCATTAAAATCACTTGCATGTTTATATAGAGATTTCCTGTTATTGAATCTTATATAGTAAGGAGAAGAGCTTTTAAGAACCGACTCAATGCATTTCACCATATCATCTTCGTCAGCAGGACAAAATACATTAACATTTGGTATTCCCCTCATCAAAGAAACATCTTCCAGAGCCTGATGTGTAGGTCCATTAGCTTCTGATAGCAGCCCCGAAAACCCTCCAACAAGTTTTACGGGCAAATTTGGAATTCCAACATCAGTTCTAATGAATTCAAATGCCCTCATCGTTAGAAATGAAGCCAATGCATGAGTTATTGGGATTCTACCTCTTAAAGCCAACCCCGCGGCCATTCCAACCTGGGTCATTTCTGTAATACCCGTGTCAATAAACCTGTTCCCGATTTTATCTGGCAGGTTTCTTATTGCAGCTCTGTTTTCTGATGTCATTATAATAAATCTATCATCATCAGCAACTAATTTTTCTAACAGTTGTTCGTAATTCATTTCACCTAACCATTAAAGTTTTTGATGTGAGTTTGGTTTTCTTCTTTGTGTATAATTCAATAAGTAAATTTTCAACCTCATCCGTTGAAAAATTAACAAACCATCTGTCAGCCTTGTTTTCTATACTGGGCAACCCTTTCCCCCTTACCGTATCAGCTATAATTATGTTGGGTTTTCCGTTTGAGTAATCCAAGCTCATAATCGATTTATCCAATTCTTCAAAATTGTGACCATCAGTTCTGTTGACATTCCATCCAAATGCTTTAAATTTATTCTCAAGAGATTCCAGTCTTATTAGTTTTTCTGTCTCTATATTTGCCTGAAATTTATTTCTGTCAATTATTGCCACAAGATTATCTAAGTTCTTAGATGCAGCAACAAGCAATCCTTCCCATACCGAACCTTCATTCAATTCACCATCGCCAAGCATAACAACAACCTTGTTCTTTCCTTTTCTAAGTTTAATGTCATACGCTATACCCATAGCCACACTTAATAGATGCCCCAAAGAACCGGAGTGAAATTCAACTCCCGGAACATTCCCATTGGGATGCCAGTAAATATCATCATTAGTTTTCAAATGATTTTTTAATCTGTTTGAATCGAGTATTCCTACTTCCGCAAGTGTTCCGTATAACGCGGGAACATCATGTCCTTTTGACAGCAAAAAGTAATCTCTATCTTGACTGTTTAAATATCCCTCACTAACATTAAGATAGCATTTGTAAAGGTACACAAGAATATCGGTGCAAGATAATGATGCACCGATAAAGCAGCCTCCATCAGTTGACATCCTTATTATGTGCTCACGAACTTTAAACGATGTTTTTTCAAGATTCTCAATTTCCTCTGATGTCATATATTTCTTGTTTGTTTTTCAGAAATAGTCTTTAATTTACCTATAATGTTTCTATACCAGTTTACACCCGCATAAATCCTGTTTATTTCCATTATTTCAGGATTCCTTCTTAGCAAACTCAGAATATCATTAAGTGTGAAACGTGGTTTCACAGGATACAATTCTTTATAAACCCTTTTTATAAAATCATAATCCTCTTTATAATCTATCGTAAAACGGTGACTCATTGAATAATCCCGGCAATGTTCCCATTCTACATTTCCTATACTAAACATTTCAGGGTTATCCCAGATAAAAGGTGTTGTGTGCTCTCTTTCATACGGTTCCTCAGCTTCTCTCCACGCTTTTTCAAGTGCATCAATACTCATTACCTCAACATCATTCCCATCGGGATATGTTGCAGGATGTAAATTACTCACATAATCAAACTTCTCTGAATTACTTATATAATAACTCAATACTTTATCTATTATTTCAGGATCAATCAACGGACAATCCGAAGGTATTTTTACTACAACATCAGCCCCGTATATTATTCCCGTTTGCAGATGCCTGTCCAGCAAATCATTCTCCGAACCTCTAAAATACTTCTTTCCTTCTCTTTCGCACAAATCAACTATTCTATCATCCTCTTTATTACACGTTGTTGCCACTACAATCTCGGGGTTAAAACACGAGCCCTCAATCCTTTCAATCATCCTTAATAAAAGTTCTTTTCCGCACAATGATAAAAAAACTTTGTTTTTTAGTCTTGTCGAATTTGACCTTGCCTGAACAACCACAACCACATTCTTAAATGTATTCAATAATCTGCTTCTTGGTTGGTTTGTATTCTTTTAAAATTTGATTATTATAATTAATCGCCTCATTAAGTTTGTATTCACACACTGTAGCAATATTTCGTGCTGATGCTCCGCTATTCTGCAGCGGGGTCATTAATTTCAAAGTATTTACATCAAAATCCGAATAAACCTTCTTTCCTAAAGCAAGCCCCACATATACTACTGATGAATACTTTGTTATTAATATTTTGCAATTTGCAATCATCTCATTCGTGTTTCCTTCAGTAAATACGAGCGAACCCGGAGCATATTGCTTTATTTCCTTAATAGCCCGTTCAAAATTTTCATTTGGGTGAAGTTTAAAAATCAACTGACTTTTCCCTGCAATCTTTAATGCATTTAAAATAAACTTCTTTCGGTTTTCAAACTTAAGTGTTTCTCTTGTATCAGATGTACATACAAGTACATAGTTTCTATGTGAAAACGAATTCTTCTTGTAAATTTTACAATTATCAAAATTTGGAATTCCCGTAACCCTTATTTTCTCTGCTTTGCATCCTTTCCTGACGAACAACTCTTTGTAACCCTCCGAAGCTACACAAAAAGTTTCATAAGCATCCGAAAGACCCGTGGTGGCTGTACTTGCAAGATACCTCGGAAGTTTAAGATATTTTGCAAGATGGAAAAATATGTTCTCTTTATCTGTCATACCTTCCTGAACAAGCACTATCCTTTTGTTACGGATATTTTTCTGTATTAATAAATCACTGCAAGTAACAACTAAATCATAACTATTATTTATACCTTTATAGTCAATCTTCAATTCATTTTGTGCTAAATATAACTCTGTGTTTTTTTTAGGTGTTCCACCGAGCACAGTAAAATCAAGTAAACCTCGTTTTACAAAAAATCCCTCAAAACCGTTAGCATAATACGGCGTGAAGTAGCAGTCATACTTATCATCAAGATATAATGAAATCTGATGCATCATCTTTGTCTGATTTAACGAACCGCATATAAACAATATATTCATACTATATAAATCAATTTTAATCATACAATATATATAATTCATTTTTTAAGACTATTAAGGAATTGTCACCAAAATGTAAAATGAATGTCCATATCGAGGCGATAAAATCAATATGGAATTAATTCGCTCTTAAGCCATATGGGTAAATCAACATATTTAATATGCGAGGGCTCACATATTTAGGGATCAAATAGTTGAGAGTTTTTTGTACAAAGATATCATTTTGTTCCTGATTTCTTCTCTTTCAAATTGAGTAATTAATTTTTCCGAAACAGCAACCCCCTGCTTATAAAATGATTCGTTGTGTATCAATTTTTTTAGGATTTCAATAAACCCCTTATTGTTCTTTGCTTTTAAATATTGCTTTTCATAAAGTAATTCATATTCTTCAATATCCCTGAATACCACCGGCAATCCACATGCTGCCGCTTCTAAAGGAGCTAACGGACAATTTTCCTGATAAGATGGAAACAGTAAAACGTCGCCTGCTGCATAAGCAAAAGGCATATCTTCTAATTCAAGTAATCCTGCAAACTTAATATGTCCAGATACACTTGCTATTCTTTCATTCAGCTTTGCTTGCCCTTCTGTTAAGGCACCGAATGGCCTGCCGCCCACCCAGAAGAATTTAGCCTCTGGAATTGCTTCAGCAACTTCTAGAAAATCAGCAACCCCTTTTCTACTCTGAAGTTGTCCAACCCCCAACACAACAAAATCTTCATCCGAGAAACCGAATAACTTTCTGCCTTTAGCCCGTTTTTCCTTGGTGGCTTTCCAGCGCTCAACAGGTATAGGGTTTGCTATACTAACTATCTCTGTGTCAGCCTTTAAATCTTTAATTGCTTTTTCAACCATAGGAGAAATCGCAATGCAAACATCGGCATAAGAATAAACTTTCCTAAAATACCACCTCACAAAATATATCCAGAACTTCCAGTTTGTTAAAGAACCTTTTATCGAATCGGGAATAACATGAACCGTAAACACACGCCTGCCTTTATAATTTCTTCCTTTCCAGAAATAATAAGGACCGTACGTATGGCTATGAAAGATATCCCCTCTGCCCTCATTGTTAACTAACACATCTATTTCTTTCAATTCTTTTAAAAGCTCCACATGGTCAACAAAGGCTGTGTGAACACCCTGCCCCTTTAAAAAATACTCGGTTTCTGATAATACGTGCACTTTCATAATCTAACATTAATTTATTAATTAGTATGAAAATCCCCGCCGCAAGCAGCAGGGATTTTAACTAAAGTGATTAAAAATACTATTTATTTTACTAAAACCATCCGAACAGTCTTGTTGAATGACACAGCTTCGATTCTTACAATATAAAATAACGCTTTATTGATTCAAACCATTCTACTCTTGTTCTTGTGATTACGGGTAATAGTTCTTTATTTTATTAAAGTCATTCTTTTACTATCTATTTGTACACCATCAACCACTAAATTATAAAAATAAACCCCTGAAGATAATTCCGAACCATTCATTTTTATACTCTTTACACCTGCACCTAATTTCTCATTGTTCATTAAAGTTTTCACAACTCTTCCGCTAATATCATATACATTCACTTTTACTGTTCCGGCACGTTTCATATTTATCGAAATCGCTGTTGTTGGATTAAAGGGGTTCGGATAATTCTGATCCACAGAAAATTCTTTCGGTAATTCCACCCCACTCAGAACAACACTATTAACAACATATTCATTTTCCCATAAGGCCTTTATCCCCTGCGCAACTTCAGTGTTATTTATATATTTGCCCCTCACAGAATCAACCTCATCTGCAAACAACTTATATACATTCGCTCCGGTACCCATTGCATAAAACGGTATCAAACTATTCGTATGCTCGCCTGAATACCAGCTCATTCCGGGAACATTATTAATACCGTTATTCACAATCGGATTATACGTTGCAGGATTTCCTGAACCACTACCCCAAAGCATTCCCGTTTCGTGGTCGCCTGTTATTATTAGCATAGTCTCATTCCAGTTACTATGTGAATTCACCCAATTAATAACGGCATTTACTGAATTATTAAAATCTATCTGCTCCTCTATCATTCTACCTTTCTGATTTGCATGACTTGCCCAATCTATTGCTCCACCTTCTATCATTAGAAAAAAGCCGTTCGAATTATTGTCCAATACGTTTAAAGATGCATTCGTCATCTCTACAAGTGTCGGAACAGTTGAAACCAACGGAACCGAAAACGGAACCGCATTTCCATCTCCGCTCCTTGTCTGCTGAAGAGTCTCGTGTATCCTCGGAACACCAAGTATTCTTAAAGGGGTACTTCCGCTCGCCAGACTCTGAAACTGACTTCGTGTTTGTATCAACGTCCAAGGATCTCTTACACCATCTCCATTACAATCTTCTACTGTATCTGCAACATTATTTACATAAAATACACTGTTACCGGCTTGCAAACCTAACCACCCCAAACTGTCACCAATGTACTTATACGTCTTATGTGATACATTACCATCATTATCAAAATCAGGATTTCCAGTTCCCATTATCACATCCAGCTTACTTCCAAACAGCATCTCGAATGCAATCTGACTGTAATTATTTCTTGTTAAATTATGTGCCACAAAAGATGCAGGTGTAGCATGACTAAACTGAACACTTGAGATCACACCCGTTGACTTATTTAAAGATTTTGCTATCTGTGTCAAATTCACCAAGGGCAAATAATTCACATCCATACCTATCGAATTATTATAAGTCTTAAAACCCGTTGCCAATGCCGTTCCCGCCGCCGCTGACTCCGTAAAATCATTCATAGCATAACCAAAATTTGTCCACATCAACTTCGTATTATATCCCTGATTCCACTGTAAAGCACCAGGATAGCCGCCAACCTTTGCTGGATAATGACTCATCCCATACTTGATCGTGAAACTCTCATATTGCTGCGAGTTCAAACTACCTGTCTGATAATAATCAGTCGCAACTACGTGATTAAATCCCATTCCATCGCTTATCATAACTATTATATTCTTTGGCGGCACAATACTGCGAATGTTTGAACCATTCTCTTTGTTATTATCACCCACCAAAAACTTAGAACTAAACACAAGTGTTAAACCAAACAAAAGTAATAACACTAAGTTCTTTGAAAATAATTTTCTCATTTCTTATTCCTCCGTTTTTTAATTTTTGAAAAATTATTTCACTTCAAAAATGCAAACGAGATATTAAGAAACTATTATTGAAATTAAACCTGTTTGTTATTTGATTGTAAACAATAATCACAGTTCCTCAAATCATAATACACCGGCTCAATTAAAATAAAAAACCCGCTGTGTTTTATGCAGCGGGTTTTCGGCTATGAGAATATAAATAAGGGTATTTAGCCTTCTTTCGAATAAAGGGAAGAATTTTCTCCTTTTACTTCCCTTTGTTGTTGCTTTTATTTTATTAACATCATCTTCTTCGTTGCAGTGAAACCTTCCGCATTAATTCTATAGAAATAAATTCCGGAATTTAGTTTTGATGCATTGAAATCATATTCATACGTACCAACGTTTAGGTTTTCATTGATTAATGTTGCTACTTCCCTTCCTGTGACATCAAAAACTTTCAGCGAAACGTATGATGATTTCGGTAAAGCAAAGTTTATCTTCGTTGAAGGGTTAAATGGATTTGGATAGTTTTGATTCATTCTGAAAACAGACGGTATCTCTGTTGATATCTGCTGTATTCCAATCGGTGACGCTAAATAATTTTTAGGGTTAAAGTTTGCCCAGCCTGCTGTCCAGTTAGTATTCCCGAATGCACCGACAAATGTCGTTGTTTCGAAACCCGATAAATTTGGGTTTGTGAAATTACCACCTGATAATGCGGGTGAACCGCCAAGAGGCATCCAGAAATCAACATTATTCGCGGGGGTTCCAACTGAATAAAATCCGAACATGTTTGTTAATTGTACATCTGTATTGTTCGTAAGAACTCTGTTTGAAAATGAACCTGTGTTGAGCCAGCCTGTCGGATCATTGAATCCCGAACCGCTGTTTGCAGTCGTATCTCCAAGCTTTGTGAACCCTGCATATATGTTGTTCCTTAACTGTATTGTATCCCCTAACGCTGCTTGCTGAACTCCTTTACCATCAAAAAGAATGCCTGTTGAATATGCAGTCAATATTGAGTTGTAAACACAGGCAAGCATGTTTCTTCTTATGTGCATAGACCTCTTGAAGTTCGGACTTACTACTGAAGAGGTAGTTATTTTTGGTCCGATACCTGTAATATTCGAAAAAACCGGTTGTGTTCTGGGTGTATTAAAATTACTTGGGCTGTTATTGTTGTTATCAATTTCAAAAATGTGTGATGCACTCACGTCGCTGATTGACGTATCCCTTACTGCAAGACCGTACTGGACTTTTCCTCTGTATCCGTTGTCTGCATCAAAATCATCATCTACGCTTCTGTATGAAACAAGATATTTAGCATTCACCGTACCGCCAAACCATTCGTATGAATCGTCGCCGCAGTATGAAACCATAATATTTTCAATCACTGTTTTGCTGCCAACTCCACCCATCGTTAAACCGTTTATTTCATTGCCTGAAATACCTGTCAGGTTTACGCCGGGAAATTCAAGTCTTATATATCTCAAGACTCCTGAACTATCGGTATCTACCACCGGCTGTCCGCCGTACCATGGACCAGTTCCTGGAGGAAAACCTTCTATCTGTGCAGAGTCTAATCCTGTTGAAGTATTTATTCTTGACCTTCCAAGAACAATAAGACCTCCCCAGTCACCGGGACCTCTTGAACCGATAGGTAAACGGCTCGTAAAAACTATCGGCTGATTAGCAGTGCCGTCAGCAATAATCTTTCCACCTCTTTCAATTATCAAAGTACCTGTGGTTGGTTTATCTCCAAGGATTAATGAACCTTTTTGAATTACAAGTACTCCGCCGTTTCTCACATAATTAAATCCTTTCATTATGTAAGTTTTGTCGTTAGTTAAATTCACAACACCTGTAATGCTGGCAGAATTCAGGGTCGTTGAATCAAATGTTTGCGCTGCTAAATTACTGATAAAAACAGCAAATAAAGCTAGTAAAATAAGAGTTCTTTTCATTTTCTTTTATTTAGATTAATAAATGTTTTTATTATTATAGTTTATATCCAAGTGTTAAAGCAAATCTTGTTCCGGATTCATACTTCCTTACAATCTTTTCAATTCCTGATATTTCCTGTGTATATATTTTTTCCTGATTCAGTAAATCTTTTACCGAAAATTTAACTTCAAATCTTTCAAATAGTCTTTTCGATACTGAAAAGTCTATTACATCATTTCCGTCTTCATAAATATCATTAAACCCGTTATTTCCAACTTCAGATATTCTGCTTCCGAACTTATTGTAAAGCAGGTTTACGCTCGTACCAAGTTCATAGTTATCGTAGAACAAACCAAGATTGATTGTATATGGTGATTGTCCCTGCATCCTGCGCGTCTTCTCCGTTGATACTGTCTGCAAATTCTCAAGGTTTACAGCTGATTGTATTAAAGATATGTTTGCATTAATTGTGAAGTCTGTAAAGATTTTGTTAATAAAACCGAGTTTCTTCCTGACCTCCAGTTCTATTCCATAGTTGTATGCACCACCTTTTGCATTATCAAATGTCTTCTCAGGATTATTCTGACCGGGTGAATATATTTCCTCAATAGGTGAGCTGTAGCTCTTGTAGAATAAACTTGCAGAAAATATCTCTCCTGCATTAGGGTAGTATTCATAACGTACGTCATAGTTGTTTACTAAACTTCTTTGAATATTCGGGTTACCTGAAGTTTTTAAACCGGTAATATAGTCAACGTATCCAAACGGTGCTATTTCCCTCAACTCCGGTCTTGATAATGTCTGCGATGCCGAGCCCCTTATATTCATATTTTCTGTCAGTGAATAAACTACATTCAATGATGGGAGTATATCTCTATTTAACAGGTCTGCTTTTATCGGTTCATTTATTCTGCCAAGTGTTGATACTTGCTGTCTGTTATATTCGTACCGCAATCCTCCAATAACTCTTAATTTATTCATCGGTACATCAACCATAAGATATCCGGCGAAATTTTCTTCTCCTGCTGAATATTTATCTGATTCTCTGGTTAGTTCTTCATAGTTAATCCTGTCAGGACCAATATTGTTCTCTGCAAATATCTGGTCTAAAGATAGGTAAGGTATGTATGTGTAGAAACCATTAAGCTTTGGAGCGAAATTTCTTGCATCAAAGTTTCTTGATGTGCTGGCTCCATATAGACCAAACTTAAGCTTAGACTGCTGTCCCATTACTTTGAGGAAAGGCAGTGAGAAATCCATGGATGCATTCCTTAAAATGTCTTTTAATTCCATAAATAATCTGCCGCCGCCGTCTGAATCAGCAACAGAACCCATTCGGGCATTGTATTCATCTTCCGTTCCTGATAATCTTTCATACGTCATTGTTTTTACGTCCGGCTCGCTCTTCTTTCCCACATTGTATGAAGCGTTCCATTTAACGCTTAACTTTCCGAGTTTTTCAATAAAGTGGTCTCCAGAAAGTATAGATGAAAATAATTGTCTCTCTGAAAACTTTGTCTGATAAAGCCTGAAGTCTTTATTATCTTCTGATGTAAGTATCTTCGACCCCTCTAAGAAAGTCGTTACGTCTTCAGAATTAATTGTGTATGTGGTCTTTAAACCAACTTTATTGTTGCTGCCAAGTTTATAGCTTAGATTTAATATACCTCCGTTAAGAACAGAAAATTCGGAGTTTCTTCCGTCAAATGATTCAAGCGTCGTGAGGTCATTATTGTATAGAGCTCTGCTCACATCTTGATTTAAAAATCCTGTTCTGTATGAGTAGGCTGCATAAAACCCAAGAGGATTGTTTCCTACATCAAAATTGTTGCCTACAGCTATCTGCATATTTGCGTTAAGTGGTGCCTGCCTGTTAGTCTGTGCCCAGTTGTTTCTGAAGAGCTTTGAATAATCAGATAGCTGCTCTGCTGTATAAGTCGTATTAATTAATCTGTTCTCTGGAAACTGTGATGGCAGCTGTCTTCCGCCGTCATCTAATCCTGTATTAAAGAAAAGAAACTTGTGCTGTCCTGAATTATAAGTTAGGAAATTTTGGTTTGTGGTATTGTCGGTTAATCCCATACCCATATTGTAGTTTAATGAAAATTGGTCGGGAAAATCTTTAGTTGAAATTTGCACAAGTCCGCCGGAGAAATTACCCGGTTGATCAGGAGTATATGATTTTGAAACGATTATATTTTCAAGCAGATTGGAAGGAAAGAGGTCAAATGAAAATGATTTCTTTTCGGTTTCCGTACTTGGAAGCTGAACACCGTTCAGCGTTGTTAAACTGTACCTGTCTGATGTACCCCTTATATAAACGTATTTATCGTTCACTATATTCACTCCAATAATCCTTTTCAGTACGTCAGATGCTGCCGCATCCGGAGCTCTTTTAATCTGCTGCTCTGAAATCCCGTCCTGTACTTTATCTGAGTTTTTTTGTTCTACAAGCATTGCCTGTTCATTAGCAAGTGTTGTGTTTGCCTCTATTACTATTTCCTCTGTCGTGAGTCCGTCAACAGTTAAAGTAATACTAAGATTAACAACGTCTTTCCCTTTAACTTCAACACCTGTAATAATTTTGTCATTATATCCTATGTAGGATACTTTAAGGCTGTATATCCCTGCTGAAATATTATCTATTTCATAAGTACCGTCAACCTCTGCAACTGCCCCAAGGTTGGTACCCTCTATTCTAATCGTCGCTCCTACAAGCGGCTCTGAATTTACGGCATCTGTTACTTTTCCTTTTATTGTCTGTGCAGACAACTCCGCGAAAGTAAAGATACTTAATGTTAGTAAAATTGTAATTAATACCCTTTTCATATTCTTATTTAATTTATATTCTATTACAAAACTACCTTTGTAATGTTAAGGAAATATAAATTATGTTAAGAAATTGTTACGGAAGGTTCACTAAACTGTTAAATGAATTGTAGAAAGTACTCTCTGTGCGTCGAAGAGCCGCCGCGGAGTTCATCTCAAAACTAACCCCGTTTGTCATTCCCGAATGTTTTTATCGGGAATCTAACCCCGTTTTCAATGTTTTTTATTAGCTTTTGTTACAAAATCTAAGTTATGAGACGAACTCCGCTCGGACGATAAAACTCTATATGATCTGCTTTTCTATTAGTAGTATAAGAGAATCCATATTGAAAACATATATGCAGAATCAAAAAAGGCAGGTTATAACCTGCCCTTTTTATTGTGAATGTTTTATTTGTGTTTATGCTCTAAAAATCAAGTATAAGATTCAAATAGAACTTGCTTACAGAACTTGTGGGTGTACCGTCATACTTAACCGCAAAATCCTTTTCGTATGAATACATCTGGTAATTTAATCCAAACGTTACTAAATTAACGGGCTTGAAAAATAAACCTAACATTAAAAGGTTTTGCTTTCCGTTATCAGCAGTAAAACCCTGTGCATTTGTACCCGGCTTGTTCGTGTTCGGGTCAAACATATCATAACGGGCAACAAGCGAAACCTTTTCTTTTAACACTTCTATCGGCGGATTAAACTCCAGCCATGTTGAAATGCCTCTTCCGTTTACTGTCGTATCAAGTGCAGTAATGCTTGCAACTTGATTTGAAGCCACACTGAATTCACCGCCGACCTTTATAAACCCGGCATTGTCAAAATTAAACTTGAAGTTTGCCATTCCTCCAAACCTTGTCTTGGCTGTCTGCCCTTCTCCGCCGCCAAGTTTTCCTATATATCCGAAACCTCCGATTGTTAAATCGCTTACCCCGTTAATTCTTGATTTACCCATCTTCTTAGCTGCTTCGGTTTTCTTTGCTAATTCTCCTGCAAGAGGATATATAAATGCGCTGAACATTACATCCTTAAACCTGTTGTCAAAAGACAGGTTCCTGTATCCGTTGCCGTTATAAACTGCTACTGATACATCAGCATAATTCTTCGGAAGCACAAGTTTAGCAATTACTCCAAGGTCTGCAGTTGAGAAAAAAGGACCTGTTGTTCTTGTAACATCTCCGCTCGTTGTATTTACGGTTGCAGACTGCGTCCATAATATATCAGTTAAAGTTTTTAAAGCACCTCTGTAACCAAATGCTTTTTCAATCTGCCCTACCCATAAATTGGGAACTAAACCTCCTGCGAATGATAATGACAATCCTTCATCAGTCTTTAGCGGTGTATAATCTATCCATGCAAACTTTACTTGATATGAATACTGAGTTACACCTTTTCCATCAGTCATAGAATAAATATCGGGCGTGAATCTTGCCTTAATCTGTGGACTAAGCGTTGCAAAAACATTTATGTAAGCTCTGTCAAGATAAAAACTGTTCTTGTTCGTTTCAAACTGATTCTTCGTAGGCTTGTATCCGAAAGGCTGACCGGCATCCGGTGAACTAATATCCAGACTGTTTATAAACTCGGAATTACCGATGTTGTAATCCCAGCCTGTAAATAATGTACCCCCTATTCTTACTTCCGGCTTGAACCCTTCTTTTTCTTGAGCCAGACTAACCGATGATATTAATAATAACGTCACTGTAATTGATAATAATATTCTCATAGCTTTTTAATTAATTAAATAAATTTTTAAGTCCGGCTACCCTTATTAACCGGATTCTTTTATTATACTACTATAGGATACTACACTAAATATGTTTTAATAAATACAAACTTTTCACAAAATATAAAACTTCGTCTATCCTCACTTTCCTAAGAGTTGCAAATAAATCTTTGCTATTAAGTCGTAGTTCCGCCTTGAAGAATTATCTGCTCTTCCTGCTCTTCCTGCTCTTCCTGCTCTTCCTGCTCTTCCTGCTCTTCCCGCTCTTCCTGCTCTTCCTGCTCTTACTGTTCTTCCTGCTCTTCCCGCTCTTACTGCTCTTACTGCTCTTACTGCTCTTACTGCTCTTCCTGTTCTTACTGCTCTTACTGCTCTTCCTGCTTCTTCCTGCTCTTCCTGCTCTACCTGCTCTTCCTGCTCTTCCTGCTCCTACTGCTCTTCCTACTTCTTCCTGCTCTTCCTGCTCTTCCTGCTCTTCCTGTTCTTCCTGCTCTTACTGCTCTTACTGCAGTAGTTTTAATTTTTCAACTGCCTTCTTGGTGAGAGCAGCTGGTAAAGGTGCGTAGCCCAATTCTTTCGCAAACTTCTGTCCGTCTCCAAGCGCCCATTCTACAAATGTCTTAACTAATTTTCCTTTTGTAGGATTCTTATGTTTTTCATATATCAGCAGGTATGTATAACTGGAAATTGGATATGCGCCTTTTCCTTTTGCGTTTATTACTGACATCGTAAGTGTTTCGGGCATCTGATCGATTGATACCTCTGCTGCTTTTGTCACTGATTCAAGCGTTGGAATAATAAATTCACCCTCGGTATTTTTTACGCTCGCATATTTCAACTTGTTCTGTAATGCATAAATAAGTTCAACGTATCCTAACGAATATTCAAGCTGCTTAACAACTCCCGTAACACCTTCATTGCCTTTACCACCCTGTCCGAACTCAAACTTTGCAGTTTTTGATAACCCTATTTTCTCCTTAGCTTCTGGACTTACTGAGCTTAGGTAATCTGTAAAAATATAAGTCGTTCCGCTGCCGTCAGTTCTGTAAACAACGTTTATGTCTTTATCTGGTAATGAAGCCCCTGGATTTTCTTTTACTATCTTCGGGTCGTTCCATTTCTTAATTTTACCAAGATATATTTCTGCTATGTTCTCTCCTGTGAGGTTTAGCTTATCCAGACCCGGAACATTATACGTCATTACAACCGCACCTAATACAGTCGGTATATGATGTATCTTTGTTCCGCTCTTCGTTTCTGCATTAACTTGTTCCTCCGAAGTCATTGGTGCATCAGACGCACCGAAATCAACCGTACCTTCTGTCACCTGCTTGATGCCGCCGCCGCTTCCAATCGACTGGTAATTGAACTTCGCATCCTTGTTTATCTTTGAATACTCATCAAACCACTTAGAATAAAGTGGAAAAGGAAATGTTGCACCCGCCCCGTTGATTTGAGGAGAACTGCCTTCATCTTTATTGCCGCATGACGCTGCTAAAAAAGAGAATACTAACATTAAGATTGCAAGATGTTTCATAATTTTATGTTTTATTAGGTTGTTAAATATGTAACAATGTTGTTATTCGAAGTTATGAAATTGTTACGGCAATGTAAAGAAATTGTAAATAAATTGTAAGTTATTTTTGCCTTAATCATGAGTCAGTGTTCAAAATTATTCTTGTTTCTTCTCTGTACCCTCTTCACCCTCTGTGGTTAAAACTCTTTGAATAAAAACGCTCTTCTTTGTGCCCTCTTCACCCTCTGTGGTTAAATCTCTTTAAATAAAAAACGCGCTTCTCTGTGCCCTCTTCACCCTCTGTGGTTAATTCTCTTTGAATAAAAAACGTTCTTCTCTGTGACCTCTGTGAATTCTTTTATGTTAAAAAGCAAGTCTCATTTCCTTCACTTTTTTTGCTCGAGAGAAAATGCGATAGGAGTTACTAACTCAGCATTTTATCTCGAGCTGCCTCATACTATTTTTCTTTTACTATTT